>ERZ779869.2282-NODE-2282-length-16069-cov-3.448982_pt1 | contig 16069 bp, 9 predicted proteins | sample MGYA00511557_ERZ779869 | MGnify/ENA primary metagenome ERZ779869 (study PRJEB29588, sample SAMEA2154620) | human gut metagenome | biome: human gut; feature: human-associated habitat; material: faeces | place: Denmark | collected 2008/2010 ...
GGCCCGATATGCGCGTGGTGTATATCGACGCGCAGGAATTCATCACGGAATATTCCATCGCCGCGATTGACCACAGCAAAGACAAATCGAGCTTCCAGGCGTTCCAAAGCCGCTATCTCGACGCCGACGCGCTGCTCATCGATGACGTGCAGTATTTCCAGGGCAAATCGGCCACGGTAAATATCGTGTTCCAGCTGTTTAACCGCCTCACCGACGCCGGCAAACAAGTCGTGCTTTCGGCCGACCGTTCGCCGAAGAGCATCGATATCGACGAACGCTACAAGAGCCGCTTCAATTCGGGCGGCACCTACGACATTCAACCGCCCGAGGTCGAAACGAAGCTCGGCATTATTAAGTCGTTCATCGAGGAATACAAGCGCTCCGAAGGCAGTTGGGATTTATACGTCCCCGAAGATATACAGATGTATATCGCGGAAATATCGAGCTCAAACGTACGCGAGCTCAAAAGCGCCGTAACGAAGGTCATTTCGCAAATGACTGCGTTTGGAAACCCCGACATCACGCTTTCCGACGTGAAATCGCTGCTCGAGAACCATTTCTCAGCCGGCGCGTTGAAGAAAATCACCGTAGAAGCCGTGCAGCACGAAGTCGAGCAGTACTATCAGGTGAGCCATGCCGACCTCATTGGCACGAAGCGATCACGCAATATCGCCTATGCGCGCCACGTAGCAATCTATTTGTGCCGCCAGATGATCGACATTCCTTACAACGACATCGGAAAGCGGTTCAATCGCGACCACTCGACCATTATGAGCTCCGTCGAGAAGATCGAGAAGAAGACCAAAGAGAGTCGAGAGCTTCAAGAAGAGCTCGAGATCATTATTAAAAACATTCGGGAAAACTAGTCGAAAACTTGAGGAAAGCGGTGGAAAGATAATATAAGCAATAAAAGCAGTGGAAAGCGGGTGCAGATTGTCAAACATTCTTCAGTCATCATAAACAATGATTGAACAGGCACGATGCAACCTTTTCCACTTTTCCACCGTCCTTATTACTACTACAATCATTAATTATTTATTTAAGAGCAGAAGGGCAAAAAAGTGAGATTCAACATCAACAAGAGCGAACTCCTTAATGCGTTGACCATCGTGTCCAAGGGCACAGCTTCGCGCTCTACCATCCCTGTGCTTTCTGGCGTCTACATTAAAGCAGAGGGTATGGGGCTGGTTATGGAAACCACCGACCTCGAACGCTCTATTCGTTACAGCGTTCCCGCTCTCGTTGAAGAAGAGGGAACAACCGTTATTCCCGAGAAGCTTCTTCTGGATATCGTAAAAAACCTGCCTGAGGCAGCTGTGGAGTTCCAGACGAACGATTCCACCGTCACGGTATCGTGCGGCAAATCGTCGTTCACGCTCAAAACGCTCGATGCAGCCGACTTCCCCCCGTTCCCCAACGTTGACGTTTCGAGTTCCATCGAGGTGCCGTTCGCGGAATTCTGTTCTATGGTTAAGCGCGTGGCGAAGGTCGTCTCGAAGGACCAAAGCCGCGCAGTGCTCACGGGCGTGCTTATCTCCACGTCCAACGAAGGCTTGCGCATGGTTGCGACCGACTCGTATCGCCTTGCTGTGGCCGATATTGCGCTTGAGGGCGTGCAGGAGAATTTCGAGGCGATTGTTTCTGGCGTGTTCCTTCAGGAGGTTGCCGGCCTGCCGAAGATGGAAGAAAACATTACCATTGGCCTTACGGCGAACCAGATTGTGTTCACCTATCAGAATATGGTGCTCATCAATCGCCGCATCGAGGGCAATTTCCCGAACTATCGTCAGATTATTCCACAGTCATGGGCAACGAAGACGTGCTTCACTACGCAGGAGCTCATTACTGCAGTGAAGCGCGTGGGCTTGGTGAGCGCGCTTTCGTCGCCCGTGAAAATCGACATCAACGCCGAAGCGGGTAACGCGATTATCAACGCGGCCACGCAAGACGTGGGCTCGGCCGAGGAAGTTGTCGGTTGTGAAGTGGCGGGCGAAAGCATTCAAATCGCTCTGAATCACCAGTATGTGCTCGACGGCCTTATGTCTGTCTCGACCGACCAGGTGTTCTTCGAGACCTCGTCGCCCATGAAGCCCGGCATTTTCCGTGCGGGCGCAGGCGAGAACTTCCTGTATCTCGTTATGCCCGTTCGCGTATCTTAAGGACGTGCTTGCCGTGGCAAACGATCTTCGCATTCAGGAAGTGCGCCTGGCCGGTTTTCGCAATTATCGAAGCCTCGCATTGGGCAACATAGGTGGACTCACGATTTTCGTGGGTCCTAATGCCACGGGCAAAAGCAATGTCGTCGAGGGAATTCAACTTTTGTGCGCCCATGGGTCGTTTCGTTCGGCCCGCGGCCGCGACCTCATTATGTGGGGCGCGCCATTCGCTCGCCTCGAAGCGCGATTCGTATCCGACTCGCGCGACTTAAGCGTTGCGACGGTGATTGAGCCGGCATCGAGGTCGTACACGCTCAACGGGAAGCGTCGTGCTGCGCAAGATTTGCAGGGAATTCTGCCCGCCGTGGCGTTCTCTCCCGACGATCTTGAGCTTGCGAAGGGCTCCCAAACGCCCAAGCGTTCCGCGATCGATTTGCTTGGCAGCCAGCTTTCGAAGAACCATCGCGCCATTCGCCGCGATTACGAAAAGCTTTTGCGCAACAAGAATGCGCTTCTGAAAGACGAAGCGTCCGACGTGCTCATCGACAGCGTGAACGATGCGCTTATCCCCGTCGCCGCCCGCCTGCACATGTATCGCGTTGCGCTGTTCCGCAATCTATGCGGACGCATGGCTCGCATATACGGTGACATTACCGACGGCGCGGAGGAGCTCTCGTATTCGTACATTCCTTCGTGGCTTCCGGAGGATTTGGCGGAGTTGGCTGAAAGTCGCCCGTACGATGCGGAGATGTCGAAAGACGAGGTTCTTGATGCGACGGCGAATGCGATGTTCTCGCGCCGCCTTGAGGAGCGCGCCCGCCATCGCGCGGTTGTGGGTCCGCATGCCGACCGTATGGAATTTTTCATCGACGGGCGCAATGCTCGCACATTCGCTTCGCAGGGCCAGCAGCGCTCCATTGCGCTTGCGTGGAAAATCGCTGAGGTTGAATTGGTTAAGAAGATGCTTGGCGTCAAACCGGTGCTCTTGCTTGACGACGTGATGAGCGAGCTCGATGTCCGCCGCCGCAGCGCGCTCATTGATTTGCTGCATGAAGACATCCAGACATTCATGACCGCCACCGATTTGACGTGTTTCGAAGACGATATCGTCGATCGGGCATCTGTGCTCGATTTGTCGAAGGCGGGTGTTCGTGCATGAGCAACTCCATGAAATCGTTTTCCATGGCCCTTCAAAAGACTCTGCGTGGGCAGGCGTCTTCGGATGTGCTTGCGGCTAAAGCGGCACGCGCCGCGAAGGTGAAGCGTATGTGGAAGTCGGCGCTTGAAGCGTGCGCTGGCCCTGCTGCTGCGGTGATTCTCGACCACACGAATTCGATTTACATCATTCGCAAGGCCGAAGAAGAGACAGATGTTTCACGTGAAACATTGGAACGAAACGAAACCTCGCGCACCTCGCAGGCCGCCGCTCGTTCGACGGGTGGCGCGTTCGCTCGTCGAAAGCCTCCTGCAGGTGAGCTCATCGTGTATGTGGAAGATAGTCTTATCGCAGCGGAGGTCGACGCGCGCCGTGAAATGATCAAGCTGAAGTTCCTTGAGCTGTTCGGCGAAGAAATCGACGAGTTTCGCATTCGCGTCTCGCGTGGCAAGTACAAACTCTCTCATCCTTACCGCGAAGAAGCCGAAAAAACGGCTCAAGAGAAAGCGCCGCGTGTGGCGCTTTCTGAGGCGCGTATAGCCCAGATTGACGAGGAGCTGTCCACGATTCCCGATAAAAAGGTGCGAGAAGCGCTTAAACGCGCCATGATTTCCGATTTAGAGGTAAAAAACGCTGCAGCAGCCAAAAAAGGCGACAATGGGGCCTTGTAGGCCGTGTAGACTATCTTAAATCGCGTGCTGAAGCGCGGTATAAAACCCTGAATATGGTAAAATTCGCTAGTTGGATTGCTTGAGTTTTCGCGCCCTCTCCAGCTGCGTGCTTCTCGGCGTCCTGTTTTATGTGAAATTGGCGGTTGAAACGCTTTATGCCTATGGCGCCGGCGTATGTCGGCGCATCCCGATTTGCATCGGGACGGAAAGGAGGAGGCCGTGGTCAAAGAAAAGCCCGACCACTACGACGGCTCGGACATTAAGGTCCTCGAGGGCCTTGAAGCCGTGCGTATGCGCCCCGGCATGTATATCGGTTCGACGGGTCCGCGTGGTTTGCATCACCTTGTGTATGAGGTTGTGGACAACGCCGTCGACGAGGCTCTTGCCGGCTATTGCACTAAAATCGATGTCACGATTCATGAGGACAATTCCATCACGGTTATCGACAACGGCCGCGGCATCCCTATCGACGAGCATCCGAAAGAGAAAATCCCCACGGTCGAGGTTGTTCTCACCATCCTTCATGCTGGCGGTAAATTCGGCGGCGAGGGCTATAAGGTTTCCGGCGGCTTGCACGGCGTCGGCGTTTCGTGCGTGAATGCGCTTTCCACGCGCCTCGAGGTTGTCGTGTGCCGCGATGGTGGCAAGCATGAAATTGCGTTTGAGCGCGGCAAAACGGTCGAGAAGCTGCACCGCATTGGCGACGCCGACCATACGGGCACCATGGTCACCTTCTGGCCCGACCCTGAAATCTTCACCGACACGGTCGTGTACGACTACGACACGCTCGCCGAACGTTTCCGTGAAATGGCTTTTCTGAACAAGGGCCTCCATATTCAACTCACCGATGAACGCGAACACGAGGAAGACGGTTCTTTTAAGACCGAATCGTTCCAGTATGCCGGCGGTATCGTCGACTTCGTCACGTGGCTCAATCGTGGCAAGGAAACGCTGAATACCCCGATTTACTTTACGGCTGAAAGCGCCGAGGGCACGGTGGAAGTTGCTATGCAGTGGTCAACGAGCTACAGCGCTCACGGTGTGCTTGCGTTTGCAAACAACATCAACACGCACGAGGGCGGCACGCATCTCGATGGTTTCAAGAATGCCCTCACGCGTACGATCAACGAATACGCTCGCGCCCATGCCATCCTGAAGGAAAAGGACAGCAACCTTTCAGGCGACGACGCCCGTGAGGGTTTGGCGGCTATCGTGAGCGTGAAGCTGCACGATCCACAGTTTGAGGGTCAGACAAAAACCAAGCTCGGCAACACCGAGATTCGCGGTTTGGTGCAGGGTGCCGTGACGAAGGGCCTCGCTGAATACCTCGAGGAGAACCCCGCTCCAGCCAAACGCATCATTAGCAAGGCAACCCAGGCGCTTAAAGCGCGCGAGGCCGCCCGCAAAGCTCGCGAAATGACGCGCCGCAAGGGCGTGCTCGATTCGTTCAGCATGCCGGGCAAGCTTGCCGACTGCTCGAGCAAAGACGCTTCGCTGTCTGAAATCTTCATCGTCGAGGGCGATTCCGCAGGTGGTTCGGCCAAGCAGGCGCGTGACCGCAAATATCAGGCGATTCTGCCCCTGCGCGGTAAGATTTTGAACGTCGAGCGTGCCGGTTTACATCGCGCGCTTTCGAGCGACACCATTTCAAGCCTTATTACGGCAATCGGCACGAACATCGGCGAAGATTACAACGGCGATGCAGCCCGCTACCACCGCATCATCATCATGACCGATGCTGATGTCGACGGTGCGCATATTCGCATTCTGCTGCTGACGTTCTTCTATCGCTATATGCCCGACCTCATCAATCGTGGCTATATCTATATCGCGCAGCCGCCGCTGTACGGTTTGAAGAAGAAGAACTCCAAATCGGGCAAGATTTTGAAGTATATCTACAACGATGAAGCCAAAGACAAGCTCATGGCCGAACTCGACGACCCCGACAAGTACGACATTCAGCGATACAAAGGTTTGGGCGAGATGGACCCCGAGCAGCTGTGGGAAACCACCATGGAGCCCGAGACGCGCACGCTTCTTCAGGTGACTATCGAAGATGCCGCCGCGGCCGAGCTTGCGGTTTCCGAGCTCATGGGCGACCAGGTTGAGCCGCGCAAGGAATTCATTCAGAAGCACGCGCTCGACGTTCGCTTCCTGGATATTTAAGTTTGCGCCGGTTTGACGGCCGGCGTAAATTCCCGGCGCTGCGCGGCAACCGGGCGGCGAATTTCGGGCTCAGCCTTTGGCTCGCGTACCGAAGTTTGGGTGAGCGCCGTTTGACGAACGATGCTCACCGCCGCCGCTGCGCAGGGTTTTATGCGGCACCTTGGCCATCAATCGCAGCTCGCGTACCGAAGTACGCTTCGCTTCTCTTTCTGGCCAATCTGTTCGCCTAAAACCCATGCCCGCCGACATTCGCTTCGAAAGCATCCGGGGAATATCCCGCATCCAGGATATTCCCCAACTTAAGATTTAGCCGTTCTTACGAAAGGACAAAAGTGGCTGATCAGGATATTATTGCAAGCTCTGATTCGGGGGCTTCGGGCATCAAATTGGCCGAACTTGGCCACGAGATGCGCTCGTCGTTCCTCGAATACTCGATGAGCGTTATCGTCGCCCGCGCGCTGCCCGATGTGCGCGACGGCTTGAAACCGGTTCACCGCCGCATTCTGTATGCCATGTACGACAGCGGCATTACGCCCAATCGCCCGCACAGCAAGTCTGCACGTACGGTTGGCGACGTTATTGGTAAATACCACCCGCATGGCGACTTCGCGGTGTACGACACCATGGTTCGCATGGCTCAGGACTTCTCGATGCGCGTGCCTCTGGTCGACGGCCACGGCAACTTCGGCTCCATCGATGGCGACTCGGCCGCAGCTATGCGTTATACCGAGGCTCGTTTGGCTAAACCCGCCATGGAATTGCTGCGCGACCTTGAAAAGGAAACGGTCGACTGGAATCCCAACTACGACGAAAGCCTGCAGGAGCCTTCTGTGCTCCCCGCGCGCTTCCCCAACCTGTTGGTGAATGGCTCGAACGGCATCGCTGTTGGCATGGCGACGAATATTCCGCCCCATAACTTGGGCGAAACCATCGATGCGACGTGCATGATGCTTGACAACCCCGACTGCACGACCGAAGAGCTCATGACCGTGATGCCCGGCCCCGATTTCCCGACCGGTGGCGTCATCATGGGCAAAAAAGGTATTCTCGATGCGTACGAGACTGGTCGTGGCAATCTCACGATTCGTTCGAAGCATGAGATCATCGAGGGCAAGAACGGCAAGCACTCCATCGTGATTACCGAGATTCCCTATCAGGTGAATCGTACGAACCTCATGCAGAAGCTTGGCGAGCTCATTCGCGACAAGAAGCTGCCCGAGATTTCGAATGTGCACGACGGTGCCGACCGCAACTCGCCGGTCGACATTATCATCGAGCTCAAACAGAACGCGATTCCCCAAGTCGTGCTCAATAAGCTCTACAAGCATACCCAGCTGCAGGTCGGTTGGGGCGTTATCATGTTGGCCTTGGTCGATGGCGTGCCCCGTACGCTTTCCTTGAAGGAAATGTTGCATTACTACATTCTCCACCAGGAAGACGTCGTCACGCGTCGTACGAAGTACGAACTGCGCAAGGCCGAAGAGCGCGCCCATATTCTTGAAGGCTTGCTTGTCGCCCTGGATAACATCGATGAAGTTATCCAGATTATTCGCAGCAGCGAGACCGACAAAGAGGCGTCTGCTCGCCTGACCGAGCGCTTTGGCCTTACCGACGCGCAAACGCAGGCCATTTTGGAAATGCGCCTGCGCCGTCTCACCGGTCTGGAACGTCACAAGCTTGAGGCCGAGTTGAAGGAGCTCAAAGAGAAGATCGATTACTTCAAGCGCATCCTTGCCGACGAGAACCTCATGCGCCAGGTTATCAAAGAAGAGCTGCTCGAGATTAAGGCGAAGTACAACACGCCTCGCCGCACGCTGCTTTCCGCCGCCGCCAAAGATATCGATGTCGAAGACCTCATTGCCGAAGAAGACATGGTTATCACGGTGACGAAGGCCGGATATGTGAAGCGTCTGCCTGTAGCGACCTATCGCCAGCAAAAACGCGGCGGCAAGGGCATGCAGGGCGTGAGCTTGAAGGACAACGACTTCGTAGAGCACCTGTTCATTGCATCGACTCATAGCTACATGCTGTTCTTCTCGACGCGCGGCAAGGTCTATCGCCTGAAAGTTTACGAGATTCCCGAAGCGAGCCGCCAAGCTCGCGGCACGGCGATCGTGAACTTGCTGCCGCTCGAGAAGGGCGAGACCATTTCGGCGATTATCGCGACGAAAGACTTCCCCGAGGATGAATACCTCATGTTCGGTACCGAGCAGGGCATGGTGAAGAAGACCTCCATGAGCCTGTACGACCGCAGCCGCCGTGATGGACTTATCGCCATCAACCTGAAGGAAGACGATAATCTCATCGCGGTGCGCCGTGTGAAGCAAGGCGAGCGCGTGATGATGGTTTCGAGCGCCGGCAAAGCGATTACCTGGGACGAATCTGAGGTTCGCTCGATGGGCCGCGATACCATGGGCGTGCGTGGCATGACGGTTCCCGCTGGCGTGCGCGTGCTTGGCATGGAAATCGCCCGCCCGGGCACCGAGCTGTTCGTGATCACCGAAAAGGGCTATGGCAAGCGCACCCCCGTTGCCGACTATCCGCTGCACCACCGCGGCGGCCAGGGCGTGTTCACCATTACCATGACGGCGAAGAAGGGCCAGCTTACGGCTATGAAGGTCGTCGAGGAAAGCGATGAGCTCATGATTATCTCGGAGGAAGGCGTCGTGATTCGTACTTCCGTCGAGAGCATTAGCCAGCTGGGACGCTCCGCTCAAGGCGTGCGCGTGATGAACGTCGCTGATTCCGACAAGGTGTGCACTTGCGCCATCGCGACCGAGGATAAGAAGAAAGACGGCGACGAAGACGACGATGCGGACGATTTCGATGAAAACGAAACCGCTGACTTGAACGACGCCGACGACACCGAGGTTGAAGCCGACGTCGATGTTGAAGATGAGGCTGATGAAGCCGAAGACGAATTCGACGAAATCGAAGACGACGAATAGTCACTCGTGAGAAAGGTGGCCGATCGGCGCAAACCCGGTCGGCCACGAGTTTTTGAAAAATTTTTTCAAAAACTCGTTGACTTCTAAGCTGTATGGGTTATTATTATCGAGCTGCTTATGAAGTGCGCCGTTACCTCAGCTGGATAGAGGGACTGACTACGAATCAGTACGTCGGGGGTTCGAATCCCTCACGGCGCACCACTTTCTCGCCGATTGCAAAATCGGATTAAATTTAGCCGATAAGCAGTTGCGCCGCGAGAGCGGCTTTTTTATTGTCTAGGAGAAAAGGGCCATTTTGAAGGTTCGAAAACACATAGTTCGCTAACCTTGAGGTCCTCCGCTTTCCTTCGTGGGCCTCAGGCCGCATTGTTCGAGGGGAGGCAAGCTTTGCTCTACTTGTCCAACATGCTGGGTAATCCCGTATACGATTCGACGGGAGAAAAGCTCGGTGTTGTGTCCGATCTCGCTATTTCCACAGGCGAGATGTTTCCACGCATTACTTCTTTGGCGTTTAAAGGCCCTGGCCGTACGCCGTTCATGATTAGTTGGCGTAAGTACGTCGACGGTTTTTCGGAAGACGAAGTTCGTCTTAATACCGAGTCGTACAACATTCGCTTCAGTTATCTGCAGCCCGACGAAGTCTTGCTTGCCCGCGATTTGCTCGATCAGCAAATTGTCGACACGCAAGGCCTCAAACTCGTGCGCGTTAACGACTTGAAACTCTCCCCTTCTGGCACGCAGCTGCGTCTTCTGGGCGCCGAAGTTGGCGTGCGCGGTATTCTGCGCGGCCTTCATCCGCTTCTTGAGAAAGCCGTTGTGAGCGCGGCGAAGCTCTTCGGCAAGAAAATCGACGAAAAGATTATTGCCTGGAACTATATGGACCTGCTCGATCGCGACTTGTCCAAAGTGCAGCTTTCCGTGACGCACCGCCGCTTGAACGAGATGCATCCTGCCGACGTCGCAGACATTCTGGAGCAGCTCGACCCCAAGCAGCGCGCCGAGGTGTTCAAGCACCTTGACGACGCGCGTTCGGCCGAGGTTATCGCCGAGTTGGAAGATGAATATCAAGCTGAAACGCTCGATGACTTGGGCGACCGTGAGGCTTCCGGCCTTTTGGGTCAAATGGACCCTGACGATGCAGCCGATATTATTCGTGACCTTCCTTATGAAAAGGCTGAAACGCTGCTTCGCCTGATGGGTGTTGAGGATGCGGCCGAGATTCGCTCCCTGCTCGGCTATAAGGATGACACTGCTGGCGGCATGATGACCACCCAGTTTGTCGCCATGAAGGAAACCGACACTGTGCTTGACACGGTTGAAGTGCTGCGCGCCCTCGATGAAGACTTCCCGACCGTTCACTTCGTGTATGTGCTTGAGGAAGACTCCGAGAAGCTTGTCGGAGTGCTGTCGATGCGCACGCTGGTGCTGGCGCATCGCGAATCACAGCTCAAAGACATCATGTACACCGAGATCATCTCTGTGCCGCCCGATGAGGATGAAGAAGAGGTTGCTGCCGATATCTCGAAATACGATATGGTCGCGTTGCCTGTCGTTGACGAATCGGGGCGCATGCTTGGCTTGGTTACCGTCGACGACGCCATGGAGGTCATGGAAGAAAGCACCGAGAGCGAAAAGAGTACGTCACGCGCCCTTACGGTGGTTGCCGGCGTTATCGGCGGCGCGGCGGCTCTTGCCGTGTATACGCTCATCGTGCTCGAAATCGCGGGGGTGCTGTAAATGGCCGCCGCGCGTCGCGATGCAACGTATGACGAGGTCATGCAAGAACGCCGCGAGGCTGAACATGCCGCACGCAAGGCGGGAAAGCCCGAACTTGCGGAAAACTCATCCGATTCTGCTGTCGCAGAGGAATCGGGCGACGAAAAGAAGAAGCCGTTCTTTCTGCTCGTGCTTGCAGCTATGGGTCCTGGCGTCGTAAGCGCCATGGCCGGTAACGATGCGGGCGGCATTTCGACGTATTCGACGGCGGGCGCCGATTTTGGGTATGCCACGCTTTGGGTTATCCCCGTGATGTGCGTGCTGTTGCTCGTCGTACAAATGACCGCTGCTCGCATGGGCGCGGTAACGGGCAAAGGCTTCGCCGCCCTTATTCGCGAGCGCTTCGGCATTCGCCTTACCGCATTCGCCATGTGCGCGCTGCTTATTGGCAACGTCGCTACGACGTTCAGCGAATTTGCCGGTATTGCATCGGGCATGGGGCTTTTCGGCGTGCCTACCTGGGTAAGCGTGCCTATTTCCGCCGTGATTGTGTGGCTGCTCGTGGTGAAGGGAAGCTATAAAAGCGTTGAGAAAATCTTTCTCGCGATTTCCCTCGTGTTCGTGACGTACATCGTTGCTGCGTTTTTGGCTGGTCCCAACTGGGGCGATGTTGCCCATGCTACCGTGGCGCCGCAGATTCCTGCGAACGTGCATTTCGTTTCGCTTGTTATTTCGATGATTGGTACCACCATTGCGCCGTGGATGATGTTTTTTGCACAAAGCAACGTTGTCGATAAAGGCGTTGGAACCGACCATGAGGAAATGTTCCTGCAGAAGGTTGATGTGACGGCTGGTACGGTTGTTGCCTGCTTGGTCGCCTGGTTCATTATCGTTACCACGGGCGCGGTGCTCTATCCGCAGGGCATCTCGATCGACTCCGCGCAAGATGCCGCCACCGCGCTGGCCCCGTTCGCGGGCGAATACGCGCAAATTCTGTTCGCGGCTGGCCTTACCGCGGCGAGTTTCCTGGCTGCGTGCGTGCTGCCGCTTACGACGTCGTTCGTTATTTGCGAAGCGTTCGGTTGGGAAGCCGGTGTCGACTTCACGTGGAAGGAAGCGCCCATGTTCAAGGGCATTTTCACTTCCGTCATCGTGTTCTCGGCAATCGTGGTGCTTATTCCAGGTCTCAACCTTATGAATATCATGCTTACTGCCCAGTTTATCAATGGTGTTGTGCTGCCGGTGCTGCTTGTGTTCATGGCTCTCATTGCAGCCGATAAGCGCATTATGGGAAAGTATGTGAGTGGCGTTGTAGGACGGGGTCTTATTTGGTTCACCGTGGCCATCGTTACGATACTCACTGTCGCGCTGCTCGTGATGCAGGTGCTCGGAATCGAATAGGTCTGATCGGTCGCCCCTAGATTTCTGGGGGCGATTTTAATCTTCGCGCGGTCTTGGAAATCTGCTGCATCTCATTCTTGTGAAAGTTGTTTCATGGGCGATTCTCGTGGTATGCGGAAAGATCAAGGGACGGGTCTTTCCGTCCCCATCGCTTTCAGCGCATTCGACCCTCTTGTTCCCCTTTTGCGGGATACGTGAGGAAATGGCTCTGCGTTCATCCTTGCTCCTCATTTCAAAATGAAACGCAGCGAGGTGAGCGCATAGTGAGCCGAAGGCGAACGATAGCGAACCGTCCAATTCCTCACGCATCCCGCAAAGGGGGAACGGGATGATTCGATGAATTCTTCACTCTACCCAAATAAAGTGCACTGTTTCGCTCGCATTTGAATTACAATACCGTATTTAGACGCTAAAATCTCTCGTTGAAGAAAAGGGGGTCATCGACATGGGTAGGGTTTACAACTTCTCCGCGGGTCCCGCGGTGCTGCCCGAGAGCGTGCTTCGTGAAGCTGCCGAAGAAATGCTCGATTATCGCGGTTGCGGTATGTCGGTAATGGAGATGAGCCACCGATCTTCAGCTTTCAAGGCGATTATCGAAGAGGCTGAAGCCGACTTGCGCGACCTCATGGGTATCCCTGATAACTATAAGGTGCTGTTCTTGCAGGGCGGCGGTTCTACGCAGTTCGCCATGGTGCCCCTGAACCTTATGCGAGGCGGTTTTGCCGAGTATATCGTGAGCGGCTCTTGGAGCAAAAAGGCCTACCAAGAAGCGAAGCGCTTTGGCGATGCCTGTATTCTGGGTGATTCTTCCGATGATAATTTCAGCTATGTGCCCAATGTGGCCGAGCTGCAGGTGAATCCGAACGCCGATTACGTGTACATCTGCGAAAACGAGACCATCTATGGCACCAAATACCACGCGCTGCCCAAAACGGGCGACGTGCCGCTGGTATCTGATGTTTCGTCGTGCTTTTTGAGCGAGCCTATCGACGTGGCCAAGTACGGCCTCATTTATGGTGGCGCTCAGAAGAACGTGGGTCCTGCGGGTGTCACGATTGCTATTGTTCGCGACGACCTTATCCCCACCGATGATTTGCACAGCGTTCCCACGATGTTGCAATACAAAACGCATGTCGACGGTGGCAGCATGTATAACACCCCGCCGTGCTACGCGATTTACGTATGCGGAAAAGTTTTCAAGTGGATTAAGGCCCAGGGTGGTCTTGAGGGCATGCGCGACATCAATGTAGCCAAGGCTCAGTTGCTTTATAACGCGCTCGACGAGAGTGATGTGTTCCATGGCACCGCTCGCAAGGAAGACCGTTCTCTTATGAATGTGCCGTTCGTTACGGGCAACGCTGAACTCGATGCGAAATTCATTGCGGAAGACGATGCTGCCGGTCTGAAGAATGTCAAGGGTCACCGCAGCGTGGGCGGAATGCGTGCGAGCATTTACAACGCCATGCCTATCGAGGGCGTGCAGGCTCTCGTCGACTTCATGCGCGACTTTGAATTGCGCAACCCCGCGAGTTCGCGATCTATCTAGGGCGAGACCTCGCCCCAAATTCATTCCTCTTCTCAAGCGTGGCGTTGCCAGGCTTGATTCGCACACCCGCGTACGCCTTTCGGTGCGCGCCCACCGCCCTTTGACTGGTCGGGCGCTTGGTGGGTGGTCATACTCGACACATAATCATTGTTGTAATGCGAACCTTGAGTCTGCCAGGGAATCGACGGGTCGCCACGGCCTTTGGGATTGAAGGCTTCCGTTGAATTTGGCATGCGGGTTCGATAATCCAAAAGGAGATTTCCATGCGCTATATCAAAACCATCGACGACATCACGAAAGACGGCCAGGTTACCTTTGGTGACGGTTACGAGTTCGTGGCCGAAGCCGAAAAAGCCGATGCGATTCTCATGCGTTCGACCGACCTGCATGGTTATGAGCTACCTGAAAGTATTCGCGCCATCGCGCGTTGCGGCGCTGGTGTAAACAATATTCCCATTGAGGAATACGCCAAGAAGGGCGTCGTGGTGTTCAATTCGCCGGGCGCGAACTCCAATGCCGTAAAAGAGCTCGTTTTGGCGATGCTCGTGCTTTCGAGCCGTGGTGTTGTGCAATCGATGAATTGGGTGCGCGAAAACGCTGCTGACCCCGATATTTTCGTGAATGCGGAAAAGGCGAAGAAGGCATTCGTCGGTCGCGAGTTGAAGGGCAAGAGCATTGCCGTTATCGGTTTGGGCAACGTGGGCTCGAAGGTCGCCAACGCCTGTGCCGATCTGGGGATGGATGTGTATGGCTACGATCCGTTTATCTCCGTCGAGCATGCGTGGGCGCTTTCCCAGAAGGTTCAGCGCGTATCGACGCTCGAGGATGCGTGCCGCGACCGCGATTACCTCACGCTGCATGTGCCCTCGAAGGCCGACACGATTCATATGATTGGCGAGGAGCAGCTGAACCTGCTTGCTCCCGATGCCGTGCTCATCAACTATTCCCGCGAAACCATCATTGACGAGGATGCCGTGGATGCCGCCCTGCGTGCTGGCAGAATCGCATGGTTCGCGACCGACTTCGCGACCCAGAAAACCGTGCTTATGCCGAACACGTTCATTACCACCCATTCGGGTGCTGGCACGGGCGAAGCTGAAGCGAATTGCGCCGATATGGCAATTTCCGAGCTTAAAGATTACTTGGAGAACGGCAATATTGCCAATTCGGTAAACTATCCCCCCTGCTCCATGGGCAAAGCACGTGCGGCGAGCCGTGTGGCTTGCCTGCATGCGAATGTTCCGAATATGATTGGCCAAATTACGGCAGTGCTCGCTCGAGATAATGCCAATGTGCAGCGTATGACGAACGAAAGCGCCGGCGAGAATGCCTACACTATGTTCGATACCGATGAGCATCTCGACGACGAGACCATCGAGGCTTTGAAGCAGATTCCGAGCATCTATCGCGTGCGCGTTATTAAATAAATTACGCCGTTCTACGAACGGCGTAATTGCTCGACGCTGCGCTGGGTTCTGGCGGCACGCTTCGGGCGGGGCCTTCGGCTTCACGTACCGAAGTACGCTTCGCCTCGGCCGCGTCCGAATCGCACTCGCCAGAACCCATGCTCGCTGACCTTGCTGCGAAAGCGGCTCGTTTCTGCTTCAAGGAAGGAACCCTAATGCCCCTTTTTGATGTAAATATCGATGCGACCTGCGGAAACGCACGCGCACTCACGTTTGAGACTGCGCATGGCACGGTGCACACGCCCATGTTCATGCCTGTTGGCACGCACGCAACGGTGAAGGGCGTCACCACGCCGCAGCTGCGCGAGCTCAACAGCCAGGTCGTGCTTGCGAACACGTATCACCTGTACATGCGCCCGGGCGTCGACATTATCGAGAAGGCCGGCGGCGTGCAGAAGTTCATGAACTACGACGGCCCCATGCTCACCGATTCGGGCGGGTTCCAGCTGTTCAGCCTCGACCACATGATGAAGACCGACCCTGACGGCGTCACGTTCCACGCGCGCGATTACGACGGCAGCAAGCACCGTTGGACGCCCGAGAGCAACATGGACATTCAGCAGCGCATCGGCGCCGATATTGTGATGCAGCTCGATCAGTGCATTGGCTATCCGTCGCCGAAAGAGGCCGTGGCTGCGTCTACGAAGTTGTCGTGGGAGTGGGCCGAGCGCTGCTGCGCCGCGCATACCCGCGAAGACCAGGCGCTTTTCGCTATTGTACAGGGCGGCATGCATCGCGACCTGCGCCTCGAGAGCGTGAAGCGCCTCATCGAAATTGACGCCTCGAGCCGTGCTGCGGGCCACAAGGGCTTCCAGGGCTTCGGTATTGGCGGCTATTCGGTGG
>ERZ779869.2285-NODE-2285-length-16046-cov-3.217122_pt1 | contig 16046 bp, 11 predicted proteins | sample MGYA00511557_ERZ779869 | MGnify/ENA primary metagenome ERZ779869 (study PRJEB29588, sample SAMEA2154620) | human gut metagenome | biome: human gut; feature: human-associated habitat; material: faeces | place: Denmark | collected 2008/2010 ...
TACCAGTAAGAGCAAAAGAACTAGGAATGAAAGCAATGGCAATAACAGACCATGGTGTAATGTATGGAGCTATTGACTTTTATAAAGCGTGTAAAAAAGAAGGTATAAAACCAATAATAGGATGTGAAGTATATGTTGCAATTCGTTCAAGGTTTGATAAAGAACCAGGTATAGATAATAAGTATTATCATTTAATATTATTGGCAAAAAATAATAAAGGCTATAAAAATCTAAGTAAATTGGTTTCTTTGGGGTTTGTGGATGGATATTATTATAAACCAAGAATAGATAAAGAAATATTGGAAAAATATCACGAAGGAATAATATGTTTAAGTGCTTGTTTAGCAGGTGAGTTAAATCAGAACTTATTAAATGGAAGAGAAAAAGAAGCTGAAGAAGTAGCTTTATGGCATAAAAATCTTTTTGGAGAAGATTATTACATAGAAATACAAAATAATGGAATACAAGAACAAGTATTGGCTAACCAAAGATTGATAAGATTGGCAAGAAAATTAGATATACCAATTGTTGCTACAAATGATGCTCATTATTTGAAAAAAGAAGATGCATATAATCATGAAGTTTTATTGTGTATTCAGACTGGAAAGAGAATGAGTGATCCAGATAGAATGCATTTTGATACAGATGAGTTATATGTAAAATCACCAGAAGAAATGAGTGAATATTTTAGTAATTTTCCAGATGCTATAGAAAATACTGTAAAGATAGCAGAAAAATGTAATGTGGAATTTGAGTTTGGACATACTATTTTGCCTAATTATGATGTTCCGCCAGAATATCCTACACATTATGATTATTTAAAGAAGTTATGTTATGATGGATTAAAGCAAAGATATGGTGAAGAAGTGTCACCAGAAATATTAAAAAGAGCTGAATATGAAATATCAGTTATAAAAAAAATGGGATATGTAGATTATTATTTAATAGTTTGGGATTTTATTCATTATGCAAAATCTCAAGGTATTCCTGTTGGACCAGGACGTGGTTCAGGTGCAGGTTCAATATTAGCATATAGTATAGGTATTACTGATATAGATCCTATAAAATATGGGTTGCTTTTTGAAAGATTTTTGAATCCGGAAAGAGTTAGCATGCCTGATTTTGATGTTGATTTTTGTTATGAGAGAAGACAAGAAGTAATAGATTATGTTTCAAGAAAATATGGACATGACCATGTATCTCAGATTATAACTTTTGGAACAATGTCTGCTAGGATGGTAATAAGAGATGTGGCTAGAGTGCTTGATGTGCCATATTCAGAAGCGGATAGTTTAGCAAAAATGATACCAAATGAGTTGCATATAACTATAAAAAAAGCATTAGAGCAAAACAAAGAATTAAAGCAAAGATATGATAATGAACCAGAAATAAAAAATCTTTTAGATATAGCAATGGGATTAGAAGGAATGCCAAGGCAGGCTTCAACACATGCATGTGGAATTGTTATAACAAAAGATCCTGTAGATACTTATGTGCCTTTATATGTGAGGGATAATCAGATTTCTACTCAATATATAATGACAACTTTGGAAGAATTAGGGTTATTAAAGATGGATTTCTTGGGACTAAGAACTTTAACAGTTATTCAAGATACTATAAATTTGGTCAAAAAAGATAAAGGAATAGATGTAAAATTTGATAAAGATATGTCAGATCCTAATGTATATAAATTATGGCAAAATGGAAACACATCAGGGGTATTCCAATTTGAAAGTCAGGGGATGACTAACTTTATGAAAGAATTAAAACCGGATTGTTTGGAAGATTTAATAGCTGGCGTATCCTTATATAGACCTGGGCCAATGGATCAGATACCTAGATATATAAAAGGAAAACAAAATCCCGGTCATAATGAGTATACACATCCAAGTTTAGAGCCAATTTTAAATGTAACATATGGGTGCATGGTGTATCAAGAACAGGTAATGCAAATTGTACGTGAATTAGCAGGATATTCTTTAGGAAGAGCAGATTTGGTAAGACGTGCAATGGGAAAGAAAAAGTTAGATGTAATGGCAAAAGAGAGAGAAATATTTATTAATGGTCAAGTTGATGAAAGTGGAAATATAATAGTTCCTGGATGTGTAAGAAATGGAATAGATGAAAAGTCAGCAAATAAAATATTTGATGAGATGGCAGAATTTGCAAAATATGCATTTAATAAATCACATGCTGCATGTTATGCTGTTGTTGCATATAGAACAGCATATTTAAAAGCATATTATCCAGCAGAATTTATGGCTGCAACCTTAAATAGTTTTTTAGGAAATTTGGATAAAATTCCGGAATATATAGATGAATGTAAAAGATTAAAGATAGAAATTTTAAAACCAGATATAAATAAAAGTATGACAAAATTTACAGTAGAAAATGAAAAAATCAGATTTGGGTTAGGAAGTATAAAAAACGTAGGAATAGCTCCAGTTGAGGCAATAATAGAAGAGAGAAATAAAAATGGAAATTATAAAGGATTTATTGATTTTTGTGAAAGAACACTTGAAAAAGGCGTAAATAAAAAGTGTGTAGAAAGTTTAATAAAAGCAGGCGTGTTTTCTGAATTTGAACAAACAAGAGCAACTTTGTTGGCATCATTTGAACAGATAATTGATGCAATTCAAAGTGAGAAAAGGAAGAGTTTTGAGGGACAGGTATCAATGTTTGATATTGGAACAAAAGAAGAAAAAGATGATATGCAAAAACAAAAATATGCATTTGAATTGCATCCAGAAGTTTCTGATAAAGAAATGCTTTCTATGGAAAAAGAAATGTTGGGAATTTATATTTCTGGACATCCATTAGAAAAATATAGAAACTTAATAAAAAAGCAGACAACTATAAGTTCATTTGATTTGAATCATACCGGTGCTAAAAATGGTGAACAAAGTTCAGAACAGGAAGAATATATTAATAAGTCGAAATTTAAGGATGGTCAATATGTAAAATATGCAGGAATAATAACTGGAATAAAAAAGAAGTATACAAAAAATAATAAGATTATGGCTTTTGTAACAATTGAAGATTTATACGGTAGTGCAGAAATAATAGTATTTGAAGGTCCATACATGAACTCTAGAGATTCATTATATGAAGAGAATATTGTTATTGTTAATGGACGTTTAAGTGTAAGAGAAGATGAGATGACAATTATAGCTACCGATATTAATGATTTTGAACAGAAAAATACTAATAAGTTAATTTTTGATATTACAGGTTTAGATGAGAAAAAAAAGGATAGATTACGTGGTGGAATATGCTACTTTTCTGGAGATAAAAATAATATGCAAGTCTTTGTAAAGATTGGTGAAGAAGAGAAAAGTTGTGGAGCAATATTTGTAAATGAAAAAATATTAGAGCTATTTAAAAAAATTTTAGGTGAAGAAAGAGTTGATTTATGTTGACAACATATTGATAAAAATGTTATAATAAAATAGTTACAAGTAAACAAAGCTAGAGGACACGGTGTACCGTGTAAGGAGGTAAAATGAGCGGTTATTTTAAATTTTTCTGGCGGAGGAAAAGTCATCTTTTTTTAAGGATAGAAAAAAGAAGGCTTTTAGTAATGCCTACTGCAAGAGTGCAAAAATGGGAAAAATGGACAGAGGCCAACTTGAAGTTTCTCAAGCATTTTTGGGAAGATGTTTGGTATAAGTTCCTTATTATCCAAATTGTCGTTTTACTAATTGGTTTTGCAGTTTTAAATAAAACCATGGCGACAATTGCACTTGTTTTATTAGCAGTATTTGCAGTATTGTCATTTTTGGCAGTAAAAGTCAACTCAATTCAGAGGAATAATCGAAGGGTTATTAGGGAAGAGTTGAGAAGAAGAAATATTTATTAACTATTACCTTAGCACATTGGTATTCCTGTTAGGAATATTAATGTGCTTAAAATCTATTGTAAAATATTTTTAAGCTTATTTTACAATATTACATAAGAAAAAAGGAGGAAAATTATGAAAAATAGTGTTTTTTATGTTCACAGATACTGTCGGCAAAGAGAAGTATCAGGTTCATGTTTTTTCTATTCTGTGCATTGGCCAGATGGTGAAAATGTAAGATTTTTTGTTGATGCTGGTGCTTTTTCAGGAGAAAAAAACAATTCATACTTAAATGGGTATTTTCCATTTAAAGCAGAAAAATTATCTTTTGGTATAATTACGCATTTGCATTTTGATCATGTAGGAGTATTACCAGTAATTGTGCGTCAGGGCTTTAATGGTAGAATCTATTCAAGTTATTCTACTTTAAAACTTTTAGATGTTGTTTTAGCTGATACAACTACAATAGTTGATAAAAAGTTAGGAACAACAATAGCAACAATAGAAGAAAAAGAGAAAACTTTGGACCATACTGTAGGATGTGCATATAACAAGATAATAAAACCACACAAAAATATAAAAATAATTTTTTTGAATAATGGGCATTTAGTAGGAGCAGCAATTGTACTAATAATAATTTCATGCCCAGGTGAACAAGATATTACAATTTTGCATACTGGAGATTATAAAGATAAAAATATATTTTTTGATGTGGAACAGCCACCTGAAAATATTACGAAAATGAATATTTCATCATTTGTTATGGAATCTACATATGGAAATGTGGATTCTACAGATTCAAAATTTGATGAGTGTTTGGAAGAAAATATTTCATGGGCAATAAATAAAGGATTTACAGTAGTTTGTCCAACTTTTGCATTAGGCAGGCATCAGGAGGGGTTATATAAGATAAAGAATATTAAGGATAAAAGTAAGATACCTGAAGATATACCTGTTATTGTTGATGGAAAGTCATCACAAATATTTAATGCAAGATTTAAGTATTCTGATTTAGACATAAAACCTGAAATGAAAAATTTTATGCCTAAAAATACTTATGCAATACCACGTTCTGCTAACAGAAATATTGTTAGAAAAGAAATAATAAAAAATACAGAACCTAAGATTATTTTAAGTCCTGGTGGTATGGGGGATTATGGTGCAGCTAAAGTTTATTTGGAAAATTTAATTCAAAGACGAGATGTTATGGTACATGGATTAGGTTATGCATCTCCAATTTCGGTATTATATAAATTGTTAAATACACAGTTGTATGATAAAGTAAATTGTTATGGAAATGTATATACTTTGAATTGTATTGCAAAAAGTACTTCGGAGTTAACTTCACATGCACCAAGAGATATTTTATTAAGATTTATGAAAACTTTTCCAAATATTAAGTCAGTGTCAATTAATCATGGAGAATTAGGTATACAAAAAAGCTGTAGAAAATATGTTTTGAATAACACAGAATTAGGAGAAGAAAATGTTGATATTTGTTCGCCAGAAGTTGGGGTTATAATAAAACCTGAAGGAATAGTGGGAACGTTTAAAACACAGCTAATTTCAAATGATTTATGAAAGATAAGAATTTGTAATTAAAAGAGAATAGCCAGGAGTCATAATTTATGACCCCTGGCTAAAATCATGTTACAAATTAGAAGAGCTTTAATATTTCTTTTACAAATGGACTTCTTACAGATTCATTTTCATCAAATCCAATCTGGCAACAATATGGTTTTCCTTTTAAGAGTTCAGATGCATATGTTAAACCATTATATCTTTCGTTTAAACCTTTTGCATCTGTCTGGGATGGATCGCCTAAAAGGATAATTTTTGAACCTGTTCCAATCCTTGTTAAAAGAGTTTTAATTTCTTCTGGACGAATATTTTGTGCTTCGTCTACAATGTAGAATGAATTGGTAAATGTTCTACCTCTTAACAAGTCAAGAGAAATAATTCTAAAAAGGCCATCATCCATAATATCTCTTAAGGTATCAGGTTTGGAATGTTCTGATGTTGTAGAATTGCTATTACCTGTGGATTCTAAAAATGTGTTTTCTGAAGAACTAGATTCTGTATTAGTTGCTTTTCGTTTTGTTTTTCTTGATTTTGCTGCAATACTTTGATTTCTATTTTTGTATTTAAAGTATTTGTTGAAATTCAAGATTTCGTTTGCATTGTCAAGAATACCTGCGGTATATGGATTAAGTTTGTCTTCTATACCGCCTTTAACAGCGCCGATTTTTTTGACTTTTTCATCAAGCATTGGGGCAGATACTAAAACTCTGTTGTATAATGCAGTATCTTTCCAACTGATTTTTTTAGTCTGTGCAAAACCAGCTACTAAAGAGCAAAATGTTTTTCCAGTTCCAGCTGCACCTTTTGCAATAACAATAGGTATTTCAGTAGGTGGAAGAACCAATGAATACAACAAGAAAAGCTGAGATTTGTTAAGTGGGGTAAATCCATGTGTTAAATTAATCATGGACTCATCCAATCTTTTGATTGTTCTACCATCATAAAAACCTAAAGCGGAATTTCCACTGTAACTTCGTAAAGACAAGAAGGTATTCGGCAGAATGGGTTTGCTATTTGGAATCATAAGAGAAGATGGATTGCATTTATTTTTTTGATATAAAGTGTTGATAAATGAATCATCTACTTTTAGATTTGCCTGTCCTTTGTACTGTTCTTCCAATATAGGAAACAGTCGGAACTTTGGTTCTTCGGCTTTTATTCCAAGATAATTAGCCCTTAATCTTGTTGAATCGTTCATAGAAATTAATATAACATCATCAATGTCATCTGATTTGGTTTCCTTTAAGTGTTTGCAGACAGCAAAACGACGTTTGTCATAGTTTGAAAGATTTGTAAATGGTAAAGGTTTTGATTTTTTACTTCTACCATGTTCTGTAGGAATATCAAGTGCGACTTTGAGGATACTACCATTTTTCTGAATGAAACCTTCATTGATAAGTTTACGCATTCCAATTTCTCTAAGCTGTTTTAATACAGCTTTTGCATTTTTGTTTTCTTCTGGATATCCTTCAAATGATTCCAGTTCTTCAATTGTAGCTAATGGAATAATAATAATATTGTCACTACCAAACTGTTCTGTTGCATTTGCAATAAGTAATGATTCCATTCCTAAAACAAATTCTTTTGTCATAAAGCAATCTCCTTTCATATTGTGAGAATTTGTTTATGTGTAACATGATAAATTTGTACTATTCATAAAATAAAATGAATAGTAATAAAATTATCAATATTATTTTATCATAATTATGTAAATATTGCAATAGATGTTAGTTATTTGATTTAATGTTTATAGGTGCTTTTTTGATTCCGTCCCCAAAAACACCATAAAATATAAAAAAAGCTTGAAAAAATGGCAAAAACAATGTAAAATATATAGAAGAAAAATAGGAGGAAATAAAAATGTACTTAATAGTTGGATTGGGAAATCCAGAAGAAGAATATGCAAATACAAGACATAATATGGGATTTGATGCTATAAACAAGATATCACAAAAATATAATATAGATGTAAATAAAAGGAAATTTAAAGGCTTATATGGAACTGGAGTAATAGAGGGAAAAAAAGTAATATTATTAAAGCCGCAAACATATATGAACTTGAGTGGGGATAGTATAATAGAAGTAATGGATTATTATGGAATTGAAGTAGAAGATTTAATAGTTATTTATGATGATATGGATATAGAAAAAGGAACGATGAAAATTAGAAAAAAAGGTGGGCCTGGTTCTCATAACGGAATGAAATCAGTGGTTGAGAATTTGCAGACTACTAATTTTGCAAGAATTAGAATTGGAATAGGTAGGCCAGAGCATGATCAAGATAAAATAAATTTTGTAATAGGAAAGCTTCCAAAAGAAGAGCAAGAAATGTTAGAGGTAGGAGTTCATAAAGCAGTAGAAGCTATACCAGTAATTTTGTTAGAAGGTATAGATAATGCAATGAATAGATGTAATTAAAGGAAAGGACGTACAAGATGTTAGAAATATTTGTGGATAAAAAGGAAAATCAGGAAAAGGTTGCATTGGTAGAAAATGGTAATATTATAGAATATTATGAAGAGGATGAAAATACAGATAGAAAAGAAGGAAACATATATATAGGGACTGTTAGAGATATAGTACCAGGTATGCAATCAGCATTTGTAGATATAGGAACAGAGAAAAATAGTTTTATACACTTAAAAGATATTTTGCCAAAAATAGATGAGAAAATGGAAAAATTTGAGTCAAATATTGATATAAGAAAAGTTATAAAACCAGATGAAAAGTTGTTGGTGCAAATAAAAAAAGATAGTAATGATAAAAAAGGAGCAAGAGTATCAACACATATAAATTTGCCAGGAAAATATATTGTATTAATGCCAAATACTAGTTTTATTACTGTTTCTCAAAAGATAGAAGATAAAAAAGAGCAAGAAAGATTGGTAAATTTAGTAAAAGATAATATAGGAGAAAATAATGGAGCAATAATTAGAACTTCTGCTCAAAATAAAGAGAAAGAAATACTTCAGGATATTGAAATATTAGAGAAAAAGTGGAAAAAAATACAAGAAAAATATAATAAAAAAATATTAGAAAATGATGATAAAGAAAAATTAGTATATCAGTCAGAAGATATTGTTGATAAGATGTTGTTAGATTTAGCAAATGATAAAATAGAAGCTATAGTAACAAATAATAAAGAAAAATATGAAGAATTTTTAAAAGATAGAGAAAAAACAATAGAGTTAAAAGCAACAAAAATTATGTTTGAAAATAGTGATGTTTTGGATAGATATGATATAAAAAAACAAATAGAAAAAATGCAAAATAGAAAAATATGGTTAAAATGTGGTGGATTTATTACAGTAGATAAAACAGAAGCTTTAACTGCAATTGATGTAAATACTGGAAAATACACAGGAAATGGAAGTTTAGAGCAAACATTATATAAAGTAAATGAAGAGGCAACAATAGAAATAGCAAAACAATTAAGATTAAGGGATATTGGTGGAATAATTATAATAGATTATATAGATATGAAGAGTCAGGAAGATAAGGATAAAATACAAAGATTGTTAGAGTATAGATTAAAATTTGATAGGAGTAAAACACAAGTAGAAGGATTTACAAAATTAGATTTAATGGAGATGACAAGAAAGCATATCTGTAGTCATAAAGAATAGGAAGGTAAAATAAATGAATGTAGGATTTGTATCATTGGGTTGCAGTAAAAATTTAATAGACACTGAAGTTGCAGTAGGACTTTTTAAAGATCATCATTTTACGATAGTAAATGATCCAGCAAAAGCAGATATAATAGTTGTAAATACATGTGGTTTTATAGATTCTGCTAAAGAGGAAGCAATAAATACAATTTTGGAAATGGCTGAGTACAAAAAACAAAGATGTAGATATTTGGTAGCTATGGGATGTTTAGTACAAAGATATTATGATGATTTAAAAAAATTATTACCAGAAGTAGATTTGTTTATAAAATTAGAAAATTATGATAGTTTATGGCAAGCTATTGAAGATATGATAAAAATGGATGTACAAATAAAACCTAAAAATAAAACAAATTTGAAAATATCAGAAATTACACAGCTACCTATGTTAAAACAGCAGGAGTATATGGAAAGAGTTGTAACAACAGGAACAAATTATGCTTATTTAAAAATAGGTGAAGGATGTAGTAATTTTTGTACATATTGTGCTATACCATATATAAGAGGAAAATTTGTAAGTAGGAAAATAGAAGATATTTTAGAAGAAGCTAAAATGTTAGCAAGTAAAGGAATTAAAGAATTAGTAGTAATAGCGCAGGATACTACGAAATATGGAGTAGATATTTATGGAGAGCCTAAATTAGTAGAATTATTGCAAAAATTATCTAAAATACAAGGAATAGAATGGATACGTTTTTTATATTCATATCCAGAAGGCATAACAAAAGATTTAATACAAGAAGTTAAAGAAAACAAAAAGATTGCTAAATATTTTGATATACCAATTCAGCATATTTCAGATAATGTTTTAAAAATGATGAATAGAAAAACAACAAGAAAAGATATTCAAAACCTAATTCAAGATATTAGAAAAGAAATATCAGATGTTGTATTAAGGACGAGTTTAATAGTTGGATTTCCTGGGGAGACAAAAGATGATTTTGAGCAATTATTAAATTTTGTTAAAACAGCTAAATTTGATAAATTGGGAGCTTTTATGTATTCTAAAGAAGAAGGTACTCCTGCTGCTAAGATGGAAAACCAAATTCATGGAAATACTAAAAAATCAAGATATAATAAATTAATGAAATTGCAGCAACAAGTTTCAAAGGAAAATTTGGAAAAACGTATAGGAAAAATTAGTGTAGTTTTAGTTGAAAATGTGTCTTTTGATAGAAAGTATTATGTTGGTAGAACTATGCAAGATGCTCCTGATATTGATGGTGTTGTATATATAAAAAATGATACTGAGATGGATTTAACGAATAAGTTTGTTAAGTGTAGGATTGATAGTGTTTGCAATGACTACGATTTTATTGCAACAGTGATTGAATGAAAAATAATTTAAATTTTGACATGTTAAAATACATATAGAGGTGATAAAATGGATACAAATAAAGTATTGGAAAAAATGAGAATGTTGAAGCTACAAGAAACAATAAAAATAATAGAAAATAGAATAGTAAACCAAGCAGATAAAAGAGAATTTGAACAGGCTTTACTAGAAAATAAATGTGTAAATGTAAAATATATGGGAAAAGCTGAATTTGAAGGTAAATGGCAAGATATCTATAAGATATTTGAGCAATATCAAAAAGATGTTAATGGCCAAAATAAGATTGTTGAAATTGAAAAATATGTGACAGAAGATTTAGAATATATTGCTGGTGATAATAAACAAGATGGATATCCTCAGATATTTTTATCAGAAAAATATGTAAATGAAAGTGATTTATTAAAACAGATTCAAAATTTTGATGAAAAAGGAATATTAGATTTAAATGATTTAGAAAATGAAAGAGTTGAAAATATAGCGTCAGAATTGAATATAGATTCAAAAGATATACAAAGTATAGATGAGATTGATTTGGAACAATTAATTAATGATAGATATAGCAAATTGAAAAATGAAAAAGAGAGTACAGAAGAATTGTTACAAAAAGGATCAACTAATAAAAAAATAAAAACAAATAAAAAAGAGGATAGAGTTAAGCTTTCAGAAAAACAACTAGAAGAATTAAGTGTAAAAGAAGAAACTTCTTTGAGTCAAGAAATAAAAGGTGTTACATTAGGTGAAAAATTAGGATTACAAAAGAAAGGGATTACTGGCGCAAAAAAATTGGCAAGGATATCAATATCAGGGCCAAGAAAAGATGCTTTTGTAGCTATTAATTCTGATGGAACAGCAACAGTATTAGGAGAGGATATTTTGGAGCCTGATACTAGAACTGGAACAACACCTATGGAAACAAGTATGACAATAAATAATGATGGAATAGTAAATCAAGAATCTGTGACTTCAAGTTATAGAATTGTTAATGGTAATGGTAATGAGTATTTACGTGCAGGTTATGATGAATCATATGGAAAAGAGATTAAATATAGTATGTTTTCTAAGGAAAAAAATGAGTATTTAGATATTGAATTGGAAACACAAAGAACTAGACCTAAAGATAGTACTGTAAGGCAATTTATGAGAGATAGAGGTGCTGGAATAAGAGAAGCGGAAAGTGTTATTGAAAGAGGAGAAGAACATCAATTTTATGGAGAAATGCAAGATGATTCTGAGCATAAGTTAAATATTAGAGATGTTGATAATAATAAAAATAATGATACACATGAGCATCTTGAGACAGAAAATGGAAAACAAACATTAAAATTGGGTGACTATATACCAAATACTAATATTACATGGGAAAGTTTTGCTAATATGTGTGGATATCGAGGAGAAGGTAGGTTAGATAAGGCAGTAAAGAGATTTAAAGAAGAACAAGAAAAAGATCATAGTATTAGTAATAAAGAAATTATGGATGAAATTGAAGAAAAAGAAAATGAACAGTATAGAGGGAATGAAATAGAAAGATAATTAACTGAAATTTGATACTTGTTAAATATATAAACTAAGAAGGGAAAGTGATAATAATGAAAAGAATACTAACAGGGGATAGGCCTACTGGTAGATTACATATAGGACATTATTTTGGTTCATTAAAAAAGAGAGTAGAAATGCAAAATAGTGGAGAGTATGAAATGTTTATACTGATTGCAGATGTACAAGCTTTAACAGATAATTTTAATAATCCAGAAAAAGTAAGAAAAAATGTAAAAGAATTAGCAATGGATTATTTATCATGTGGAATAGATCCAGAAAAAACTACAATATATGTACAATCAATGATACCAGAAACAGCAGAATTAACAGTATATTATTCAAATTTGGTAACAATAGCAAGATTGCAAAGAAATCCAACAGTAAAAACTGAAATAGCACAAAAAAAGGATTTGTTTGGTGAAAGTGTTACATATGGATTTTTAGGATATCCTGTTAGTCAAGCTGCAGATATTACAACATTTAAAGGAGAATTAGTTCCAGCTGGAGAGGATCAAGAACCATTAATTGAACAGTGTAGGGAAATTGTTAGAAAATTTAATAGTATTTATGGAGATGTATTAGTAGAGCCTAAGATTGTTTTATCAGATGGTAAAAGAATAAAAGGGTTAGATGGAAATGAGAAAATGGGAAAATCTTTAGGAAATGCTATTTATTTATCAGATACAGAGGAGGAAATTACTAAAAAAGTAATGAATGCAGTAACAGATCCTAATCGTATAAAAAAGGATGATTTGGGAAATCCTGATATATGTATGGTTTCATATTATCATAATTTATTTACAAATTCAGAAGAGAAAAAAATAGTATGTGAAGAGTGTAGAGCTGGTAAAAGAGGATGTGTAGCTTGTAAAAAACAACTTGCTAAAAATATTATTGATTATTTAGCACCAATTAGAGAAAAAAGGAAATATTATGCGGAACACCCAGAATTAATAGATAAAATATTAAAAGAAGGTACGGAAAAGGCTAGAATGGTTGCTAAAGAAACTATGAAAGATGTAAAAAAAGCAATGAAATTAGATTATTTTGAAGAATAATTTTGGACATAGTATTGAAAAAATTATTTTATAAAATTTTGAATGCAAACAAATTTAATTAGACTCAAATTATATGAAAGGATTGAGGTAAATATGTTTACTGATTATACAAAAATAATAATTAAATCAGGAGATGGTGGAAATGGAGCAGCAACTTTTCGCCGTGAAAAATATGTAGCAGCAGGAGGACCAGACGGTGGAGATGGTGGAAAAGGTGGAGACATATATTTCCAAGTAGATAAAGACAAAAACACACTTATTGATTTTAGATATAATAAAAAATTCAAAGCAGGAAATGGTGAAAATGGAAGTGGAAGCAGATGCAATGGTAAATATGGCGAAGATTTGTATATAAATGTGCCAATAGGAACTATTGTAAAAGATGCAGAAACAGGTAAAGTAATAGCAGATTTATCTCATCCAGGACAAAAAGAATTAGTATTAAAAGGAGGAAGAGGAGGAAGAGGTAATTCACATTTTGCAACATCAACTAGACAAGCTCCTAGATTTTCTGAAGATGGAGATAAAGGAGAAGAAAAAGAAGTTATATTAGAATTAAAATTATTGGCAGATGTTGGATTACTAGGTTTTCCAAATGTAGGTAAATCAACTTTTTTATCAAAAGTTACAGATGCAAGACCTAAAATTGCAAATTATCATTTTACAACATTGGAACCTAATTTGGGAGTTGTAAAAACAAAAGGTGGAGATGGATTTGTAATTGCGGATATTCCAGGTATTATAGAAGGTGCTAGTGAAGGAGTTGGACTTGGTATTCAATTTTTAAGACATGTTGAAAGAACAAGATTGCTATTACATTTTATTGATGTTTCTGGTCAAGAAGGAAGAAATCCTGTAGAGGATTTTAAAACTATAATTTCTGAATTGAAAAAATATAGTGAAAAATTAGCTACAAGAAAGCAAATAATTGTTGCTACTAAAATTGATGTAAAAAATGAAGAGTGTTATCAAGAATTAAAAGAATTAGCAGAAAAAGAAAAATTGGAATTTTACCAAATATCATCAGCTACAGGTGAAGGAGTTCAAGAATTAATAGATCATGTTGCAAATGTTTTAAAAACTTTACCTAAGGAAGAATTAGTGGATGTTGAAGAAAAAATGGTTTATACTCTTCCAGAAAAAGAACAACAATGGGAGGCTAGAAGAGAGGGTAATGTATTTTATGTTACTGGTAGAGCTGTTGATAGATTAATGGGTAGAATAAATATTGAAGATAATGAATCTATGTACTATTTCCATAAATGTTTAAGAAATATGGGGATTGATGCTAAACTTAGAAGTTTGGGAATTTGTGATGGAGATACAGTTTATATTTCTGATTGGGAATTAGAATGGGAAGATTAAAAAAGACTCTGGCTAAGCCAGAGTCTTTTAGTCTTATTGCTGTTTGTTGGTAGAATTTGAATTTTCTTCTTCAGTATTTTCGTTTGATAATATATTTTCAGCAGAATCTATTTTTTCTTGAAGTTGTGTAAGTAATTTGTTATATTCTATTAATGATTCATCATCTTCAAAGTAGAACATTTGATTTTGTATTGTCCATTTATTCTTGTGTTCAGAAAGATATGTGAATATATTTTGCATACAATCAATCATATCATTTAATACAGTTTTAATATTTTGAATTTCATTTTTTTCTGATTCCAAACTTTTGATTGTATCTTCATCAAACATTAACTTTTCGTATAGATTATTGTAGTAATTACCTAAATTTTCTTTTTTGATGTATTCCATAATTGAATCTTTATTAGATTTTGTTATTAGATTGTCAATTTTTTCATTCAATTGTGTTTTAAAATCTGATAGAGATTTTTTTGTGTTTGTAAATTCTGGAGCATCTGATTCATAAGATTTAACATTTAAGAAATCCTCTATATTAGAGTTGTCAGTAAAATTATTAAAATTTTTGTAAGCATCTTGATAATCTTTTAAGCAATTTTTCATTGCAGATTCTATAATAGCATATTTTCCGGTTGTTTTAATATTCATATCAATAGTATCTTTTGATATATCTAATGAACTTAAGTTTGTAGCTTCTTGAGCTAATATATTTTCTTCGTTATTTTTTTCTATGTATTTATATACTATAAATCCTGCTATGCATAATATTATAAGTATTATGATTATTATAGGAATAATTTTTTTACTTTTTTTCATAATTTACACTCCTTTTAATATTTATGTTAGTTATTTAGATTTAGACAGCTATCTAATGCTAATTTAATCATTGTATTTAATCCTGTTTGTCTTTCTTCTGGAGTAGCAATATCTGTAATAAATTTAGAATCGACAACACTCATAAGACAAGCAGCTTTTTTATTAAGCATTTTTGCTATATAAAATAGTGAAAATGCTTCCATTTCGGCACCATATGGGTTAAAGTTTTTTGGTATTCTTTCTAAAAATTTAGAAACGTCAGACATGTATACATCAAAACAGTCTGTACATATTGTGTTTCCTTCAAATAATTTTATATTTTTTTCTTTTGCTGTATTTGAGATAATAGTATTTAAAGAATCACTTGCTGGAACTTGGTGGCATATATCATTATTTAATGTTAAAGCAAAATTACTTTCAGAAAATACATTTTTGGCTAGGATAATGTCAAATAATTTTAACTCTGGTAGATAAGCTCCACAAGAGCCAATACGAATAATGTTTTCTACTTCATAAATTTTAAATAGTTCATAAGAATAAATTCCCATACTAGGCATTCCCATTCCAGATGCCATTACAGTTAATTTAGTATTTTTATAAAAACCAGTGTATGTTAGTATTCCTCTAACTTGATTTATTAATTTTGCATTTTCTAAAAAGTTTTCAGCAATATATTTTGCACGTAGTGGGTCACCTGGCATTATTACTGTTTTTGCAATTTCACCGATTTTAGCTTCGTTATGTGGTGTAGACATAAAAACTCCTCCTTTGTTTAATTTTTATTTATTGTATAATATTTTTTAAAAAAACGCAAGAAAAAATTTTTAAAGATTTTTAAGTATTTATAAATT
>ERZ779869.2292-NODE-2292-length-16010-cov-5.792291_pt1 | contig 16010 bp, 16 predicted proteins | sample MGYA00511557_ERZ779869 | MGnify/ENA primary metagenome ERZ779869 (study PRJEB29588, sample SAMEA2154620) | human gut metagenome | biome: human gut; feature: human-associated habitat; material: faeces | place: Denmark | collected 2008/2010 ...
TGACAATAATAATGGCATATGAAGTGATTATACTCTATCATCTTCATATGCCATGTATTTTGTGGGAACATTTACCGAATATCCCTAATGAATGTCCTCAAAAAGAGAAGTACAGGACTATCTGGTACATCTCTTTTTTTGTATTTGATTCGACTGTAATTGGTTAAGCTTCCTCTTTTTTCGTTTCTTTAGCCGAAGCTTCTTCTGTTGCCGATTCTTCTGGGGTGAACTCTGTGAGGCCTGCGCCGATCAGGATGTTATACCAGGAGATCAATTTCTTGATATCACTCGGATATACACGTTCACGGTCGAAATTGGGAAGAATCTCGGCGAAATAAGCACGTAGTTCGTCTGGTTTGGCGGATGTGGAAACAGATGCTTGTTGCCCGTTTTCTTTATTTTTGACGTTGGTCAGAACTTCATGCAATGGAACTTCTGCTTCATTTGTGTAGATAGCGATATCTCCCAGAGAAATTACTTTATCTTTTGCGTATGCAGGAACTCTTTTCTTGTCTGCTAACGACTCAACAATTAGCATATTTTTCCCGTGGGAAACCAATTTAAACAATCCCGGTTTACCCGAGATAGACAAAATCGTCTTCAACATAATACTTTGTTTTTCTAATAGTGTTTAACTTTTGTGCTGCAAATGTAGTATAACTGTCGGGAATTTTCGGCAGTTTTGAACATATTTTCTTGTTTCTAATGATTATTCACTAAGCATAAATGTCTCTATCTACTGAATATTTTTGTTTTTATGCTTATTATAGAATTGAAAGTCAATGTTTTTTTATCTTTAGTCCTGCAAGAAAAGCGGTTATTTGCGGAAGTAAAGCTTGTTCTCCGTCATTGAAGATCACGTAGTCCGATTTCTCTTTTTTCATTTCATCCGGCAACTGGCTTTCGATGCGACGTATAATTTCTTCTCGGGAAACGGAGTCGCGTTCGAGTATCCGTCCGATGCGTATTTCCATCGGGGCATAGACCATCAGCGTCGTATCGACAATTCGGTTAAAGCCCGATTCGAAAAGAATGGCTGATTCGATGGCGCATACCGGGGTATTCAGTCTTTCGACCCAAGCAAGAAAATGACGGTTCACTTCTGGGTGAATGATCGCGTTCACTTGTCCAAGCCGTTCCGGGTTTCCGAAAATATGGGAAGCGAGCCGTCTTTTATCCAAACCGTCGGCTGTATAAAGTTCTTTGCCGAACAAGGTAATCAGCTTTTCCCGGATAACGGGAGAAGTGGCTGTTAGATGCTTGCTTTCTGTATCGGCTATATACACAGGAATACCCCATACTTCCAATAGTGCGGCTACCATTGATTTGCCGCTTCCGATTCCTCCGGTGATTCCAATCTTAATCATTTGACTTTGTTTGTTCCAATATAAATTCGATCCGGTCTGGTGAAATTGTAGCTACATCCACCCAGCTTAGTTTTTTGTTCAGTTGTAAAGGCAATGTTCCTGAAGCGCTTTGTTCTAAATCTGCAAAAGAGATTCGTATTTCGAAATCATCTGCCGAGACGTCCTTGAAGCGCGAAAGAGGGACGTTGCAGCTCACTTTCACGACAGCCGGGAACATGCGCAGGGTGTAATGGGGCGGCAGATTGGTGCAGATAACAGGTATTTCCAGCGTTTTTTCTGTATACTCTTCTATCGGGATCGTAACGGTTACACTTGTCGGTTCGAGAGTAACCCCGTCTATTTTTTCCAGTTGGACGGTACGTGTGACGGTCTTGTTTCCTTTTTTGATCTCGGTATAGATTGTTTTTATCTCTTTCAAGGTGTCCAGAACGACATCGCTGGCATAGACGTTGATGCTGCGGGGAGTAATGGATATGTCACCTGAAACTTTGAAACCGGCATTTGTTTGGACAACTCCCTCGAATACGGCTGGTATCTCCTTCTTGATGCGTTTGCTGTAAACAGCATCGATATGTTGAGGTTCGAAGCTAAGCAGGGATGTGGTCGCAATCAGATGTTTCTTTATTTCGTTTTCGATATCTTTCCGGTTAATGATCAGTTTACCGGATTTTTCCGACTGTGTCTTCATGTTGGCCTCAATTGGGGCAAACGAACGTCCGAAGGAGTAGTTCAGCAATACACTCCCCTTGTCTTTCACTTTGACTGTAATGGCTTCGGGCGGTGTTTCCGTGAAAGATATATCTGGCGGCACATTCTTGTACTTGACCGGAATCCTGATATCTATTTCATACTCCTGTTGCAGGCTTTGGAGAAGCCAGAAGCCGAAAGCCAACAGTATAAAACAGAAAAAGATCAAGGCTTCTTTCCACTGTTGACGGCGAAGAAAAGCCTTAATCTCTATCCGGACAGACTTGAATGTTTGTTTGATTTGTCCAAGTCGTGACATATGTTCCGTTGTTTATTTTTGCTGTGCGTCCTCTACAGATGCAAACACGGATGTTTTGTCTACACGGATGCGTACACCATCAGAAATTTCAATCAACATATATGTGTCACCGATTTCTTTGATTTTTCCGTAGATACCTCCGGCAGTAATCACTTTGTCTCCTGCTTTTAAGGCTTCGCGGGCTTTCTGAATTTCTTTTTGTTTCTTTTGTTGCGGACGGATCATAAAGAAATAGAAGATCGCAACAATAACAACCATCATTAAAATACCAGACCATTGCTGACTTCCGCCGGCGGCCTGAAGTAAAATAGTAAGTAAGCTCATATAACTATAAACATTAATAAGTTAATATCAATTCGATACTGACACAAATGTAAGGATAATAATTAATCTTTGAGCAATAACTTTTCTTTTTTTAACTCGTTGACTACAGAATCTAAAATACCGTTGATAAATGTTCCGCTTTTCGGGGTACTGTAGTATTTGGCCGTATCAATATATTCATTCAGCGTTACGTTGATGGGAATTGTCGGGAACGTCATGATTTCTGCCAGTGCAACCTGCATGATGATAAGATCCATATTGGCTATGCGTTCGGTTTCCCAGTTCTTCATGTGTTTGTTGATACGTTCACGGAATTCGCTTCCTTTCATCAATGATTGGCGGAATAATTTAATGGCGAAAGACTGGTCTTCGAGATCTTTAAACATCGGCAGCAATTTTTGTTTGCTTCCGGCTGCTTCTTCGAATTGTTTGATTGTTTTCAGCGTAAAAGTTTCGACGATGGAGATGTCGTCGTTCCAATAAATGCTTTTATCTTGCAGATAATCGTCGATCGCTTCATTGCCACAAATTAGTTTTTTGAATACGATGCGCCAGAATTCCTTATCTGTCTCGTATGAATCATTTTCGTTATTCAGATATTCCCCGTATTGTTCGGACGACAAGATCAGGTCGAGTACCATTTTGATGAAATCTTCATCATTATCCCATGAAAGCCCCTGTTCGGCCACGTATTTCCGAAGTGCTTCATTTTCGGCTATTTGTGCGGCAAAACGGTTGTCTATCAGTCGGGTATTGGGGTTCAATTCGGCTTCTGTCGGCATATACTTGTTCTTACGGGCATCCAAGATACGTCTTTGTAAGTTTGTGACGTCGACAATTAGAAGAAGGAAATAATGATATAAGTCATAAGACTTTCTAAGACTGAAAAGCAATTCGTTTTCCGCTACTTTGAGGTCGTTGTTTCCGTTTTGATAGTAAGAATATACTATCTGTAAAACTTTAATGCGGATTAAAATTCTGTTGATCATCGTTTGAAGGAACTACTTGTTATAAATTTGGCTGCAAAGTTAGTCATTCTTTTGATAAAAGTTCGTCGCTTCGCTTAATTTTATGTGTGTTATTTATTATTTCATAATATTCCGATTCTTTATATGCATTTTCATGCGTTAAAATAGTTGTTGTTTAAAAAAAAATGCACATATTTGAGGCAAGTTATGATAAATGGGTGGTTGTTTAACGAATGTTTGCTATAATGGAAAACTCGGTGAAGAAAATACAGGTTGAAGGTGGTGACAAAGAGATCTTATACTCTAAAACCATTAAAGCAGGAAAAAGAATTTATTATCTGGATGTAAAGAAGAATCTGAAAGACGATTTATTTCTGGCTGTGACGGAGAGTAAAAAAGTGCAGCCGAAGAATGGTATGCAGGTTTCTTTTGAGAAACATAAGATTTTTCTGTACAAAGAAGACTTTGACAAGTTCATGGATGGAATGAATGATGTAATCAGTTACATTAAACGATGTAGAGCTGATGAAAGGCCGGAGGAGACGATGTCGGATGAAGGTCGGCAGGAAAGCGACTCGGATGAGATCAAACTGAATATCGAATTTTGACGAAGTCGGTAGAGAATGAGAAAATAATAAGGGGCTGTTCCGAAAGGAAACAGCCCCTTATCTTTATAGGTCCTGTAAAGGAAACCTATCGATGTTGCGGTTTATTCTGCCGGATGAATTGCTTCAGTAGGACAAGCATCTGCGCAAGTTCCACAATCTGTACACATTTCAGGGTCGATGCTGTATTTATCGCCTTCTGAAATTGCTCCTACCGGACATTCGTCAATACAAGTACCGCAAGCGATACAATCGTCACTAATTACGTAAGCCATTTTTTTAAACGTTTAAATTGATAACTATTAGTTCGTGCAAAAATAGAGTTTTCTTTGAATTAAAAAAAGAACTCCTCCTTTTTTTTACAAATAAATGCTCTTTTGCAATAAGTCGGACTCTTTCCCGTTATAAATTCAAAATTACGAAAAGAATTGAGACGTCTACTATTTATTATATGTGTGTTCTTTCTGTCTGTAACTGCCGTAATGGCGCAGAAAGAAAAGGTGAAGAACCAGCCCTATGCGGATTTGAAATGGTTTCATTTGGGATTTCATGTAGGTCTGCATGCGCAGGATTTGATATTGACTAATACCGGTGTGGCAACAAACGGTGAAACCTGGTATGCCGAGATTCCGAGCTATTCGCCCGGTTTTAGTGTCGGGGTCATCGGGGATATGTACTTGAATCCATATTTCAATCTGCGTTTTACGCCGACTATCCATTTCGGTGACAAGAAATTTGTGTTCCGCCGTCCTGAAATGGAAGGAGTGGAGGGTACAGATGAAAATCCGGTGGTAAGCATGTATTCCACTTCTGTCCGTTCCAACTATCTGACGTTTCCGCTCGATGTGAAGTATAGCGCTTTTCGTGTGAATAACTATCGTCCTTATCTGATTGGCGGTATTTATGGTGCTTTCGATCTGGGGCGTAAAAAAGGAAATCCGATCCTGTTGAAAGGAACGGATTTCGGTGTCGAGTTTGGTATCGGATGTGATATTTATCTTCCGTTTTTCAAATTATGTCCGGAACTTAAGTTTAGTTTCGGTCTGGTAGACCTGTTGGAGAAAGACCGAAGTGATCTGACAGATCCGGAATTGATCAAGTATCCGAATTCCTTGTCTAAAGCAACTTCCCGGATGGTGACGCTCACCTTTAATTTCGAATGAATAGTTCGATATAGATATAGCTGGCGGGAACAGCTAGCATAACGCTGTCGAAGCGGTCTAGCATTCCTCCGTGGCCTGGTAATACATTGCCAGAGTCTTTTACTCCGAGTGTACGTTTCAGCAAGGATTCGATCAAGTCTCCCCAGGTTCCGAACAGGACAACCGTGGCTGCCAGTCCCAACCAATTCATCCGGTTTATTTCCGGGGCGAACCAGGCGAATGCCTGTGAGGAAGCCAAGGAGAGGATCAATCCGCCAAAAAAGCCTTCCCATGATTTCTTGGGAGAAATCCGTTCAAATAATTTATGTTTTCCGATCAAGGAGCCGACCAAGTATGCTCCGGTATCGTCCAGCCAGACAAAAATAAAGATCGCCATGATAAAGAGCGGCGTGTAGCTCATGACACCAGGTGTCCCCGGTTCTGCGCCGATGAAATTCAATATGGAGAAGGAGCCGGCACAATAAACCTGGGCAAAGAGCGTAAATGCCCAATTATTAATCGGGTTCGGTGCCTTATAGTAGAGTTCAGCTATCATTGTCAACATGATAAATAGTAGATAGGGAAGGAATATCTTTCCGTCTGTCAACCCGTTTGCATAAACGAAGGTGGCGATAAACAGATATACTCCTCCGAGCACATTCACGGTCCGTTGCAGATTCGCATTTTCATAATGTTTGACCAGACCTCCGAATTCCCAAAGGGTCAATCCTGTTATAATACAAAAAAGAATAAGGAAAAAAATCGGATGAATATAAATGGCACTGATTAGTACCACAACGAATATAATGCCGGTTAACGCCCGTATAATCAAATTTTTCAAGACGATAGTGTTTTTTTATTGATTTATTCAAGTACAAATATAATTAAAATAATAATTCCATGCCCATCTGTTTCAAATTTAGTGAGCATGGAATTTTTTATTGTTTATGTTATCTTACTGCTTGTCAGCTTCGGCAACTTTTGCTTCTTCGGCCTTTTTACCGTTTGCTTTCTCTTGCAGCTCCAGAATCTCCTCCGAGCGGGAAACCCAAGCACGCTTGCCGAAGATCTGTTCGACATCTTCCGTGTAGATTACTTCCCGTTCCAGCAATACCTGAGCCAGCGTATTGTGGCCTGACGCATGTTCTTTCAGAATACTTTTGGCTCGTTCGTACTGTTCATTGATAATGGCCTGTACTTCCTGGTCGATCATCCGAGCTGTTTCCTCGCTGTACGGTTTAGTGAAACCCCAGTCTTGTCCACTTGAATCGTAGTAGTTCAAGTTCGGCAGTCGGTTACTCATACCAAAATAGACGACCATCGCATAAGCCTGTTTAGTCACCCGTTCGAGGTCATTAGATGCTCCGGTAGATATTTTTCCCAAGAAAAGTTCTTCAGCTGCGCGGCCGCCGAGCGTGGCACACATTTCGTCCAGCAATTGTTCACGGGTGGTAATCTGGCGTTCTTCCGGTAAATACCAGGCAGCGCCTAATGCCTTGCCTCGCGGAACGATTGTGACTTTAACTAACGGATTGGCATGTTCTAGCAGCCAGCTCAAGGTTGCGTGACCTGCTTCATGGTTGGCTATGCATTGACGTTCATCCGCAGTTGTTATTTTAGTTCGTTTCTCCAAACCTCCGACGATACGGTCGACCGCATTCATGAAGTCTTCTTTTTGGACAAACTTTTTACCGTTACGAGCGGCAATCAAAGCAGCTTCATTGCAGACATTGGCAATGTCGGCACCGGAGAAACCGGGAGTCTGGCGTGCCAAGAATTCGGCATCGACGCTTTCGTCGATTTTGATCGGACGCAGATGCACTCCGAATATCTCTTTACGCTCGTTCAAGTCGGGTAATTCCACGTGAATCTGGCGGTCGAAACGTCCCGCACGAAGTAGAGCCTTATCCAAGATATCGGCACGGTTCGTAGCTGCCAGGATAATAACACCACTGTTGGAACCGAAACCGTCCATTTCTGTAAGTAACTGGTTCAATGTGTTTTCACGTTCGTCGTTGCTGTTCATGTTTACATTTTTACCACGGGCACGACCGACGGCATCGATCTCGTCAATGAATACGATACAAGGAGCTTTCTCTTTTGCCTGGCGGAACAAGTCACGTACGCGAGATGCTCCCACACCGACAAACATTTCTACGAAGTCCGAGCCTGACAGGGAGAAGAACGGAACATCTGCTTCTCCTGCCACAGCCTTAGCCAATAATGTTTTACCGGTTCCTGGAGGGCCTACGAGTAAGGCTCCTTTAGGTATTTTACCTCCTAATTCCGTATATTTTTCGGGGTTTTTCAAGAAGGAAACGATCTCTTCCACCTCCTGTTTTGCTTCTGCAAGGCCGGCGACATCCTTGAAGGTCACTTTTCGGTCGTTATCTTTATCGAAAAGCTGTGCTTTTGCTTTTCCCACACTGAATACTCCGCCGGGACCACCGCTTGCACCACCTGACATGCGTCGCATCAGAAAGATCCATACGACGATAATCAGCAGGATCGGACCGAACGAAACAAGAAAATTCCAGATCGCGTCGTCGCCTTCTTCGAAGCTGACTTGCGTAGTGATATGATTTTCGGCAACGGATTTGTCATAGAAGTCTGAAAATTTATCGGCCGACGGTATTTTGACATACACTTTCGGGTTTGTACCCAATGTCGCACTGTCTTTTCTGAACACCAGACCTTTCCGTCCGTCTTTTACAGTTGCTTCAACCAGATTCTTTTTGTTGTAGACGACCATCCGGTCGAATACGTTTTCCTGTGCTAATTTCTGGAACTCGGTCCAGCCTAATTCTTTAGATGCCGAAGAGTCGTTTGTCAGATACAAAGCAAAAAGCATTATGAAGATGAGCCCGTACATCCAATAAAGATTAAACTTGAACATCTTTTGCTTATTATTCTTCGGTGCTTTGTTAAACATGTCGTTTTTATTTTCCATATGTGATTATCTCTATACTATGTAAGATCGGTCATCAGTCGAGGTCTGCAATCTGAGTCACTTTGGCATCTGACCAAAGATTTTCCAGATTATAGAACTCGCGAAGTTCCGGTAAAAATATGTGTACAAGAACCGTGCCATAGTCCATCCCGATCCATTCGGCACGCTGTGCTCCATCTATCGAAAGCGGTTTTTCTCCTGCCTTGCGATGGGCAAAATCCCAAGCTGAATCAGACAATGCGGAAACCTGGGTAGGTGTACTTCCTTCGCAGATTATCATATATTGGCAGATCGAGCCGGATAATTGGGTTAAGTCTACGGTTACAATGTTTTTGCCTTTTTTTTCCTGTAGGCCTTCTACAATCGTTTTAACTAATGCTTCTGTTTGATCCATTATTTTTTATTGAGTAATATTCGAAGTCGCAAATATACTTCTTATATTTATTATGTGGGTGATTTCCCTCTATTAATATATGTATATACTTGCAAAATCAAAACAAGCAGAAAAAGAAACATGCAGACCGGTATCGTCACCATCAGTCCCATCAGTGCCATTGCACCAAATTCCAAGTACATGATGGAAATGAAAACACTCACAAAGAAAAGGAGAATGTATAGGATAGTTCCTAATGTCATAATTTCCTCCTTCCGAATCGTATCACTTGTTACTTATAATTTAGGGACCTGAATCTTCCCTACAATTTCCTCAACGACATCTTCTTCTGTCGTGTGGCTCATACGCGCCTTACCGTTCAACAAAAGGCGGTGGGCAAGCACCGCTTTGGAAACACGTTTGATATCCTCCGGCAAAACGAAGGTACGTCCCTGAACGAACGCATGCGCCTTTGACATATCCATAAGAGCAAGCGTTCCACGCGGACTCACGCCGAGCGTAATCATGGAATGATTTCTCGTTGCATCCACAATTTTCGATAAATAAGTAAGCACTTTATCATCGACATAAATCTGTTTTACCTGATCCTGCATCTCAAGCAGTTCCCGTTTTGAAATAATTTCCTGGATAAAATCAAGTGGGTTAATGTCCTGACGCTCTTTAATCAGACGAACTTCTTCTTCCATCGTCGGATATCCCATCGAAATACGAATCATAAAACGGTCAAGCTGGGATTCCGGCAGCATCTGTGTTCCGGCAGAACCAACCGGGTTCTGTGTTGCCACTACGATAAACGGATTTGGCAGCTGGCGTGTCACACCATCGACCGTTACCTGTCCCTCTTCCATGACCTCCAAAAGAGCAGACTGTGTTTTCGTTGAGGTACGGTTAATCTCATCCGCAAGCAGAAGGTTACACAAAATCGCACCCGGCTTGTACTGAAACTCACCATCGGCACCAATCATATTAAAACCGACTACATCACTCGGAAGTACGTCCGGTGTAAACTGCAGACGGCGCTCTGTCAATTCCATCGCACGGGAAAAAGCAACCGCCAGTGTTGTTTTACCAACCCCCGGAACATCCTCTACGAGAATATGTCCCTTGGCTAACATCGCTGTCATCACGAGCTCAATTGCTTCATCCTTACCACGAATTACTTTACCAACCTCATTCAGAATCTCTTGTACTTTATCGTTCACTTATGATTCTCCTTTCTCACTCATCGGATAATAGCAGAAAACGCCGGATACCCTCGGCGTTCCCTCTTCTATCGTCTTTCTTATGAAACTTTCATTTTAAATTTCCTTACGGCACGTTCATCTTCCGCATCTATTTTTTCCATATGACCGCCAAGCCCACGGATTTTTTCTGCAAAATTTTCATACCCACGCTCAATATATTGAATATCGTCCACATAAGTATATCCTTCTGCAACAAGTCCTGCCATCACAAGTGCTGCACCCGCACGCAAATCCGGTGCACTCACACGCGCTCCGGTAAATCCTTCCACACCGGTTACAAAAGCGGCATTTCCCTCTACGGAAATATTCGCTCCCATACGGCGCAGTTCGCTGATATACTTAAACCGCGTCTCAAAAATTGTCTCTGTGACAATACTGGTTCCCTCAGACAGAGCAAGCAGCGTTGTAATCTGTGGCTGCATATCCGTCGGGAATCCCGGATACGGCATCGTCTTAACATTTGCATAAGACAAACGATGGTCAGCACAGACACGAACACAGTCATCAAACTCTTCAACAATTGCACCAATCTCAACTAATTTTGCGGTAATTGCTTCCAAATGCTTCGGAATGACGTTTTTAATCATCCCATCACCGCCGGTTGCCGCTACGGCAAGCATATATGTTCCGGCTTCAATTTGATCCGGAATAATCGAATACTCCGCTCCGTGCAATGCTTCTACCCCACGGATTCGGATAGCATCGGTTCCGGCACCTTTGATGTTTGCTCCCATACTATTTAAGAAGTTTGCCACATCAACGATATGTGGTTCTTTCGCCGGATTCTCAATAATTGTCTTTCCTTCTGCCATACATGCCGCCATCATAATATTAATGGTCGCACCGACACTCGGACAATCAAGATAAATATGCGTACCAACAAGATTTTCCGCCTGAGCGTCAATTTTACCATGGTGGATACTTACCTTAGCACCAAGCTGCTCAAAGCCCTTAATATGCTGGTCAATCGGGCGGCTCCCAATCTGGCATCCTCCCGGCAGCGCAACTAAAGCTTTTTTATATTTTCCAAGCAAAGCTCCTACTAAATAGTAAGAACCGCGAATTTTACGAATTGCATCCTCATCAATACTTACATCATTAATACAGGCACCATTAATACGAACCGTATGAGAATCTATACGCTCCACAATCGCACCTATACTTTCTATTGCATCCAACAAAACCCGGACGTCATCAACGTCCGGTAAATTATCAATTGTAACTGGCTCATCCGCCATAATAGCCGCCACGATAATACCCAGCGCTGCATTTTTCGCACCGCCAATGGTAACTTCCCCTGAAAGTGGCGTTCCACCTTTTATAATGTACTGTTTCATCGCAACCTCCACTGATTGAAACATTTTATTTTACTAGTATAACACACTTTTGACATTTGTAAAACAGAAAATCATTTTTTTACGGAATAGCCAAATTTCCCAATTTTCTCACCAAGGACAAAATACTCGCCATGGGAATATGTCACAAGTCCGGTCTGATTGAGTTCAAATTTTCCGTTTTCGTTCATGTATTTCTCACTAATCATGACATCTTCTATTTTTGCCAAAAACATATTGTGACTGCCAAGCGGAATTTCTTTCTGCACACGGCACTCTAAATTCACCGGGCTTTCGGCAATAATCGGTGCATAAGTAAGTTTTTCACCGGGCATTGCCGTCAAGTTCATCTCTTTGAACTTATCCACATCCCGTCCGGACTTCACACCGCACCAGTCGGTCGCATAAGTAAGTTCCTTTGTCGTAAGATTTATTACAAACTCACCGGTCTCCCGAATCATCGCATAGGAATATCTCTCCGGGCGCACCGAAATCGACACCATCGCAGGATCGGAGCAGATTGTGCCCGCCCACGCAATCGTAATAATATTTTTCTCTCCATTTTTATTGCCGCAGCTCACCATCACCGCCGGCACCGGGTAAAGCATGTTGCCCGGTTTCCACACTTGTTTTTTTTCGTCCATAATGGCTCCTTCTTCAATGTATCGCCCCCTCGCCTCCGCTCGGCGGCACGTCGTCGGCGCCGATTTTAATTATGGACTTCGTCCATAACGGCGCCTCCTCACATACGCACTTTATATACGAGTTTTTCTGCCAAATCCGGATAGATATCTAAAAAGCAGTCCATCTCGTCAAATGGCCCGGCTAACATGACAACGACTTTTTCGTCCTCCTGCTCCATCACTGCCTTTAGTTTTTCTACAGATTCTTTCGTCAATTCAGCGGCATCTGTGACTAACATACAGCCACCGGCAATCTTACCTGCCTGTTCCGATAAATCAATCTGATTTAATTTTTCAGCCGTAATTTTCACAATGCTCCGCACGGAAACATAGCCTACTTTGTTCAGTTCCTTCGCCACACGCTTTGCGACCGCAAGTACAATGCGCTCCTCGCCACCGGCAAACACAAAATGAGGCATCTTATCCCCATATCGGACGTGATTCATCGCACTTTTCAGCGTACGGTATAAAATTCCGTGGTCGGAAATATCTTCTTCTTTTTCCTCAAGCAGTTCTTCTACATTATCCGGTTTTTGAAGTGGCTTTTCTTTCTTCTTTCGTTTTGCCACAACTTTAACTTCACCCACAGATTCTATTAAAGGTGCATCCGGATCCAAGACTTCCTCTTCCTCCTCCGATTCAGTCTCCGGTTCCTGCACAATTTCCCCATAAGACTCCGAAGTCTCATCCACATCTTCATTTTCCTGCGGCTCTTCTTCTATTTCTTCGGTTTCCGAAGACTCATATTCTTCTCTTCGCTCCGGCATTTCCTTTTCAATCGTCTCTTCCAGTTCCTCCGGTTCTGCAACCGCCGGGTTTTCACAATGCTCCAATAACTGCATTGCACGGTCCACAATTTTACCCTCACCAAACCAAAGTTTCAAATCTTTACATTCCTGAATACATTTGTCAATCTGCCCGGTCTTTTCATACAAACAAGCAAGTCGAAAGCCCCACTCTTCGGTATATTCTTCCTTCTTTAATTCCTCCAGAATCTGAATCAGACGCTCCGGCGGCTCTCCCTCTGCTTTTGCCAAAAGATAACGGAGTTCAAAAGTATCTAACGTAATCGGACCTGCCACTTCATAGGCAAAATACAGTTCTCTCGCTTCTTCCATGTCCCCCATGCGAATTGTCAAACGCAGCAGACGATTTAACATATAACGGGAATGAGTACGATGATAAATATGGTAAAAAATTTCTTTCTTTTTATCCATCCGCTCTGCCTTCTCATACAATTCGGCATAACGGTACAAATCGTCTAATGAGCCAACTTCTTCTAAAGGAATCGCATCAATTAATTCGAGTGCTTTTGTGTATTTATTGTCATCAATCAACTGGCGTATTGCCTTGCACTGACGCACATTCTCTCGTTTTCTACTCATTTTTATGCTCCTTGTAAATCTAACACAAAACGTCTGGTCTGCTCTACTTCTTCCGGCAAATCCATACCTGCTTTTTCAAAGCGGTGCAGTACCTGATTAATCTCTTTTTCCCGTTTTCCTTTTTCAATCATATAACGGCGTGCCGCATCCCGATACGCATTCTGTGCAAGCAGCCCCTCCGCAATCTGCGGAGCCAGCGGACAATAGGTAAATAGAATTTCACGCGCCACACGATTCAGTTTCATGGCGCCGGTCGCCTCACGCAGCACCCAGTCTGCATAATCTTTTGCAAACACATCCTTGTGACGGTTTCCACACTGTGTAAGCTGCGCCTTTACTTTTTCACGTTTTTCCGGTGATAAGTCATTGTTCTTTTTGAAGAACTGCAAATAATCCGTATACTCTGCGGTAAGCGATGGATAGCGGTAATTGTTCCACTGCGCTCCCATTTCCGTACGGCATTTTTCCCACCGGAAATAAGCGAGCATTTTCAAAAGCTCTGCCTCTAAATTCTGCTCCATAAATGATGGCAGAAGAATTCTTCCGTGTGTCTCTTTTTTACGTCCTTCAATATCCTGCCACATCAAACCTTTGCGCCCATATACCGGGAATATGATAAATTCCGGCGTGTAACGCCCCGTCACGGTAAAACGATTAAGGCCAACTTCTTCATATGCCACCATACGCTCGCGGTAGAAAATGGAATAATCAATTTTTTCCACGCGGTTTACAATTTTATTAATAATAGCAGACGTTACTACTGCACTTTCCAATTTTGTGTAAATGCCCTCTGAACACATAACCGGTACAAATGTAGAAATATTTCCACTCAGAATACGGTCGGCATAACTAAGCAGATTTTCCACTTCAAAATGAAGACGTTTGGCCGCGTCGTGAAACGCATCATCGCCCTCGGTTTTTGTCAGTTTTTTCTCATGCACCTGCTTGCGGATTGTCTCTTCATAATCCGTATCAAACTCATCTTTCGATGGATTTTTTCTTCCCTCATAAATTTCACGCAGCCACTCGCTCATTGTATAAACGCGGCAGGTAGTTTCTTCTTCTCTCGAATCCGGCAGTGTCAAAAGAGTGCGGAGTTCTTCCTCCGTCAAAAGTTCTTCGCTGACATAGCCATATCGCAAAAACAATTTAACTGCAAGCGGCGGATTTGCATCCTGAAAACTTTTTTTGCAGGCACGCTCATAAATCTCAAAGAAATATTTCACTAATTCTTTGCGAAGCGCCGCTACTTCCGGCGTTCTTGCAAACTTGTCCACACACGCCAAAAATGCTTCAACAGCCGCTGCAAATTTTTCAGCCGTCTCATCGGAAGCTTCTGCGTAATCGAGAATCTGCTGTACCGAATGGTCTAACACTTTTAAATCTTCCTGGTCAAACGCATCCAAACTTCCGGTATCGTCTGACAACAATGCAAAATAGGTTTCTTCCATGCGCTGTCTGTCAAGATGAAGATTTACACCGGCGTACTCCAACAACAAAGTTTCAGCATTATTAATCTGCTCCAAAATATGGTCAAGCATAACGCTTAATTCGCTGTCATTTTGTCCGGAACGTCTTACGCCAAGCGCCATACGCCCTACCAGTGAAAACAGATTTTTTTCATCCATAATCATAATGCGGAAATATCGTGTCAGCCAATCGCTGTAGTAACGGCATCCCGCTACTAACTGCGGAAGCACCGCACACTGTTCCTCAAACTGTTTCTGCGCCACATAAGCACTGGCGCCATAATAATTTTTCTGTGCTTCAATTGGAATTTTACTGCACTGAATAAAATACGTGATTTTTTCCGACAACGAATAATTCTCCATCCGCTGGTTTAAAAGACGTTCCATCGCCGCAATTTTTTCTGCCGTCAGACCCGCACCTTCCGCAAGTTTTTGATAACGTGAATAGGTCTGTTGCACAAACTTGGCCACCTTCTCCGTCTCAGTTTTCAATTTTCCAAACACACGGAACACATCATGATAAAAGAAATTCAGCGAAGTCACTAAAAGTCCCCGGTACTGTGGCTTCTGCTCCAGCAAAAGAGCTGCCTGCTTTTCATTTTCCATCGGCAACCCAAACAAAACCAAATCATCAAGTGCAACATAAGTAAAGGAATGTTCCTTTTTCCAAACATCGCACATTCCCAAAAAATTTCCTGAGCCGATTGTCATCCGGACGCCCTCGCCCTGTACAATCACTCGTCCCTTAAGTATTAATGCCGTCGACTGCAACGGCTGTCCCTTTTCAAATATAACCGTTCCTTTTGTAATGGAACTGTTTCCATTCAAGACCAAACTCTCTGCCATATGTAACAACTCCTCGCAAAAAAGCTGTATAATATAAAATCCGTGCATCCCATGTCGAATCAAAATCAGAAGACGTTACCAAAGCAGTTAGCTAGGCTCAGGCACCCTCGCGTCACACAGGAAGGATTGCTTAGTGCTGCTTCATTCCTGACCTGACACGGTTCACAAGTTCCTGTTGCGCAAGACCCAAGTGTCAACGCCACTTACTTTGGGCAGCTCTCCGTCAAAAGACCCTCGATGGGACAACACCCCTGCTATAGCGGATTGCAGGTACAGGGCACCGCTATCTCCCC
>ERZ779869.2293-NODE-2293-length-16009-cov-3.940203_pt1 | contig 16009 bp, 10 predicted proteins | sample MGYA00511557_ERZ779869 | MGnify/ENA primary metagenome ERZ779869 (study PRJEB29588, sample SAMEA2154620) | human gut metagenome | biome: human gut; feature: human-associated habitat; material: faeces | place: Denmark | collected 2008/2010 ...
CACAACAAATCGATGTGCTTCTTATTTCAGGAGATATATTCGATGTAGCTAATCCTTCTGCTCAGGCACAACGTCAATTTTATCGGTTCCTACGCCGGGTAACAGAACAAAATCCGGGCTTACAAATCATCCTGATTGCAGGAAATCATGATTCTGCCAGTCGGCTCGAAACCCCGATTCCTTTACTCGAAGAAATGAACATACAAATTCGGGGTACAGTACGTAAAAGAGCAGACGGCACAATCGATACGGAGGAATTAATCATCGAACTGAAAGACAGATCGGGGAAACGGCAAGGTTGGTGTCTGGCGGTACCCTATCTCCGACAGGGAGACTATCCGGCAGTCGAGAGTGAAGGAGATCCTTATCAGGCAGGGGTTAAGGCCATGTACGACACGCTGGTTGCCTGCGTCGAAGAACGCAGGCAAAAACAAGAAGCCATCATTGCTATGGGACACCTGCAAGCCGCAGGAAGTCAGATTTCCGAAGGTGATCAAAGTGAACGCCTGATCATCGGCGGACTCGAAGGGATTCCTTCCAGTGTCTTCCCTTCCCAAATCACTTACGGAGCTTTGGGCCATATCCACCGGGAACAGCAGATTGCCAACCGCAACGAGATACGCTATGCCGGCAGTCCGTTACCCATGTCTTTTGCAGAAGAAAATTACCGCCACGGAGTGATCTTACTGGAGATCGACAAAGGAATACTTCAAAATCAGACTAAAATTATTTTTAATCCTTTAGTCACTTTACTTCGTATCCCTAAACATCCGGCCCCCTTGGACGAAGTGTTGAATCGCCTCTCTCAGCTCCCGGAAGAGAGAGACGATCATCCGGCCCCTTTCCTCGAAGTCAGGGTACTACTCACCGAACCGGAACCTGCTTTGCGCAATAAAGTGGAGGAAGCCCTACGCACCAAACAGGTGCGTTTAACCCGGGTACTCCCCTTTTATCCGGATACAGTACAACTTACAAAAAACGAGAATACGCTCACCACCGAAGAATTACTGGATCCCTGGAAGCTGTTGAACCGAGTATACGAAAGGCGATATCAAAATCCTCTGCCCGAAGAATTGGCTCATTTATTCCGGGAAGTCATTGAAGAATCACAGCTGAAAATGGGAGAAAAACAATGAAAATATTACGTATACAAGGAAAAAATCTGGCATCTATTGCCGGAGAATTCGATATCGATTTTACGGCAGCTCCTCTGCGATCTGCCGGGATCTTCGCAATATGCGGTCCCACCGGTGCCGGAAAATCGACTATTCTGGATGCTATCTGTCTGGCCTTATTCAACAATATGCCCCGCACCACCGGTATTGAAGGTACTAAAATGCCGGATGTCGGACAAGAATTCATTCAACAGGGAGATCGTCGTCAAATACTCCGCAGAGGTACTGCCGAAGCGATGGCTGCTGTAGAATTTATTGCTGTAGACGGAAAAAGTTATCGCTCGGTATGGCGGGTAGGGCGAGCCAATAATAAAATAAGCGGGAAACTTCAACCTGCAGAACTCCGGGTATACCCCCTTGGAGATCCGTCTCCTATCACTACAGGAATCAGTGAATCGGAGAATAAATTGATTCAACTCATCGGTCTGAATTATAATCAATTCACCCGTACCGTTTTATTGGCACAAAATGAATTTGCCCGATTCCTCAAAGCCCGGAAAGAAGAAAAGGCCGAAGTACTCGAAAAACTGACCGGTACTGAAATCTATTCTGTTATCTCGAATACGGTCTATTCCAAAACGACAGCTATCCGCAATGAATGGAAAGAACTCTCCGCCCGTATGGGGAATATTCGCCTGCTTACCCAGGAAGAAATCGAGACATTACAGCAACAATCGGCCAAACTCCTGAAACACGAAAAGGCTCTTCAACAAAAAAATGAAGAAATCCAACGTAAAATACGTTGGATAGAGCAATTAGAACAAATCAATCAATCTAAATCGGAAGCCCAGGCCACCCTTTCGGATGCCCAAAAAGTACAAGCCGAAGCACAAGCCCAGTCAGTCTGGTTACAGCAGATGGAAAGCATCGAAAGCAGCCGTCTTTTTTGGATTGAAAAAAATGAATGTACCACTCATTTAGTAAGCCAAACTGAATTATTACGACAAACAGAACAGGCGCTCTCCGATCTGAACGAAAAAGCCACGCAAACCCTTCAATCGGTGGAACGGCAAAAATCATTGGTAAACCAATATACAACCCAGTACAATAAGCTTAAACCGGAACTTTTAGAAGCCCGTCGTTTAGATATCGGAATTGTCAATGCCCGGCAGGTAGAACAAGAGAGCCGGAAAACTTTAACCGACCTGCAAGATAAAATCAAAGTGCATCAAAAAATTCAGGATAGCAGATACTCCCGTATTCTGCAACAGAGAGAATTAGACGATAAATTAAAAGAATGGTTCAGGAAAAACAGGCAACATGAACAAATGTGCCTGAACATAAAGCTGATCGAAAGTTTTCTGGATACAGCTTATACCCAAAGGTTGCAGGTTATAGAAAATCAATCTTTATATACCTCTACTCTACAACAACTAACAGTAAGCCGGCAACAGCTGGAACTTCAACGCCGTGAGATCGAAACATCCATACAACGTCACAATGACCTCCTGCAGTTGCGCCAGCAACAACAAATATCGGTCAACCGGTTTCCCATAAGCGAACTTCGCAATCGTAAAGAACAACTCCGCCTACAACGCGAAAGATTGCTTCAGGAAATTACCTTGACGGAAAAACTAGATAAGACCCGGCAAGAACTGAGAAAAAGGCAAGATAAACTGCAACAACAACAACAAAATTTACAAGCACTCAAAGTTCGCCTGACCGAATACAAAAAAGAAATCGAAATTGCAGAAATAAAATACACGACCATACGCCACACTTTGGAACAAGCCCGACTATCGGTTTCAGAAAATGTCGTTCGACTCCGGGCCCAACTGGAAGAAAATACCCCTTGCCCGGTATGTGGCAGCCAATCCCACCCTTATGCGGCACATCATCCCCTGGCCGACGGCTTGCTCGAAACACTCGAAAAAGAAGTCAGACAGCATGAAGCAGCATATAATCGGTTAAAAACCGAAAATGCGCGTCTTGAAGCCGAACACCGGTACCTCGGAGAAGTATTACCCGTATTACAAAATGAAAAATATGAATCGCAAGAAGAATGCGAAGAGATTTGCCAGCAAATCAAGGAGCTTAATTCGGATAGGTCTGTTTCTAACGGACAAAATCGGATAAACCTAAGAGAACAGCTGAATATCAGCCAAAAAGAATTGGAAAGTATTTGTCTGAAAGAAAACGAATGGGAGCAACGGCAACATCAGTTAGAAACGCTCCAAAAAGAACTGGATAAAATACAAAACCAAAACAATGCCCTGCAAAAAACATTTCAGCAGACCCAGGAAAAGGTAGTCGGTCAAGCCACTGAACTATCTAAATTGCAAGAGATCATTGAAGGCCTGAAAGTCCAGCAAAATATTTCACTGGAAAAGGTCGCTCCTTTTATGCATGCACCTACCTGGCGACAACGCTGGGAAGATAACTACCCGGATCTCAAACAGGAACTGACCACAGCTGCTCAAAAATGGCAAACTAAAACGCTGCAATCGGCAGAAAATGAAAAACTATTGCTTCAATCGGTAGCTGAATACGAGGAGAATCAGAAAAACCTGGAATCCTTCCGCCAAAGCGAAACAGAAGCCGCCGAGGCTTTGAAAAAACGCTCTGAAGAGACTTTGTCTTTCATCCGGAAACGGGCCCGGCTTCTGCAAGGTCAAACGGTCGATGAAACCGAACGTTATTGGCAAGAGTTAACAGAAAGGGCGACTCAGGAACTGGAAACAGCCATCCGGCAGAAAGAACAGCTTTCAGGCCAATCGGAACAACTAAAAGGAAAAATCACCCAACTCCGTACCACCTGTGACCAATATCAAAAGCGCCTGGAAAAAGCCACCCGGCAATTAGGCGAATGGCTGGAAAAATACAATCGGACAGCCCCTGCTCAGCTAACCGAAGCCACTCTCATTTCACTATTGCAAGTGGCACCTGAAAAAATCCGGGAAGAACGGGAAAGACAAAATCACCTCCGGGATAAGGTAACGACTGCTTTGGCCACTCTACGGGAACGTGAAAAACAATTGGCCGATCATTTACAATCGCCCGGCCGCCCCGATCCACAATCGGAATCACTTTCCTCTTTACAGCGTCAATACACCGCATTACAAGAGGAATCCGAGCGTATCCTCCAACAAAAAACCGAAGTATTGGCAACTCTGCACACCCAGGAAGAAAACCAAAAACAAGCGGCCACCTTAAAGGATACCCTCGATGCGAAAACGAAATTATTAAACCAATGGAGCAAACTAGACGATCTAATCGGTTCACAGAGTGGCTATAAGTTTAAAGAGATCGCCCAAGGATATACGCTGGATATCCTGTTATCATACGCCAATATACAACTTCGGGAATTAACCTCCCGCTATCAGTTGCAGCGTATACCCGATGAGTTGGCCCTACAAGTCATCGATCACGATCTCTGCGATGAAGCCCGGTCGGTATTCTCTTTATCGGGAGGCGAATCCTTCCTCATCTCTCTGGCTTTAGCCTTGGGCTTATCTTCCTTTTCTTCACGGAATCATTTCGAAGAAAATCTCTTTATCGACGAAGGTTTCGGCACTTTAGACAGCGAAACCCTGCAAATTGTCATGGAAGCCCTGGAACGTCTCCGCTCACAAGGCCGGCAGGTGGGAATCATATCCCACGTACAGGAATTGACCGAACGTATTCCTGCCAAAATTTGTCTGGTAAAGACCGGCAACGGAAAGAGTAAAGTCGTTGTAGAATAAAGAAACCCCTATGCCGGATATACAATATTCGGCATTATTTTTTATCTTCGCGGGAGATAAGAAAAAATGGTCAGATATTTTATTGAATTAGCTTATAACGGCAGCCGATACCACGGCTGGCAAATCCAGCCGGGAGCATCGTCCGTGCAGGAAGAAATCAACCGGGCCCTCAGTACTTTGCTACGCCAGGACATATACGTCGTCGGCGCCGGTAGAACGGATACGGGTGTACACGCTTCATTTTTCGTCGCTCATTTCGATATCGAATGTGAACTTCCGGAGCCGCAACAGGTGGTCTATAAACTGAACGGATTACTGGATAAAGATATTGCAATCTACAAAATATACCGGGTACCTATGGATAAACATGCCCGTTTTTCGGCTATTTCCCGTACCTATAAATATTATATCGATAAAACAAAAGATCCGTTTACCTATCCATTTGCCTGGAAAGCTTATCCCCTGCCGGATATTCAGGCAATGAACGAAGCCTGCCGGGTGTTATTCGATTATACGGACTTTACCAGTTTTTCGAAACTTCATACCGACGTCAAAACCAATAATTGTATTATATATGAAGCTCAGTGGGAAGAGACCGATAAACAGCTGATTTTTACGGTAAAAGCCAACCGTTTTTTGCGGAATATGGTAAGAGCGATTGTCGGTACGTTGATTGACGTGGGAAGAGGTAAACTGACCCCAGAAGATGTTCGCAAAATTATAGAATCTAAAAACCGCTGTAATGCAGGTACTTCTGTTCCTGCACAGGCTCTATTTCTTTGTCATATTGAATATCCGGAATAAAAAGACATATAAAATGAAAAAGATCATCTTTTTATTTATAATAAGCAGTCTGATTTCTATTAAAGGAATAGGATTAACACTCTCTCCGGAGACCGAAGTCAGTATCCTGACTTGTGCTCCCGGCAACGAATTATACTCTCTTTTCGGTCATACGGCCATCCGGATCAACGATCCCCGACACCAAATCGACAGGGTGTACAATTATGGCACTTTCGACTTCTCTACTCCCCATTTTTATTTAAAATATGCACGAGGCCTGCTTCCTTATCAGCTGACTGTTCAGAAATTCTCCCATTTCATATACAATTATCAGCTGGAAGAACGTACGGTCTACGCTCAAACTATCCGGCTGGATTCGCTGGAAAAACAACGGATTTTCGATCTGCTCGAAGAGAACCTGCTCCCGCAAAACCGCTATTATCTCTACAACTTTCTATTCGATAATTGTACCACCCGAAGCAGGGATATCTTATTAAAAAGTTTACCCGACAGTGTCGCCTGGAATATGCCGGATGTAAACAAAAATTTCTGGAATCTACTGGATGAGTACTTGCAAGCTTCCCCTTGGGTACAATGGGGCATACATACGATCCTGGGGCAAAGGGGTAATCGTACGGCCACTACTTTTCAATATATGTTCTTGCCGGATTATCTGATGTATGGACTTAAAAATGCCCGATACGACGGACAATTGCTGGCCGAACCTGCCGAAGTTTTATATCAGGCTCCGGAAATGAACCTATCCAATTCCTGGTATGGGACTCCCCTTTTCGTTTTTGCTCTAGGATGCCTGCTACTGATCCTACTTTTACAATATGTTAAAAGCCGGTCATTATTGAATGTCATTTCCCTTATTTTTCTCCTTTTCACAGGAATTGTAGGGATTTTGATTGTATTCTTAGGAGGTTTTACAGCACACCCCATCACTGCTCCAAACTGGAATATCCTATGGGCCAATCCGCTCAATTTATTTGTAATCCCTTTTATTTTCAGGAAAGCGCTTCCTCTATTCATCAGAAAATATCTGAAATTCTATCTGGCTATCCTGGCTATAGCTATACCGGTCTGGGCCATTGCTCAGCCAGCCGTACCCATGGCTTCTATCTCTTTGATTATCCTGATGATCTATCTGTGTTTCAGACTAAGAAATGAAAAAAGATAAAAAATACCCGCAAAACTATTGCAGATTTATAGAAATGCCCTATATTTGCACTCACAAAACAGCACTGGTGGCATAGCTCAGTCGGTAGAGCAAAGGACTGAAAATCCTTGTGTCACTGGTTCGATTCCAGTTCAAGGCACCAGAGTAAGAGATTAACTAGAATTGTTAATCTTTTATTTTTTTTGAGATTGTTTAAGCTGGAATCGAAAAGGAGGAATAGAAAAGCGTCCAGTGGACGGTTTTCCCGACGCGGCTCGGCGAATCCAGTTTCAAGGCACCAGAGTAAGAGATTAACTAGAAATGTTAATCTTTTATTTTTTTGAGATTGTTTAATCTGGAATCGAAAAGGAAAATAGATTCACAAGTGATAATTGACATTTGCATAAAACGGTAGTATTATATATTTATGTGTGGCTATATGCCATAGTGTAGGAGTTATCATACTTTCACTGTAGATGGGCAGCTACTATGATTATATTGATAACATAATAATACTGGCTTCAACTTGGAGGTATTAAACATGAAAAAAAATCCTATCGGAACTGCATTTAAGAAGGAGAACATCTTTCTGGCAACAGTTGATTGCCCTATTGCAAAGAAAGAGCTTGAAGAGGTTCTTCAGAAAGGTGGATGTCGTGTTACTGGGATGCCTGGGGAAAAAAATATTCTTGACCTGATGGTGCCTCTTTGCACACGGCAAGAATATGACATCTTTTATAAAGACGGAAAAGGATACACGCGTTTCTTACTTGATGGAAATGAAACTTTTGCAGGAGATGGTTCTGACGGTAAAGGAAAACTTTACAATATCGTCTCTGCATGGAATTTCTATGAGGAAGGTGAATTAAGTGAGGTGGAAAACAACGCAGGTGAACCTGCTATTCTTGACGAGTCCGGAGAAAATGATAAACTCGAGAGATATAATCGGGTTTATAATATGAAAAAATAAAGAAAAATACACTGCCCAACAATAGAATTGTTCGAACTAAGAACCAGCAGGGAAAAAATTCCTTGCTGGTTTTGTCAAATTTAATTGGCTTACATGATTGAAAGCTCAAAAATTACCTGTTATTCTCAAATCCTTTCCATCAGGTGTATTGCAGAAGTCAAATCCGCTAGAAAATGTTCGGTCTACTTTTGCAAGCCTAGGAACCAGAGATGGGTTACACAAATACGAATAATCGTAAATGTAAATTTCAAAGTCGTCATATTGAGAAGCCTCTTTGTCTGTCATGAAATTAATTCCGAGAACAGGGGGCTCTTCACAGTAAGACTCCCATACATCTCTGAAACCCAGAGCTTCATCTTTCCTGTCATAGCTAAATCCGGGTAGAGCAATGTGTCTGCCATCTTCCAAAGTTGCAAAAGCAACAGAATTACTAATTTCAAAGTATGGCTGATGTGTCGCAAAGTATTTACATTCTCTGTAAGAATAATGAAATCTGTCAAATTTACAGTTCATTTTTAAGACACGTGGCTCTTGTGAAATAACAGCTTCTTGATAACGAGCATCATAGGAAAAATGAATTTTGTCAAATTTAACAATATCTGCGAGTTCTAAAAGACCATTAAGACCATAAACTGTGTAATTTGACACCTGCTTGGCATCCTCATCGGAGTAACGATTAAATATCATACTGTGCGTATTAGGCATTTTACCATAAGGAGAGGCATCAAGAATAAATTTTAAATTTGCATTCGGGTCGGCTAAACCGATTATGGCTGTTGGTCCGTCTCCAGGGCAAAGGCCATATTGAACAAAGCCGTTTGTAAATTGGTTTAGCTTTTGAACTTCTTCATACCGATAAGTACCTTTGATAGAATAAGAGGCTTGAGCTGTGTCATTTATGGCTAATGTTACTCTTCCGTTTACTATTAATACTTGTATATCGCGATCAGGATAATATTCGTCATATAATTTTTGTAAAATTCTTTCAATCATATGTTTATTCCTCCTTTTGACTGTTCGGAGGACCATGCCTCCGAAAATATTGGTGTTCGAAGGCAATACAATATTGCGATACACAGAGTATATCACGATTTACATAAAAAACAATAGATATAAGTCGTTAAAAGAATTGCAAAGTTGAAAGTAAAAAAATGATTTAAACCTAACAATATTGAAAATGCGGTTGTCTTATGATACTATTACCTTGATGAATATTTATAAGAGGTATAATATGTGGAGTATTAAAGAGATAAAACAAAAAGGTAAGAAAACATTAAAAAATAATTTATGGACATTACTTTTAATTGGCTTATTTATGACGATTGTAGTTGGAAAGTACGCTGTTAATAACGATTCTTTATCAAACTTGAATGTTTTGAAACAATTTATAGAAGATAGAAAAAATGGGAAAGAGCTAACCTGGATTGACAAAGAAAATCCAGAAGTAATGTTAAATAAATATCTTGATGAGATGATTTCTCAGATGTTTTCTGGAAATAGTAGTGTTATTACAGATGCAATAAACGAATACAACGAAAAAAATAATGTTACTAAAGGTGTATTTTATACGGTGTTTAATGTTGTAACTAAGGGACATGAACATGTTCAAAAAATTATTCAAACTATTGCAAGTTACGAAAATAAAACAACAATTTTGAAAATTCTAATTATTGTAGTTGCTGCAGGAGGTATGGCAATAAAAATATTTATATCTTATCCAATTCAAATAGGAGAGACAAGAATATACTTAGAGAGCAGAAATTACAAGAAAACAAAAGTGTATAGAATGTTGTATCCGTTTAGAAAAGGAAGATATTTAAATGTAGTAAAATCCATGCTACGAATGGAAATATATCAACTTTTATGGAATTTGACCATTGTTGGAGGCATTATAAAGAAGTATTCATACAAAATGATTATGTACATAATTGCGGAAAATCCACAAATTAGTTCAAAAGATGCAATAAGAATTTCAAGAGAAATGATGAACGGAAATAAGTGGAGAGCATTTTTATTAGATTTATCATTTATTGGATGGAATATCTTACAATACATTACGTTTGGATTAGCTGGAATTTATGTTTCACCATATTATACTGCTACAGAAGTCGAATTATACGCATTTTTAAGAAAAGAATACATAGAAAATAAAAAATATGGATATGAATTATTAAATGATACAAAATTGTATGAAGAAAATCCAGGAACAGCAAGCTATCCAGATGCATTTGAATTTGAAAGAAAGAAGATAAAAATTGACTATAATAAAAATTATGAGCTTACATCTATAATGTTATTTTTCTTTATTTTTTCATTTGTAGGCTGGTTGTGGGAAGTAGCACTATATTTATTTAGAGATGGAATATTAGTAAACAGGGGAACTTTATATGGACCTTGGTTACCAATTTATGGAACAGGTTGCACACTCATAGTACTTTTAACAAAATTTAAAAAGTTTAGAAAGATGTTGAAAAATCCATTTTTAACATTTGGAGTGGTAATGTTTTTATGTTCTGCAATAGAATATGCAACTTCTTGGTATATAGAGGTTACTACTGGAATAAGATACTGGGATTATACAGGCGTATTCTTAAACATAAATGGACGAATTTGTTTGGAATGTTCACTATTCTTTGGTCTCGGAGGTGTATTATGTGTATATATTGTAGCACCATTCTTAGAAAGAAATTTGCAAAGATTAACAAATAAATTAAAAATATCAATGTGCATAGCCTTGCTATTGATATTTGGAGCAGACAATGTTTACTCACATTTTCATCCACACGTTGGAGAAGGAATATCGAGCAGTGTAGAAAATCCTACTAAAGTGCCAAACTTAATACAAAGATTTTAGAGAAAAAAGACGTTCTTAAATTAGACTAAATTGTCTAAAAAGAACGTCTTAAATTTTATAAAAATTTTTTCATTTGTTCTATATCATTTTTTTGTAATGTGACAAAGTCATTTAAAATATTTTTTACAGGCTCATCAGCTCTAGGATTATGGTTCAAAAGCTTTTGACATTTTATAATTCCCATGTCTCCTCCTTGAATCATAAGTTCCGCAATTTTCGAGTTACTCTTATCAGTCATAGTGTTCATTTGAGTCCCCATCCAAGCCATCATTTTGTCTGTAACAGGTGCTTCATCTGGAATTTCTCCATATTTATCAAATTGATTGTTTACTCTATCAATAATTCTGCCATATTCTGTGTATTGAAAAGTTAAATTTTCTTTCATATTCTCGTCGCCAACTTTTTTCAAAACATACGAGATAGAATCCATTCCCATTTTAGCAGCCTTATTAATCTCATTTAAAATAGTTAAATTAATATTTTCATCTTTTCCACTATTAAAATTTTCTCCCATAAAATCAGTCCTTTCAAATTTTATAATATTATTTGCAGAAAATGAAAAAATATGTATTTTTAGAAAAAGGTTACGATTGTACATTTTTTTCTCCGTCCCCGAATTGCACATTGAAATTTTGCTGTTTTTAATATATACTGGTACAAGAAATAAAATTCAATTACAAAAGTTTGAAAAATTTAGAAGTTTTCAAATTAGTGCAATAGAAGGGAAAATGAAAAAATTATGGCAAGTGTTAAATGGACTGATGAGCAACAAGCTGCGATTGATAAGAAAGGTTCAAATATTTTAGTCGCTGCTGCTGCCGGTAGTGGTAAGACGGCGGTTTTGGTTGAGCGTATTATTAAGAAAATTATTGTTGACCGTGTTGATATAGATAAAATTTTGGTGGTTACTTTCACTAATGCTGCAGCATCTGAGATGAGAGAGAGAATTCTAGAAGCTATTTATAAGAAAATTGAGGAAAATCCAGAAGATGCAAATCTTCAAAAGCAGATTATTCTTCTTAATAAATCGAGTATATGTACAATAGACTCGTTTTGTCTTGATGTTATTAGAAATAATTTTTATGAGATTGATATATCTGCGAATGCGAGAGTTGCAGATAGCACTGAAATGTTGCTATTAAAGCAAGAAGTATTAGATGATATGTTTGAAGATAAATATATTTCAGGTGATAAAGATTTTCTAGATTTAATTGACACATACACGAAGTATAACAAAGATGAAGATTTAAAAGAACTAATTTTGAAAATTTATACATATATTCAAGCATCACCTTTTCCAGAAGAATGGTTAAATGAAAAGGTGGAAATGTTTGATATTGAAGGAAAATATACAAACTTCTCTGATACCCCATGGGGAAAGATTATAATTAAAAATGTAAGTGATATATTGGAAAATGGAATATTAAAGCTAGAGAGCATTAGAAACAAAATGACACGTTTTCCAGAACTTGAAAAATTTATAAATACGATAAATATAGACCTTGTGGATTACTACTTTTTAAAGGATAACCTAAATGATTGGGATAAGTGTGTTAATGCAATTGTAGCACTAAAAGATAAAAGAAATAATTGGCCAACTGATAAAAAAGTTACTAATGACCTAAAAGATGAAGCAAAAAATATAAGAGACAGTGTTAAAGAAGAATTTAAGAAAGTTAAAGAATTGTTAAATTGCACGTCAGATGAAGCGATTGCAGACATAAACTTTATGTACAATATTCTGAATAAACTTAAAAACATAATATTGGAGTTTTCTGAGAAGTTCTATCAGAAAAAAAGAGAGAAAAACATAATGGACTTCAATGATATGGAACACTTAGCTTTGAAAATTCTAGTAAAAAAAGACGAAGCTGGAAATGTTGTAAAAACAGAAGTTGCAAAAAAGTATGAGGGAAAATTTGAAGAAATTGCAATAGATGAATATCAAGATAGTAACTTGGTGCAAGAGTATATTCTAACGAGTGTATCAAAAGGAAACAATGTTTTTATGGTTGGAGATGTTAAACAGAGCATTTACAAGTTTAGACAGGCAAGACCTCAATTATTTATAGAAAAATATAATAAATATAAGTTAGAACCAGAAGCGGGCGAAGATAGAAAAATTCAGCTATTCAAAAACTTTAGAAGTAGAGAAAATGTACTAAACATTACAAACATGGTGTTTGAAGATATTATGAGCAAAGAGCTCGGAGACATAGATTACAATACGAATGAGTATTTGAATTTAGGTGCATCTTACTTGGAAATTCCAGAGCAGGATTACACGACTGATATCGAGATTATAGATACGAGTGATGAAGATAATGATATCTGGAAAGATGAGGATTCAGAACAATCGGTATACATACCATTAGAGGAAGATTGCAATGATGCAGAACAAGAAAGAGTAGAAGATGTTGTATTAGAGGCAAGATTTGTAGCAAAGAAAATTAAAGAATTAATCGATAGCAAGTATCAAGTTATAGAAAAAAAAGAAGGAAAAAGAAACATTAGATATAAAGACATTGCAATCTTATTAAGAAGTATAACCGGAATTGCAAATGTTTATGAAAAAGAAATTTCTATGCTAGGAATTCCTGTATACAGTGATAGCTCTGGAGAATATTTGCAGTCAATCGAAATAGAAACCATTATGTCATTACTAAGAATAATAAACAACCCAATGCAAGACATTCCACTAGTTACTGTAATGCGTTCGCCAATAGGCAATTTTACGGACAATGAGCTTATTGAAATTAGATTGAATGATAGAAATTCAAACTTTTATGAAGCTCTTATGAAGACTGATACTCCAAAGGTTAGAAAGTTCTTGCAATTATTAGAAGAGCTTAGAAATGATGAACAATATATGGCTCTAGACGAATGGATTTGGAACATATATACAAAGACTGGTTACATGAATTATGTGAGCCTAATGCCAAATGGAAATTTGAGAGTATCAAATTTAAAGATGCTATTTGAAAGAGCAAAACAGTATGAATCTGCAAGTTTTAAAGGACTATTCAACTTTATTAATTTTATAGATAAGATAAAATTTAATAGTGAAGACTTAACTTCTGCAAAAATAATAGGCGAAAACGAAGACGTAGTAAGGATTATGAGTATTCATAAGAGTAAAGGACTAGAGTTTCCAGTTGTAATATTAGCAGGAGTTGGAAAGCAATTTAATATGCAAGATTTAAACGAAAAAATATTACTGGATCAAGATTTAGGACTCGGACCACAATATATCGATTCGGAAAGACATATTGAATTTAAGACTCTAGCTAAAAAGGCACTAGCAATAAAAGCAAAAAGAGAAGCCGTGTCTGAAGAGATGAGAGTTTTGTATGTTGCATTAACAAGACCAAAAGAAAAATTGATAATAGTTGGAAGGCAAAAAGATGCAAACAAAAAGATAACTGAAAAGCAAAAGGCTTTAGAGGTGTATCCATCAGACGATAGTAAAATTAATGCATATTTATTGCAAAAATACAAAACATATTTGGATTGGTTAGAGCTAATATATGAAAAAGAGGGAGTTGCAAAAACAGAAAAAATATTCAGAGTAAATGTGCATAATAAAAAAGAACTATTAGAAAATTTGAAAAAAGAAGAGAAAATAGAAGAAGACATTTATCAAAAAATAATAGAAAATGCTAAGAAGGCTAATAAAGAAGAAAAGCAAAAAATATTAGAGTACTTAAACTGGAAATATCCACATGAAGAAATAGAAGGAGTTCCAACCAAGACGTCTGTAACAAAAATAAAAGAAATGGTAAATGCAGAACAGGTAGAAGAACAGACTAAAAATGTGAAATTTGCAGTAGAAGAAACAAAAGAGGCAAGAGCTATAACGCAAAAACCTAAATTTGTAAACAATAATGAAAACGCAAAGATTAGCAATGCACAAAAAGGAACTTTAATGCATTTATGTGTTCAGAAAATGAATGAAAAAGAAGAATATACAGCAGAAAAAATTCAAGAACTAATAGACGAATTAAAGCAAAGAGAAATAATAAGCAAGGCAGAAGCAGAGAGTATCAATATAGGCAAGCTACAAGGATACACGAAATCCGATTTATGGCAAGAATTGAAAAATGCAAAAGAAATCCATAAAGAAAAAGCATTTTATATAAATGTAAAAGCAAGCAGAATGTATGATATAAGCAAGCAAAATGATGAAAACATATTAGTACAGGGAATTATAGATTTATATTATATAGATAAAAACGGAAAGCTAGTACTAGTCGATTACAAAACAGACTATGTAGAAGCGGGAAAAGAAAACGAGTTAGTAGAAAAATACAAGGAACAATTATATTTATATAAAGATGCACTAGAAAAAGCATTAAATAGAAAAGTGGATAGGATGTGGATATATAGTTTGTATTTGAATGAATCGATAGTGATTGAAAAATAATTACAATTTTTGCTATGTCAAATATCATTTCAAATGCGGTTACATACAAAAAGTATGCGCCCTTGCCTTTGAAATTCATTTTCCTTGCCAAAATTTAATTCTTTTCCAATCAAATTTAACCTAAAGAGAGAAAGGAGGAAGTGCACTTACAGTGTACAGAAAAAATGAGATTAGACAAATTTTTAAAAGTTTCAAGAATAATAAAGAGAAGAACAGTTGCAAACGAAGCGGCTGATGGAGGAAGAATATCTGTAAATGGTAGAGTAGTAAAACCGAGCTATGAAGTAAAAGTTGGAGATATTGTAGAAATCAAATTTGGAGATAAAATATCAAAATTTAAGATAGTAGCAATACCAACAGTACAAGGTAAAAACATGCCACAGATGGTAGAAGAAGTGGAGCAGTAATTCAATAGAAAAATGTAGAAAAGTAAGCAAATGTGTAAGAATTTGACGTACGATTTTGCTTGCTTTTCTTTTGTTTCGAGAATATAATTATATAGCTTGGAATAGATGAAAACATCTATGAAAGTATTAACGTTAATATATATTTAAATTTATCAAATTATTTTTAATCAAAAAGCTTAATTTCTTTATTCGCTATAGCGAAAGGTAAAATCCAAAACCAATCAACATGTTGTGTTGCAAATGAAAAAATATTATTTTTAAAACATTCAGAGAAAATTTATTGAGATAAAATACATAAAAATTTTACTTATGAGTTGAAAAATAATCAATAGAATGGTAAAATGGAAAGGAAGTAAATGGACGATTTAAAAGAAAATAATATTAGAATAGAAGACACAAAGATGATAAGGTTACCACTAACATCAGATTATGTTTTTAAAAGGATATTTGCAAGAGAAGAAAATAATTCAATGTTAAAGGATTTCTTAGAGGCAATATTGAATATACATATAAATAAAGTAGAAGTAAAAAATCCAGAATTAACACCTAATA
>ERZ779869.2298-NODE-2298-length-15998-cov-3.298689_pt1 | contig 15998 bp, 15 predicted proteins | sample MGYA00511557_ERZ779869 | MGnify/ENA primary metagenome ERZ779869 (study PRJEB29588, sample SAMEA2154620) | human gut metagenome | biome: human gut; feature: human-associated habitat; material: faeces | place: Denmark | collected 2008/2010 ...
TGGTCTTGGTGCCGCGGAAGAAGGCTTCATAGCCCAGATTCAGCGCCGTGGTGCGGGCCACGTTGGGGTCGGTCTGATCCAGCACGCAGTTGATGAGCTTGGACCACTTGCTGTCGGGGTCGGTCAGGGTCTGTCTGGCGTGTTCGTAGGCTTCATCGCTGAACGAACTGCCATAGAACTGCTTTGCAACATCCACCAGCTGTCCCACGGTTTTCTGACGGTCTTTATCGGCATGAGAAAGCACCACGTCCACCATTTTACCAACGGCAGCACGCTGCATTTTATGAGTCAGGCTCTCAACAGAAGTATTCATTATCCTTTTCCTCCAAACGGTATTTTTCGGAAATCTCTTTTTCTATTTCTATGCCATTACTCTACCATTCTATCCCACAAATTGCCATAAACAGAAAAAGCGCCGTGATAGAAAACCCATCACGGCGCAGATTATGATAAAATTTTGTCGTACTTCCGGTTCAGCCGTCCTGTTCCAAATGGATCTTATTGCTGGCAAGGCGGCATAACGCGCGGCGCAGATCCCCCTGCAGCATCCGTCCCGTACGTTCTACCATCACCGCAGGATCCGTTTTCATGTCCCGGCGGATCCATTCCAGCCCCACGCCCACCAGCGCATATTTGTAAAAATCCACCACAAACTGCTTGTCATCGTCCTGCACGGTGATATCGTGGCATTCGCGATCCGCAAATTCCTTCAGCATGGGATCCAGAAGCTTGTAGAGATACTGCTCCACCTGTTCACGACCCACAGAGCGGTATACGTTCAGTACCAGTGCTTTGTTATCCCGGATCTGGTGCAGGATGTCCAGAAACGCTTCGGTCCATGTATCAAAGCTCTGGCAGCCTTCCATCGCCTTGGTTGCATCTTCCGTCAGGATCCAGTCCACCAGGTCGTAAATATCCTTGAAGTGGTAGTAGAAGGTCATGCGGTTCACGCCGCAGTCCTCGGTGATATCGTTGATCGTGATTTTGTTGAGGGGCTTTTCCTTCAGCAGCTTTTTCAGCGATGCTTCCAGTGCCCGCTTCGTTGTTTGTGACACAAAAGCCTTCCTTTCCCAACCGTAGAAATTTTTCCCGCTGCGTACGGCGATTGGCAGCTTCGTACATTATAATACCGCAAAAGCCGTTCCGATTGCAAGCATTGATTCTGTCCATTTTGTAAACAAAGGATGACTTCCTGCGCTTTACTCCGGCAATTTCTCGCTTCAAAAGCCGTTTTTCTGCCTCCAAAATCCCGTTCCGGCGGTGTGCAATGCCTGCAAAAGCGGCTTCTTCCGGCAAAAAAGCGGAAAAGGCCCTTGATTTTATATCCCTCTGCGCTTAGAATGGGAGCAGACGGCTGTGAATTAAGTGCCGTTTTGAGGGAGGGTACAAACTATGATGGATACCATTGGTTTTCTGGGCTGCGGCAACATGGGCGGAGCCATCGCCCGTGCCGTTTGCAAAGCTGTTGACCCCAAGAAGGTTTTTCTGGCAAACCGCACTGCGGCCAAGGCGCAGGCACTGGCCAAGGAACTGGGCTGCAAAACAGCCACCAATGCTGAGGTGGCCGGCGACTGCGACCTGATCTTTCTGGCCGTGAAGCCCCAGATGATGGAAGCACTGCTGGAGCCGCTCAGATTCACGCTGGACGAGCGCCCCAAGCGCTTTGTGCTGTGCAGCATGGCAGCAGGCCTTTCGATCGCCCGCATTCAGGAGCTGGCCGGTGAGGACTTTCCTGTGATCCGCATCATGCCTAACACCCCGGCTTCGGTGGGCGAGGGTATGATCCAGTACTGTTCCAGCAATGTCACCGCTGAGGAAGAAGAAGCCTTCCTCAGGATCATGGCTCCTGCGGGCCGTCTGGACGCCGTGCCGGAAAGTCTGATCGATGCCGCCAGCTGCGTTTCCGGCTGCGGCCCGGCATGGGTGTACCAGTTTATTGAGGCTCTGGCTGATGGCGGCGTGGCCTGCGGCCTGCCCCGCACCAAAGCGCAGGAATATGCCGCACAGATGGTTCTGGGCAGCGCAAAGCTGGTGCTGGAAAGCGGAAAGCATCCCGGCGAACTCAAGGATGCTGTGTGCAGCCCCGGAGGTACGACCATCGAGGGGGTGCGTTTGCTTGAAAACCGCGCTTTCCGTTCCGCCGTTACCGATGCTGTGGTAGCCGCTTACGAAAAGACCGCGCGTCTTTCCAAAAAGTGATGATACATGTCGCCTGATCCGGGTTATTCCCGCTTTTGCGGCAGGGCTGTTCCTCGGTTCTTGCGACAAAATCAATTTATTTGTCAAATCCTCTTGAAATCCGTCACAAGAAAGAGTATAATGTATTAAATTATAAATGCTAAGGAGCAGCAAGAATGAGCACTGTACATGTTATCGACCATCCTCTCATCACCCACAAGCTCTCGATCATGAGAAACAAAAAGACCGGTTCAAAGGATTTCCGTGAACTTTTGGGCGAGATTGCGATGCTTATGGGCTACGAGCTGACCCGCGACCTCCCGCTTGAGGACGTTACAATTGAAACCCCTATCACGAAAATGAAGGCAAAGATGATCTCGGGCAAAAAGCTCGCCGTGGTTCCGATCCTTCGCGCAGGACTCGGTATGGTGGACGGTCTTCTTGAATTGGTGCCTGTTGCCAAGGTCGGGCACATCGGTCTTTACCGCGACCCCGAAACACACAACCCCGTTGAGTATTACTGCAAGCTTCCGAGCGATATTGAAGACAGAATAGTTATTCTTGTTGACCCGATGCTTGCCACCGGAGGCTCCGCCTGTGACGCGCTTACCATGCTCAAAAAGCACGGATGCCGCAACATACGCTTTATGGCTCTTGTAGGTGCTCCCGAAGGTGTCAAGAGAGTTCAGGAGGAGCATCCTGACGTTGACATTTTCATTGCCGCTCTTGACGAATGCCTTAACGATCACGCCTATATCGTCCCCGGCCTCGGCGACGCGGGAGACCGCATTTTCGGCACAAAATAATAAAAGGATATAAACAGGCGGGCACATTGTCCGCCTGTCCCCATAATTAATGAAAATTCTGACTGTTGGCAAAAATGACGCGGGTCAGAGGCTGGATAAGTTCCTGACAAAGGCGGTCAGGGGACTGCCCAAATCGCTGATGTACAAGTCGATAAGAACCAAAAAAATAAAGCTCAACCGCCGTCGCGCCCAGCCGGATGATATGCTTTGCGAGGGGGATGAAGTACAGCTTTTTCTGCGCGAGGAGTTCTTTGAATCCCCCGAGAGCGACCGCGGCGCGCTTTACCGTATAAAGCCGGCGCTGGATATTGTTTTTGAAGACGAAAACATTATTTTAATAAACAAGCGTCCGGGCGTTCTGGTTCACGAGGACGATGAGGGCAGGGACAACACACTTCTTATGCACCTGCAGGCCTATCTGTGTCAGAAGGGAGAGTACGACCCGGATTCGGAGCAGTCCTTTGCGCCCGCCTTCTGCAACCGTATTGACCGAAATACCGGAGGAATCGTTATCGCCGCCAAAAATGCCGCCGCTCTGCGTGAAATGGACGAGCGCATACGCGCCCGCGAGGTAAAAAAATACTACCTATGCGCCGTACACGGCATCATGCCGAAAAAAAGCGACGTGCTTGAGGCGTATCTGCGCAAGAACGAAAAGACCAATACCGTTGATGTTATTGACCGTCCCGCACCGGGATACCTGACTATAAAGACCGGATACCGGGTGCTTGCGGTCCATGGCGGGGACTCACTGCTTGAAATTGAGCTTTTCACGGGCAGGACTCACCAGATACGTGCCCATATGGCGCACATCGGACATCCCCTGCTCGGCGATGGCAAATACGGAGTCAACCGGGATGACAGGCGTGCCGGATATAAATATCAGGCTTTGGTCTCATACCGCCTGAGTTTTGATTTTTCCGACGGAGGCGGTGTGCTTTCCGATCTGTGCGGTCGGGAATTTTCCATTCCGCCCACGGGCGTATGGTTCTGTGCCGATTTCGGTTATGACGGACAAAAATAAAATTACAAATGAAAAAAATTTCAGTTGACATATTGCGTCCCCGCTGTGCACCAATGCGCTTACTGATGCTTGCGCTGTCCGGCGCTTTGGCGGGGCTTTGTATAACTTTCCCGACATATGTCGGGGCATTCCTGCAATGGCTGGTGTATGTTCCGGCGGCGTGGGTGCTTTACGCGATGTCGGGGGATGACACAGGAACGGCGCGTCGGTTCCTGCGTTCCTGGCGCTACGGCTTTTTGTTTTTTATGTCTGAATACCTTGTGGTCTACCACTGGTTTTTCGCGTTTTATCCGCTGGATTTTACCGGGATGAGCCGTGCTTCCGCCGCTGTTGTGGTCATGGTAGCATGGGTGGGACTTTCACTGCTTGCCTCTTTGGCGGGCGGGTTTGTTTTTGTGCTTTTCGTGCTTGCCGCAAGAGGAAAAGCCGCCAAACGTCTGCCGTGGCTTATGCCGTTCACCGGAGGCGCTCTTTTTGCACTGTTTGAATGGGTAGAGACGATTGGCTGGATGGGCGTTCCGTGGGGAAGGGCGGCACTGGGACAGCTTGCCTTTGATTCATCGCTGACTGTTCAGAGCGCGTCTTTGCTCGGAAGCTACTTTGTTACCTTTCTGATAGTCTCGGTGTCTTTTCTGATGGCGCAGGCGGCTCTTTCGGAGCGCCGCGTGGCGGTTGCCCGAACGTGTACGGCGTTGGTTCTGGTGCTTTCAAATCTGCTTTACGGCGCAGGAGCTTTTTGCTTCGGCAGTGAGGGAACTGAGATACGGACAGCAGCGATTCAGGGCAATGTGTCCTCAAGGGAAAAATGGACGCTGACAGTAAATGACACGGTCGAGCTTTACAAAGGCCTTATATGCGAGGCGGCAGAGGCGGGTGCCGAGCTTATTGTGTGTCCCGAAAGCGCTTTTCCGTGGGATATGACGCACGACAGCGGCTCGCTTGACACATTTGGCAGTATCGCACGTGAGTACGGGGTCAGTATAATTATCGGTTGCCTTGACGGTCGCGGAGAGGGTCAGCAGAACGTGCTGATACTGATATGTCCCAACGGCAGTGTGTCCGATACGTTTTACTCAAAGCGGCATCTTGTTCCTTTTGGCGAATATATGCCGTGGCGGGACTTCCTCAGCGTGCTGATACCTCCGCTTGCCGAGATAGCCATGCTTGAGTATGATATCGTCGCTGGAAGCTCTCCCGCCGTTATGACGCTTGCGGACGGCACATGTGTGGGCGGACTTATCTGTTTTGACTCGATCTACGAAACGCTTGCCCTTGAATCAGCCCGCGAGGGCGCGCAAATACTGGCGCTGGGGACAAATGACTCATGGTTTCTTGATTCTGCGGCGGTGTATATGCACAACGAGCAGGCAAGGCTTCGCGCAATCGAGACCGGGCTTCCTGTGGTGCGTGCGGCAAATACGGGAATATCCTCCCTCATAGACTCGAAGGGAAGGGTAAAGGGATCTTTGCCTCCACTTGAGGACGGCGTTCTTTGCGGAACGCTGACAACAGGCAGCGCGTCTTTTTACTGCTGCATCGGGAATCTGTTTGTATATCTGCTTATCGCCTTTTATTTTTCGCAATTGGCTTATGGCGTAGCTGTAAGCTTGCTTGAAAAACGCCGCGGACTTCGCAAAAGCCGCGACACATAAGTATAAATCCTCCACCTTTTTCATATATTGAACTGAAAACAATGAAGCGGTTTGCGCTACGCGCAAGCTGTAAGGTTCAAAAAGGCGGAGGATTTTTTCATGTCAGATAAGCAGAACAGCGTATATCGCGACATTGCCGAGCGCACCGGCGGCGATATTTACATCGGAGTGGTGGGACCGGTGCGTACCGGAAAATCCACCTTTATCAAGCGCTTCATGGAGGAGCTGGTTCTTCCCAACATCACCGGCGGATACAGCCGTGACAGAGCCAGAGACGAGCTTCCGCAAAGCGCGGCGGGAAAAACGGTAATGACCACCGAGCCGAAGTTCATTCCGGATGAGGCGATACCAATCACTCTCGGGGACGGCGGAACTCTGAGGGTACGTATGATAGACTGCGTCGGATATATTGTTCCGGATGCGCTCGGGGCAATTGAAAACGACCGTCCGCGTATGGTACATACGCCGTGGAGCGACGAGCCGGTTCCGTTTGTTGAGGCTGCGGAGGAAGGTACGCGCAAGGTCATACGAGAGCATTCAACTATAGGAATGGTCGTAACCACTGATGGCAGTATAGGTGAGATACCGCGTGCCGCTTACGAGGAGGCGGAGGCAAGGGTCGTATCCGAATTGCGGGAGATAGGCAAGCCGTTTGCCGTAATACTTAATTCGGCGCATCCGGAGGCAGCTGAATCTGTCGAGCTGGGGCATTCTCTTGAGGCGAAATACGGAGTACCTGTGGCTCTGGTCAGCTGTCTTGAGCTTGACGCGGAGGATATAAGGCAGATCCTTGCAATGGTTCTGAACGAATTTGCCGTCACCGAGGTGGCAATAAAGCTGCCCGAGTGGATAAGCGCGCTTGAGCCCTCCCACCGCATACGGGCTTCAATTGAGGCTTCGGTGCGTGAGTGTGCCGCGGCGGCGGAAAAGGCGGGGGACATCGTTCCGGCGTTTTCAAGGCTTTCGGATAACGAATACATCGGGCGTGTCGGGATCAACCGGATCGACCTCGGAACCGGATGCGCGGAGGTTGAGGCTCAGGCTGCCGACGGACTTTTTTACACGGTGCTGGGCGAGTCGAGCGGATTCGAGATCAAAGGAGAGGCAGATCTTTTCCGTCTCATGGGCGAGCTTTCGGAGGTCAAACGGAAATACGACCGTATTGCCGAGGCGCTTGGAGACGCTGAGGAAAAGGGCTACGGAATAGTTATGCCAGGCGTAAGCGAGCTGAAGCTCGAAGAGCCGCAGACGGTGCGTCAGGCGGGAGGCTTTGCCGTGAAGCTGCGCGCAAGCGCCGAGTCAATCCACATGATACGTGCCGGAATCGAGGCGGAGATAAATCCCATCGTCGGCAGCGAGCAGCAGGCGGAGGAGCTGATAAAGTATCTGCATCAGGAGATGGAGAGCGCTCCGGGGGCTGTGTGGCAGTCAAATATGTTCGGACGCTCGCTTTATGACCTTATCAACGACGGACTGCGCTCGAAGCTTGAGCATATTCCCGAGGATGCAAGGCAGAAGCTGTCGGAAACTCTGGAGCGCATAATCAACGAGGGCAGCGGAGGACTTATCTGTATTCTTCTTTGAAAGTCCCTGCAATCGCTTTATGTGAACTAAATGTGTCTGCTGGCACAATTTTTACAATTATTCAGTGAAAAAATGCGATTGCCTATTTATTTTTCACAAAAGATATGATATAATAAAGATGCAAAAGGGGTATCCCGCTGTAAGCGGCGGGAGATGGAGCTTTTGCAGAAAATGCAGGAGGTAGATCAGATGAAAATTACATTTGTCGGCAGACACATGAACGTCCCGGAGGACATGAAGACCTTGCTTGACAAAAAGCTCGCAAAGTTTGACCGCTATTTTACCGATGAGCCTGACGCCACGGTAACCTTCAGCCGCAAACGTAACCGCGAGAATATTGAGATCACTATTTCCGCCGGCGGCACGCTCTTCCGGTGCGAAACAGATGATGAGACCTTCCGCAACGCGATAGACCGCGCCACGGACACCATTGACCGTCAGATACGCCGGAATAAGACGCGTCTTTCCAAGAGACTGCGTCCCGACGCATTTGCCATGAGTGCCGCGATTCCGGACGGTTCCCCTGCCGATGAGCCGGAGGCAACCGAGTTCGTTATCCGCCGTAAGAGCTTCCAGCTCAAGCCGATGTCGGTTGAGGAAGCTATATTGCAAATGAATCTGTTAGGTCATGAGTTCTTTGTCTTCAATGACTCCGAGACCGGGGATACCTGCGTTGTGTATAAGCGCCGCGACGGCGACTACGGGCTTATTACGCCTCAGAAATAAAGTGAGAATGGGGCTGGCGCGCCTTAGGGTGAGCCAGCCCCGGACTTGAAATTTACACCATGCGTCTTAAGCCTTTGGCGATGGCACAGCATATTCCGTGCGTTTTGTCAATACCAAAAATACAGTTTGTCCTTCATTGTGTCCTTGTAATTGTGCACAATTATCGACCTTTTTTGTCCGCCAAATTTCTCTATTGGATTATTTGCACGAAAAATAACCTTAAGATTCGTCATAATTGATAATTTACAAATGGCGCATTTTGGTGTATAATGTCTTCACAGTTGTGCGACAATCGCGCGATTGCCCCGAATGCACAGCGGTCACCGGTTTTTGCGGAATATCAAGCTCATGATACCAACTCGCACAGATCGGTCACCGTTTGTGCTTTTTTTATGCAGATACTTGCGTTTATCCTGATATCGTATCATTTTACCGATACTTTGCGGCAATGCCCCGGAAGATCGGTTTTTATTTTTAGCGGATCGTTGTGCAAAATGTCTGTTGAAATCAAATAAATGAATTGGTTTGACGAGTATTCGGACAGCGAGCACACCGGAGTCAGCGAGCCGGTATGCGGCAGAGGACTGCTCTGCAAGGTGGGTAAGGCATCTGAGGTCAGGCTCACCTTCCATCCGACCGCCGCGGTTGAATACACCAAAAGGTGATTCCCGCAGCATGGCATAAGTCTTGAAAACAAGTGCGTTCCCCGCAGCAATATCTATTGTTATGCGGGATGAGCTTTGATTGTGACCGAATACTGTTTTTGGTCGCATGCGGCATTATTACGACAGGATCCGGTCCTTTTGAATTTGTGATATTGTTGAATGTAAAAGCGCCGAATAAATCAGATTGCTATTGATTAATTCAGTCTTGTATGATATAATTACTATCGATAATTACGGGTTAATAAGAGGACGACCGACAAAATGAAAAAACTTTCAGGTTACATGAGGGGATACCGGCGAGACTGTGTGCTGTCCCCTCTTTTCAAGTTGCTTGAGGCACTGCTTGAGCTGATGATCCCGCTGATAGTCAAGAATATCATTGACATCGGAATCGGCAGCCATGACGACGGGTATATACTTCGCTGCTGTGCTCTTATGGCGCTGCTTGGCGCGGTTGGGCTGGCATTTTCGATCACGGCACAGTATTTTTCTGCCCGCGCCTCGGTGGGCTTTGCAAGCCGTGTGCGTCAGGAGCTTTTCGGTCATGTGATGTCGCTTCCGCGCTCCGAGGCGGACGCCGCTGGTGCTTCGGGTCTTGTAACACGCCTTACAGCAGACACGGACAAGCTGCAAAGCGGAATAAACCTCGGTCTGCGGCTGCTTCTGCGCTCGCCCTTTATCGTGTTTGGCTCGGTGATAATGGCGTTTACCATTGATTCAAAGCTCGCGCTTATTTTCTGCGCACTTGTCCCGGTGCTTGCCGCTGTTATTTTTGCACTTATACTGTCCGGAATTCCGCTTTATGCAAAGGTACAGTCAAAGCTTGACGGACTTACCCGCATAGCCAGAGACAATCTGCGCGGCGCGAGGGTGATACGCGCTTTCCGTCATGAGTCGGAGGAGGTTGAGGCTTTTGACGAGCAGAACGCGCAGTACACCCGTTCGTCGCTGTTTGCGGGCAGGATATCGGCTCTGCTCAATCCGCTGACCTACGTTATTGTCAACATCGGTATAATCGTGCTGGTACGCAGCGGCGCGCCCGCCGTGGATTCCGGCAGACTGACTCAGGGCGAGCTTATTGCGCTTTACAATTACATGGCGCAGATCCTTACCGAGCTTGTCAAGCTCGCAAATCTTATCGTGACTCTTTCAAAAGCCGCGGCGTGTGCGCGGCGTATTTCGGATGCTCTTGATCTTCCTTCCGAGGACTCCTCCGATGCTCCTGCGCCCGCAGCCGTTCCCGGCGCTCCTGCAGTGGAATTTTGCGATGTTTCTTTCGGACACCGCGGCGCAGGCGCAGATTCTCTTGAATCAGTATCCTTCAAGGTGATGCCGGGTGAGACGGTCGGGATCCTCGGCGGCACAGGCTCCGGCAAATCCACGCTTATAAACCTGATCCCGGGATTTTACGAGCCGACAGCCGGCAAGGTTCTGATAGACGGAGTTGACGCCGCCGATTATTCCCCGCGTGCCCTGCGCTCAAAGATTGCGGTCGTACCGCAGTCGGCTCTTATGTTTTCGGGAACGGTGCGCAGCAACCTGCTGTGGGGTAAGCCTGACGCAGATGACGCCGAGATCCGAGAAGCTCTTGACGCCGCGTGTGCACTTGACTTTGTAAAGGAAAAAAGTCATGGCGATTCCTTTGACGCACCGGTCGAGCAGGGAGGAAGGAACTTTTCCGGAGGTCAGCGTCAGCGGCTTACAATTGCCCGTGCGCTGATACGCAAGCCGCGCATACTGATACTTGACGACAGCTTTTCGGCACTGGACTATGCTACCGACCTTAAGCTGCGCAGCAATATTGCCGCCATGAAATCACGTCCCGCGACCTTTATCGTCACCCAGCGCCCCGTGTCGGTGATAAACGCCGATAAAATTATCGTGCTTGACGACGGAAAGGCGGTCGGTATAGGAACCCACTCCGAGCTTCTTGAGGGATGCGAGACTTATCGCGAAATATACCGTTCTCAGTACGGAGACGGGGACACAAGTGACGCAGGTGTGAAGGAGGTAAGGGTCAATGGCTGAAAAGAAAAAGCTGTCCGCAGAGGAACGCAACCGCACTCTGGTTCGTCTGCTGAAATACTGCAAGCCGCTCCTTCCTGTGGCGTCGGGCGCGCTGCTTCTTGCCGCGGTTTCGATAGTTTCCGCGCATTTCATTCCGGTATTGGTCGGAGATGCCATCGACCTTGCTTTGGGCAAGGGACAGGTCGATATGCCGGGAATCCTGAAGATACTTTCCGTTATCCCGCTGCTTGCCCTCCTGAGTGCGCTGTTTGACTGGCTGGTCCGTATTGCCGGGACACGCCTCAGCGCCGCCGTCACGCGCGACATACGCGCCGACTGCATCCGTAAGATAGAAAGACTTCCGCTTTCGTACCTTGATTCACACAGAACGGGTGACACCCTCAGCCGCATGATCGCCGACGTTGACCGTATGTCCGAGGGACTGCTTACAGGCATCACCGAGCTTTATTCAAGCGTGCTTTCAATTATCGTGACACTTGTATTCATGCTTGTGATAAACTACAAGGTTGCACTTGTTGTGGCGCTGCTGACGCCGCTTTCAATGCTTGTCGCCGGGTTTATTGCCAAGCGCACCTTCTCGCTTTTCCGTGAGCAGTCGGTGCTTGCGGCGCGCCAGACGGCGATCATTGATGAGAGCGTCGCCGGAATGGGCGTTGTGAAGGCGTATTCACGCGAGAATGCGCTGTCTGAGGATTTTGAAAAACTCAATGAGGAATACCGCAGGACGGCTACCCGCGCTGTGTTTTATTCCTCTATAACCAATCCTGCGACGCGATTTGTAAACTCCCTCGTCTACTGCGGCGTTGCTCTTGCGGGCGGACTTATGGCTGTGGCAAATCCGCTTGTGACTGCCGGAGAGATATCCTGCCTGCTTGATTACGCGCACAGCTATGCCAAACCCTTCAACGAGCTTTCGGGCGTCATAGCGGAGCTGCAAAGCGCACTGGCTTGCGCCTCACGCGTTTTTGAGCTGCTGGATACTCCCGACGAGCCAAGTGATGCACCTGACGCCGTTGACATAGACCCCGCTAAGGTCAGGGGCGCAGTACGTGCCGACAACGTCGGATTTTCATACACCGACAAGCCCTTCATGTCCGGCATTGACTTTGACGTAAAACAGGGAATGCGCGTTGCGGTCGTAGGACCTACCGGATGCGGTAAGACGACCCTTATCAATCTTTTCATGCGGTTTTACGAGACGGACGCCGGAACGATAACCGTTGACGGACGGAGCATACGCAATATTACACGCGGAAGCCTTCGCGCGTCCTTCGGCATGGTGCTTCAGGACACATGGCTAAAGTCGAGCACGGTGCGTGAAAATATTGCAATGGGCAAGCCTGATGCGACTGACGCCGAGATAGAAGTTGCCGCGCGCGCCTCTCATGCTCATTCCTTTATAAAGCGGTTACCGCAGGGATATGACACGGTGCTCAGCGAGGATGGCTCTCAGCTTTCCCAGGGGCAGAAGCAGCTTTTGTGCATTTCACGCGTTATGCTCGCGCTTCCGCCTATGCTTATACTTGATGAGGCTACCTCCTCGATCGATACGCGCACCGAGATCAAGATTCAGAAAGCGTTTGCCGAGCTTATGCGCGGACGCACCTCGTTTATCGTGGCGCACCGCCTTAATACCATTAAAAACGCAGACCTTATTCTGGTCATGAAGGACGGTAAGATCATAGAGCGCGGAACTCACGACGAGCTTATGAGTGCCGGAGGATTTTACGCTGACCTTTACGGCGCTCAGTTCCGTTCTGTTGAAAACGTCTGAATAAATAAATAAAGTCTGGGCTGTTCGCATACGTGCGGCAGCCCTTTTTTGAATTGAATATGTTCAGAATACAGTAAAAATGTTCGTCTGTCTTTCACATTTATTTCATACCGCCATCAAACCGGAAATTTACAATATTTTCGTCGGGAAAGGAGTGATGGGAAAAATGCCGGAGCCTATAATCAGCTTTAAGAGAACGGAGAAGAAGTACCTTATGTCAGCGGCGGAATATCGTAGTCTGATCGGCAGGATAGGAAAATACCTGGTTCCGGACGAGTACGGAAAAAGCACAATATGCAGTGCGTATCTCGACACGCCGGATCACCGGATAGTCCGTTCGTCCATAGAGGCAAGGAATTACAAGGAAAAGCTGCGATTGCGTTCATACGGTGTACCGAACAGTGAAAGCCGGGTCTTTCTTGAGATAAAAAAGAAATTCGACGGCGTGGTCTACAAGCGCCGCGAGGCGATGACGCTGTCGGAAGCGACCGAGTACATCAGGACAGGACATAAGCCGCGCGATTCGCAGATAATGCGCGAGCTTGACTATGCCATGCGCTTCTGGGGGCAGCCTCGGCCGGCGGTCATACTCTCATATGAGCGAGAGGCGTTCTTTGCCGACGGTCAGCCTGATCTGAGACTTACGTTTGATACCGGTGTGCGTTACCGCGCCGACAGGCTTAGTCTTTCCGAGGGAAATGACGGAAGATTACTGCTGCCTCACGGTAGTGTGCTGCTGGAGGTGAAAAGCGGCGGTGGAATGCCGCTGTGGCTTGCTGATGCACTTGACTCCGAAAGAATTTTCCCATCCTCATTTTCAAAATACGGTACTGCATACCGTGATATATATATTTCCGGAATGTCGGAAATCAATAAAGGAGAAAATATTTATGCCTAACATTTTCACATCGGTCACAGACAGTGGACTCACCGCCGCGTCCTACTTCATCTGCACCCTCGCAGCGCTTGTGTGCGGTGTCATTGCGGCGCTTGCGGCTTCCTTCCGGAACCGCATAACCAAGAGCTTCTTCCTGTCCCTTATTCTGCTTCCCGTTATTGTTGCCAATGTGATTATCATGGTAAACGGCAATATCGGAACCGGTGTCGCTGTAATGGGCGCATTTTCGCTTGTACGTTTCCGTTCTGCAGCAGGAAAAGCCAAAGAGATCGTCTCGATCTTTGCTGCAATGACCGCGGGACTTGCGTGCGCCGCCGGGTATATTTATGTTTCGCTGGTCTTTTCTGTCATCCTGGCTCTCGGAATGGTGCTTATATCTTTGATCCCATTGAGAGAGGAGCGACAGATGGATCTGCGCATAACCGTTCCGGAGTCTCTCAACTATTCCGGCGCTTTTGACGAGATCTTTGAAAAATACGCAAAAAACTTTAAGCTGACTTCGGTAAAAACCTCGAATATGGGCAGCCTCTATAAGCTGCAATATAAGGTCGAGCTTAATAACGCATCAAACAGCAAGGCGTTTATCGACGAGCTGCGCTGTAGCAACGGTAATCTTGAAATAATTCTCTCTGAGGGAGAGGAAAGAAGCGAGGAGCTATGATGAAATTTAGAAAAATCAAAGTATTGGCAGTTTCGGTATGCCTTATTGCCGCACTTTCTTTGGTGCTGCCCTCCTGCCGCTCCACAATGATTGGAGGAAATGACGGCTCAGGCAATAATACCAATGCAGGTAGCGCCGGGAATTCAGGAAACGCAGGCACACCTGAGATATCCGCCGATGTGAAGGACATGGATTTTACATTTTCAAACCGTGATTCGGACGACGGCTACAGCGCGGGAGATGCTGTAAAAATAGTATTTTCTGACTCCGGGAGCAGCGTCACCGGCAACGGTGCAACAGCTGACGGTAAAAGCGTAACGATAACGGGCGCGGGGACATATATTATTTCCGGCAAGCGCCTCCGATGCCTCTCTTACCGTAAGTGCCGGGAAAGAAGACAAGATACAGCTGGTGCTTTGCGGTTTGTCGCTGACCAATCCAAGCGGTCCCGCACTTTATATCGGTTCGGCTGACAAGGTATTTATCACTCTTGACGCGGGCAGCGTGAACACGCTTTCGGACGGAGAAAGCTATGCTGTGACTGACGGTGACACCAATCTTGACGCGGCGCTGTTCAGCCGTGAGGATCTTACCATCAACGGCACGGGAAGTCTGACCGTGAACGGCAACTACAAGCATGGGATAGTTTCAAAGGACGACCTTGTGATCACTGACGGCAAGATAAATGTGACCTCTGTCAAGGTGGGACTTAACGGCAAGGACTGCGTCAAGATCTCCGGCGGCGACATCGTTATCAATGCCGGGACGGACGGCATACGTTCCGATAATGACGAGGACAGCGCGCGCGGTTATGTTTATGTCTGCGGAGGTACGCTTAATATCGTTGCCGGAAACGACGGCATTCAGGCTGAGACCCTGCTTAAAATTGATGACGGTTCATTCACCATAAAAACCGGCGGCGGAAGCGCCAATGCCTCTACTAATTCGAGTGGCAGCTTCAATCCCGGATGGGGAGGCTGGGGAGTGCCCGGCGGTTCTTCCGGAAGCATAGGCACATCTTCCGGGGAATCGGCCAAAGGGCTTAAAGCCACTGCGGGAATCGTGATCAGCGGCGGCAGCTTCAATATTGATTCTTCGGATGACTCCTGCCATTCGAACGGTACTATTGAAATCATCGGCGGAGACTTTGACATCTTATCGGGGGATGACGGGATGCACGCCGATACCGCACTCTCGATTTCCGACGGAAACGTGACGATCTCAAAGAGCTATGAGGGAATTGAAAGCTCGGATATACGTATTTCAGGCGGAAAAATATCGGTTGTGGCTTCTGACGACGGTATCAATGCCTCGGGCGGAAACGATTCGTCAGGTCTGGGCGGAAGACCTGGGCAGGGAATGTTCAGTTCATCAACCGGCATTATTACAATATCCGGCGGATATGTGCTTGTGAACGCTTCGGGAGACGGGATCGACAGTAATGGAAGCCTTAGCGTAAGCGGCGGAGTGGTACTTGTCAGTGGTTCAACCAACAGCGGAAATGGAGCGTTTGACTATGATTCTTCTGCTAAGGTGACGGGTGGAGTTGTAGTTGCGCTCGGCAGCTCGGGCATGGCGCAGAACTTCAGCTCGGCAGAAAATCAGGGCTCGATGCTTATTACCTTTAACTCACAAAATGCGGGCACTCCGTTTGCGCTGTGCGATGAGAATAGAAAGGTCATAGTGTCGTTTACGCCAACAAAAGCCTATAACTGTGCTGTGGTCACTGCTCCGGAGATACAGAGCGGAAACAGCTATACCGCGATTGTCGGGATGACGGTTTCGGGTGCTGACGAAAACGGATGCGCCACGAATACCACCGGAAGCGGAGGTACTGTAATTGCTACTGTAAACATGACTTCCGGAATATACGGAAGCTCCGGGGGCATGGGCGGAATGCCCGGCGCAGGCGGCGGATTCCCGTTTATGTAACATTTGGTATCAACCGGCTGACCGGTCAGTATACACAATCAAATTTATGGAGGTGACAGACATGGCTGGT
>ERZ779869.2299-NODE-2299-length-15997-cov-5.933760_pt1 | contig 15997 bp, 13 predicted proteins | sample MGYA00511557_ERZ779869 | MGnify/ENA primary metagenome ERZ779869 (study PRJEB29588, sample SAMEA2154620) | human gut metagenome | biome: human gut; feature: human-associated habitat; material: faeces | place: Denmark | collected 2008/2010 ...
ATTCCCACACCGGTTCCGCAGATTAGTACGCCGCAGTCAGCCTCGCCTGCCACAACTGCCCTGCCGACTTTCTCTCCGTATTCCGGATAATTGCAGCTGTCCGTTCCGTCGGTTCCAAAGTTGATAACCTCATGTCCCAGTTCCTTTAAATAGTCCATAATCAAATAAAGTATCTTCTTTTTTAGTAACAAAGTAAGTAGTAAAATCAAATACACCACATATTAATAAAATCATACCTATTACCTTAATTAAAGTATTTATTATTTCAATGGGTCTCATTATTAAAAACACACTTATTAACAATCCCTTTATCATAATCAACAATAAAAATCATCATAGAAATAATAATAACTGGTAAAATAAAATACCTATATTTCATAACCTCACCTAAATAATAATATGAAAAAAAGACTAAAATATTAGTCTCTAATATTAATACCATCAAAATCTACATTAAGAAACTTCTTACTAGATAAATAATCACATAAATGAACAAATCTTTGATATTTATCTTTAGGAATAGGTAAAACCTCATTACCATTATAATCCTTATTCCATATTCCCATATGTGAAGAAATAACTCTAATAAGCAAATCAAATTCACTATCACTAAGTGATAACTTATCCCTATTCTCTTTTATCAAATCACACACTATTAAAGGATGATCAAATCTTGTATATTTTTCATGAATAATACCACTTTTACAACCATCATGTAAAATAATAGCCATGATTATAACATCTTTTTCATTATTATTAAAATTATTAAGACCAGGATTATCTAAAAGTTCCTTAGCTATTCTAGCAGCAACTTTAGTATGTTTAACAAGACCATGCTCACTACTAGCAAATAAAGGATGATATTTTCCCGTACTAGAAGCAGGAATTTCAAAGAAATAGTCAGGTAACTTACTAACCAAATATTTAATATCCTCTCTCTTCTTTTCATCTTTAATATAATTATATTCAACATTAAAATAATCTATCTTATCCATAAAATCACTTCCTAATCTTATTTTTTAATATTAATATCAACAGTGGTATAAGGAATAACAATACCTTCTTTATCAAAAGTATCTTTAACTAATCTCAAAAATTTTCTTTTAGCGGTAAATCTATCTGCAGACTTACAACTAACATCCACCATATAACCAAGCGAAGATTCACCTAATTCATCAAGACCTAAAAGTTTATAATCAATAACACCTTCTATTTTTAAAACATCTTCTCTTATACTTTCCAAAATTTTTTCTAATTTATCAAGTTTAGTATCATAAGCAACATTAAGTTTAATAAATAAATCAGTATTAGATAAATTATAATTTACTACCTCACTAAAAGAAGAATTAGATATTGATTTAACTTCCCCAGAAGCACTTCTAATTTTTGTAGTTCTAAGGCCAAGTTCAATAACCGTACCCGTAAATCCATTAATCATAACCAAATCACCAACAGAAAACTTATTATCAAATATAATAGATATTCCCGCTAATAAATCCTTAAGAATATCTTGAAAAGCAAGACCAATAACAGCAGCAAAAATACCAAGTGAAGCAATAATACTAGAAGTATCAACACCATATAATTTAAGAATCTCAAGTACTATTAATATAAGAATTAAATATTTAAATATATTTTTTAAAGATTCAATAGCTAATCCATCTGTATATTCAGTAGCCATCATTGAAGCATAAGCCTCCAAGCAGTGTGTAACAGCGTCTATACCAGATGCTGATGTTAATCCTTTTGGAGCATTCATCATCATATTACAATCAACTATTGCCATTTTCGGTAATAATTCATAATCTGCTAAAGGATATTTTGTTCCTGTTTTTTCATCTGTTATAACTGCAAAAGGTGTAACTTCTGAACCAGTACCTGCTGATGTTGGAACTGCTATAAAATAAGCTTTTTCACCCATTTTAGGGAATGTGTAAACTCTTTTTCTTATATCCATAAATCTCATTGCCATATCTAGAAAGTCAACTTCTGGATGTTCATACATAACCCACATGATTTTACCAGCATCCATTGCACTACCACCACCAACAGCAATTATTGCATCAGGTTTAAATTCATTCATTGCTCTTGTTCCTTCTATTGCACAAGCAAGTGTTGGATCCGGTGCTACATTTGAAAATGTTGTATGTGCTATTCCTAATTCGTCTAATTTATCTGTTATTGGTTTTGTATAACCATTTTCAAATAAGAATGTATCTGTTACTATAAATACTTTTTTCTTATCCATTACATTTTTTAATTCTTCTAAGGCTACAGGTAAGCAACCTCTTTTTATATATACCTTTTCAGGTGCTCTAAACCAAAGCATATTTTCTCTCCTTTCGGCAACTGTTTTTATATTTAATAGATGTTTTATACCAACATTTTCTGATACTGAGTTTCCTCCCCAAGAACCACAACCAAGTGTTAAAGATGGAGCTAATTTAAAGTTATATAAATCCCCTATTCCTCCTTGTGATGATGGAGTATTTATAAGTACTCTACAAGTTTTCATATTGCTATAAAATTCTTCTATTTTTTCTTTTATATTAATCTGATATATTTCTTTATTTTTTAATTTTTCTTCTGCAAATTTATCAACTACAACTCCAATTCCAAAATCTCTTTTAGCAAAATCTACTATTAAATTACTTGTTGCAAGCTCATATTTTGGATTGCATTCTGCATTATTCTCTTTAAATTTTTCGTCTATGTATTTTCTTGTACTTGTATGCTCTTCTAAACATATTAATGGATATTTCTCTAATTCTTTTAAACTAACTTTTTGTTTTGATAAATCTTTATATTTTTCCCCACAAACAAATATGTCTTTAATTTTGCATACTTCTATAGCTGTAAATTTTTCCTCTAGTTCAAATGGTTCACTTACCAAACCAAAGTCTATCTTGTCTTCTTTTAAAAGTTTTATAGTTTCTGGCGTTGGTCCATTGGTAATACTTATCTTAATTTTAGGATATATCTTTTGAAACTCTTCTAAATATTGAAGCAAGAAAAATTGCAAGCACATATCGCTTGATCCTATTCTTATCTCTCCACTTTCCAAATTAACTTGCTCTAAAACTTTTGCCTCTCCCAACTTAATTTTTCCCATTGCTTCTGAGATATATGAATATAGTACTTCTCCTTCTTTAGTTAAAGTTACACCTTTTTTTGTTCTTAAAAACAATTCTGCATTTAAACTTTCTTCTAGCTGTTTTATTGTTTGACTAACTGCTGGCTGAGAAATACACAAGTTTTCCGCTGCTACTGTTATATTCTGTTTTTTTGCTACTTCATAAAATATCTTATACCAATCCAAGCTAACATTCATAAGACTTTTCTCCCTTATTTATTTTTTTGCTTTTTTTCTTTTTCCATAAGTTTATTTGCATTTCTATTCTCTTTTAATACTTTAAATGCACTTTCTAATATTAGCTTTACCATATGTTCAATTTCTTTTTTATCTTCTGAATCTATATTTATATATCCATTTAAAATTATTCCTATTTTTTTTGCTGTTTCTACTCTAAAATCGCTAGTTTTTTGAGCTTGTGTTTCCAATATTATTTCATATATTATGTTTATAAAATTCTCTCTTTGCTCAGGAGTTGTGTTTTTTAGCCAATCACTTACAATACCATTAAAAATCTCGCTATTATTTGTAACTGTTGGTATTCTAATTAGCTTTGTAGGTTCAATTTCCCATGAATATATATCATGTTGCATAACGCCTTTTTGAATACTTTTTACTACTTGATATTCTTCTTCATGCTCTAATAGTCTTCCAACTATTGAAGATTGTGGTATATATGTTTGAATTTTGTTCAATATTTTTTTGTAATTATCTGTTAAAATTACGCTTTTATCAAATCCAGGCCCATCAGCATTTATAACTCTTTCTATTCTATTTTTAACACTATCTTTACAAAATACTGCTGAATAAACTGCTAAATTTCCCCCTTTAGAATGTCCTCCTACAATAAGTTTTTCTTTATATTTTTCTGCCATTGAATTTAAGTATTTGACAGCTTCTTTTTGTGATGGAACATCTTTTTTAAATCCCATATTTATATCTTCTTTCCATCCAACAAGAGATGAATCTGTTCCTCTAAAAGATATATATTTTTGATTTTTTTGAATCCATAGCGTAATAGCTGCAAACTGTTTCTCTGCAGCTTCATCAAAAATTTCTACGTAATCAGATACTTTTATATCTTTAAATCTTTTGCAATTACCTATTTTTTGTAAGAAAACTTTATCATCGTTCCATAAATAGTTTTCTATATCTAGGTCTTTCATTTTTAGTGCAATATTTTCTATTGTATCAATATCTTTTAGTTCTATACATTTAAATGGTAAATACGAAAATCTAGCAAAAATTATATCATCTATTTCGTTTATTGGAGAGTTTTCAAAACCCAAATCGCCTCTCCACTCTATATAATCAATTATATTTGGCATAGTAACCTCCTTTGTTTACACTAATATATTAGCATATTAGTTTTAAAGAATCTAGTAATAAATAATAAATTAAATCGTTTTTTAGCCAAATGAAAAGGAACATTTATTACTCTTAACAAATGCTCCTTTTCTAATTACACTCTTCCATCAAAACCTCCTTGTTTCTTTTTATTACTTATAGAAGAGAATCTATATAATCAACTAGATTGCTACATCTAGCATATCCTAGTTGTACTATTATTATATCATGCTTTACATAATATGTCAAGTAGTTATAATCTATCCGGACCTTTGAATAGCTCTTTTAATATACTTGATTTTTCAGATATCGGATCCTCATTTTGAGAATAATCTATCTCACAAGTATCATCAGATGTATCGCTTGTTTTTAATATTGAAGCTTTTTCTTGATCTAGCATTTTTATTAGTTCATTGCCTTCTACTACATCTAAATCGTATTCTTTCGCCTTACTTTCTGCATTGTCGGTTATTCCACCTTTTAAAGATTTTACCACTACTATAGTATTATGAATATGTGCTTTTTTTGAATACTCATAAATAGTTTCTATATTGCTTGGATTTATTGAAGTCATATCGTTTCTCATTGCATATAAAAAATTCTCTCCTAAATTATTTGCAGTAATAATCGTAATGTTTCCATTAAGTTGTTTAGTTTTTATCTCTGAAAATCTTTGTTTTTTTAATAAATTCATTAATCTAGTTACACTAACTCCATCATTATACTTGTACATTTCTTTTTTAGAAATTACAATACATAATATAATTATAAAAATAATAAATCCTACCATTACTTTTTTCCCCTTATTTTTAATTTTTTTCTATATTATATCATAAAGTTGTTATTAGTCTACCTCATTACTAATTTATCAAATTTAGAATTTACATATGCTTCTAGTTTAGTCATAAATTCATTTGGTGGTATTTCTTTTTTTGCTACCATGTCTAGCCCTTTTTCCCAACTTGCTGTTAGCTTTGGATTAAGCATATCCGGCATAGTTTTATTTACTACATCATATATTGCTTCGCCTTTTGGTGTTGGTGTAATTATTTGTGTTTTATTGTTTATTGCAATATAATTTATTTTTTCTAGTTTTTTTATTATTTCTGCTCTTGTTGCACTTGTTCCTATCCCTGCTCCTTTTATTTGCTCTCTTAACTCTTCATCTTCTATTAATTTTCCTGCATTTTCCATTGCTAAAATCATAGAACCTGAGTTATATCTTGTTGGTGGAGATGTCTCAGCTTCTTTTGTTGTTAATTCTAGTATTTTTATTTCTTGTCCTTTTTTTAGTGTGTTTAGAAACGTACTGGCTTGTTGGTCACCCTGGGGCGTGCTCTCTACATCTGTATCATTTTTTTGATTATCAGTACCTACATTTGGTTTTAATATCTCTAAATATCCTTGTTTTATACAAACTTTTTGGCTTGCTGTAAATATTTCGTTTTCTATATTTATTGTTATATTTAACTTATTAAATTCTGCTGGTGGATAAAATATAGCCAGAAATCTTTTTACTATTATTTTATAAATATCTTTTTGCAATTGATTTAATTTTTCATGATTCTCATAGCCCTGACCTGTTGGTATTATTGCATAGTGGTCTGTTACTTTGCTATCATTTACATATTTTGTCTTTACTAAATTTGTAGAATATTTTTCTTCTTTCATTTTATTAATGTATTTTTGAACTTCGTCATCTTTAAATCCTTTTGCTATTCCATTTAAGTTTTTAGTAATCTCTTTTGCAACTGCTGTTGAAAGCACTCTTGCATCTGTTCTTGGGTATGTAACTAATTTTTTCTCATACAATTCCTGAATTACTGCAAGTGTTTCATCTGGTTTTATTTTAAACTTTTTAGAGCATTCATTTTGAATTTCTGCCAAGTTAAATAAAAGTGGAGGATTTTCTTTTTGTTTTGATTTTTTTATTTCTGTTACTACTGCCACTTTATCTTTTATTTTATTTATAAATTCTTCTGCATCTTGTTTTTTCTTAAATCCCGTTTCATTATATAGCTTTGCAGAATTGTATTCTATTGATTTTTCGTTTACCTTCCATTCCGCCTCGCAAAAGCTCTGCTCTTCGCCAAATTTCCCTGTAATTTTATAGTATTTGGTTTTAACAAAGTTTCTTATTTCTCGCTCTCTTGCAACTACCATTCCTAAAACGCATGTCATAACTCGTCCTATTGCAATAGAAGTTCTTTCTTCATTTACTTGTTTTGCTACCATTCTTCCTTGTGTAATTGAAAGCAATCTAGAAAAATTTATTCCTATTAGGTAATCCTCTTTTGCTCTTAAATATGCAGAATCAGATAAACTATCATATTCTGAAGCATCTTTTGCTTCTCTTATTCCTCTTAAAATTTCCTCTTCTGTTTGAGAATCTATCCAAACACGTTTTATTTTTATGCTTGGATTTGGTTTTGCCATCATTAACACAAGTCTTTGTATATACTCTCCTTCTCGTCCCGAGTCACCTGCATTATATATTTCGCTTATATCGTCTCTTTGCAATAAACTCTGGATTATATTAAACTGATTTGCGACTTGTGGTATTATCTCATATTTCCATTCTTTAGGCACAAATGGAAGAGTGTCTAATCTCCATTGTTTTAGTTTTTCATCATATTTTTCTGGGTATGACATAGTAACTAAATGCCCAACACACCAAGTGATTATCCACTCTTCTGATTCTAAATATCCATTTTTTCTATTTGTATTAATTTTTAAAGCCTTTGCAAATTCCATCGCAACAGATGGTTTCTCTGTAATTAGTATCTTTTTCATATTTTCATCCTATATAATTTTTAATTGAGTTGATAGATTGGATTTTGTAATTACTCTTTATCTGTGTCTATTTTTATATGAACATCTCTTAATTGTTCTTCTGTTACTTTACTTGGAGCTCTCATAAGTAAGTCTCTTGCTTTTTTATTTTTAGGGAATGCTATTACTTCTCTAATATTGTTTGAGTCTGCAACAAGCATTACCATTCTATCTAATCCAGGTGCTGCTCCAGCATGTGGTGGTGCTCCATATTGGAATGCTGTATATAATGCTCCAAATCTATTTTTTATATCTTCTTCTTGATATCCTGCAATTTCAAATGCTTTTACCATTATTTCTGGATTATGGTTTCTTACTGCTCCTGATGCTACTTCATATCCGTTACAAACTACGTCATATTGATATGCCAAAATATCTAGTGGATTCATTGTTTCTAAAGCTTCCATTTCACCTTGTGGCATTGAGAATGGATTATGGCAAAAATCTATTTTTCCTTCATCAGATAATTCATACATTGGGAAATCTACTATAAAGCATAATTTATATTCGCCTTTTTTAATTAAATCTAATCTGTTTCCAAGTTCTATTCTTACTGCTCCCGCAACTTTTTGTGCTGTCTTAAATTCATCAGCTATAAAGAATATTGAATCTTCTTTTTTTGCTTCCAATTTTTCTTGTAATTTTGTTTTTGTTTCTTCATCTATAAATTTTGCAATTCCTCCAACTGGGTTGTTTGCTTCATCAAATTTTACCCAAGCTAAACCTTTTGCACCTGCTTCTTGAACCGCAAATTCAGTCATGCTGTCAAAGAATTTTCTAGTTTGTGCTCCACCATTTGGCACTACAATTGCTTTTATTGTTTTCTCTTTAAATGCATTGAATTCTGTATTTTTAAATACTTCTGTTACATCTTGTATTATAAGTGGATTTCTTAAATCTGGTTTGTCTGAACCGTATTTTTCCATTGCTTCTAAATATGGAATTCTAATAAATGGTGCTTGATCTACTTTCCAATTTGTATGTTTTGTAAATACTGTTGTAAATATATCTTCTAAAACTTTTAGTACATCTTCTTGTTCTGCAAAGCTCATTTCAAAATCTAATTGATAAAATTCTCCTGGTGCTCTATCTGCTCTTGGATCTTCATCTCTAAAGCATGGTGCTATTTGATAATATTTATTAAATCCACTAACCATTAATAATTGCTTAAATTGTTGTGGTGCTTGTGGAAGTGCATAAAATTCTCCTGGATGTATTCTACTTGGTACTAAAAAGTCTCTTGCTCCTTCTGGTGATGAGTTTGCAAGTATTGGTGTTTGTATTTCTGTAAAACCTAGTTCATCCATTTTGCTTCTTAATGTTTTCATTATTTCAGAACGAAGTTTAATTGTTTGATGTAATTTATTGTTTCTTAAGTCTAAAAATCTATATTCTAGTCTTAAATCTTCTCTTGCTTCTCCTGTTTTCTCTGAATTTATTTCAAATGGTAAAACATTTTTGCATTTACCTAATATTTCTATTTCTTTTGCTTCAATTTCTATATCTCCTGTTGGAATTTTATTGTTTTTACTTGCTCTTTCTATTACAGTTCCTGTAACTCCAATTGCACTTTCTGTTACTATATCTTTTAAATCCATTTCTGCAGATACAACTACTTGTGTAATTCCGTCCTCATCTCTTAAATCTATAAATTTCATTGCTCCTAGATTTCTTATTGTTTGTACCCAACCTGCTAGTTTTACTGTTTTTCCAACATCACTTATTCTTAATTCTCCACAGTTATTAGTTCTGTATTTGCTCATATTTTTTCCTCCCTTTAGAAAAAGCTTTTTTCATACAAAAAGTCCCTGTATACACTAGTATACAGGGACGAAGATTCTTTATTCTCCGCGGTGCCACCCTTATTGGATTGTAATCCCACTTTTTTTGATTTTTTATATAGCTCTAAATGTGTCACAAAATAATTTTTAATTATTTCCATTTATCAAACGCTTTTTACTGTATTATATTTTATAATTTTTTTACTCTTTTGTCAATTATTTATATATTTTATTTTTTGTTGTTTTTTTGGCAATTTTTATTGACTTTTATTTCCAGTTTTTATATAATTACATTCATAGGAAATGAGATAAGCAGATGTGGTTTGCCTCCTACATAAAGGAGGTGAGGCGTATGATAGAAACAACCTTATTGCTAATAATAAAATTACTATTTGCTGGTTTAATATCAGTAACTATCATTGCGTTTGCCTTGATTATAGCTTTAGTTATAATAATTAGCAAACAAAAATAAAGCAATAAAAAACACATCTGTAATTTGACCATTGTAGATGTGTTTTTATATATCACACTGGCAAACCACGTTTGTGGTTCTCCATTTCCTATTTTTATTATAACATATTTTCAAATTTTGTAAATACTTTTTGACAAATTTTATATTTTCTCAATTTTTGCAACTAATACTGTCATGTCGTCTTTTGGTATTCCATAGTCATTGTCTATTGCTTCTTGTAATACTATATCAGCTATTTTTTGAACATCGTCTGTTTCTATGTTTTCTAGCATATCTTTTACCCATAATTCTTTGTTCTCTAACTCTTGGTTAGATTCTAATATTCCATCGCTACACATTACAACAATTTCTCCACCTTTTAAATCCTTGTCATATACTACTAGGTCTATTTTGTCTACAATTCCTGCTGGTAATGATATAGCTTTTATTACTTCTACTTTATTCTTTGATTTTATAAATGTTGGGCATGCACCATTTTTTACAAACTCTATATTTCCTGTGCTTCTATTAAAAACAGATATATCTATTGTTGCATATGTTTCATCATTTGAATTCAAGTTAACAGATGAGTTTATTAATCCTATTGAAACATCTTTATCAAATCCTGTTTTTAATAATCTTTCTAGCATTTTTATAACTGTTGAACTACTTTTTTTAGCTCTTGGTCCGTGATCCCATTCCATCACTTATTGCCATCATAAATTTTCCATCATGTAATTTTGTTTGTATGCTTGTATCTCCTGATACTTCGCTTTTGCTTTTTGTTACTTTTGCTGATGCAATTTTTAAATTAAATTGAATTTTCTCTTCTTCTTTTTCTTCTTTATCCTCTATATCATCTGCTAGTGATGATATTACTTTTGATACTCCACCAAGTTGATTTGCTAACGTTTTTTTATTACTTGCTTCTCTTTGTTTCCAAACAAGATTTAATTTGTTTATTCTATATGTATGATTTATTGTTTTTACTATCTGTTCTAAGTTTTCCTCTATTGTTTTTTTTGTTCCTTCATTGTCTAAACCTATAATATAGTTATTATTATCTTCTAATAATTTTAATAATTTGTCCTTATCAATTTCTTCATCTTTTTCTAGAACATCATATATGCTATCTAATAATTCATCTTCCATATCAACAAAATCTTCATATAGTAAGTTGTCTGAAAAGTCCTCTAAATTATTTAGTAACTCTTCTTTAAAATATTTTTTTGCATCTTCTTGAAGCTCTTCTTCTGTTTCTGCTGTTGTTGCTGCCACTTCTTGATAGCTTTTTGCTATTTCAGAAATTGTCTCAGAAACTGTATTTAATTTTTCTACTGTTTTTGTATCTCCTTCTAGCACTCCTCCTGTTACAGGTAAAAGTTTTGTTTTTCCTACAATATCTGCAATATCTATATTTACGTTTTTAGGTAATAACAATAAACCTAATGAAGCTATTAGTATTTCTCTTATTGTTATTACAGCTATTGTGTTTCCATTTGCAACATATGTAAGTATTGCATTACCTAAACAAAATCCTACTATAACACCTATCTTTCCTAGTTTGTTTAACATTCCAGCAAACATTCCGAGATATTGCATAAGAAGCAACTAGTACAGGACTACTTGAACCTATTATCCCCAAAACCATTCCTATTGTTATTCCTGCTGTTGCACCTATTAGCATTCCATTTTTCCATCCTAGGAATAGTACTAACATTATGCTTAATATATTGCTAATAGATAATCCAAAAATTTGCAAACCATGTAAAGAGTATAATGCAATTGATACCAACAAACTTGCTCCCATTACCTCTTCTACTGTAAATGCCATTTTCTTTCCATATTCTTTTACAACTGTAATTGAATTTGTAAATATTTTATAGAACATATATGATATTAAAGCAAAAACAATACTTGCTAATAAATCATATACTAAAAATATTGAAAAAAACATTTTTCCAGCTTGTACAATAAAGGCAGAAGCAAAAACATAAAATCCTAGTTTCTGCTTTTCGTTTCTCGCTGGATATCTTCTTTTTGGCTTGAATATTAGTAGCAAAGCTATAAATATTAATGAACTTAATAAATAAGATAAAAATCCTTTTGGTCCAAATCCTATAAGAGTACCTATTCCAGCAAAGATATATACTAATCCTGCTGGAATTTCGTTGCTACATACTGCCGCGAATATAGCTAGTCCGAAAGGAGCAAATCCTCCTCCAAAACTAACCATTGATGCCATAAATGATATTGCATATAAAATTATATTAGACACAGAAAACAATTCTTTTAAATTAATTTTCTTCTTGTTTTCTATCTCTTCATTTTGTTCTTCTATATAATCTTCTTGTTTTTCATCTGCTAAATTTTGAAACATCCTTTTACCACCTTCATACTTTTTCTAATCTTCTGTGTATCTTGGCATCTGTGCCTTAGATTTTGTTATTTTATCATTTCCAATCTAATTTTTTTGTCGTATACAGTTGTCAAATAAGAAAAAGTTTTTTGCATTTTGTGATATATTTATTTATATATTTCTCTTTTGTCTCTTAAATTTTATCTTTTTTAGTGGTTTATTGTATATTTTAAGATTGTTCTGTAAAATATTCATTTATTCTTATTATTAATTCATGTTTTGCTTCTTCCATAGTCATTCCCTCTAGTTGTGCTCCTGCAAGTGTAATATGTCCTCCGCCTCCGAAGTTTTTCTAGTATTATTTGAACATTTATATCACCTATTGAACGCCCACTAATACATATTTTATCTCCTAAATTTCCTATTACAAATGATGCTGTTATATTGCTAATTGTAAGAAGTTCATCTGCTGCTTTTGCGCATATTAAATTTGCATTTTTATCCTTTTCTTCATATTCAGAAATTCCTATTGTATCATTTATTATTTCTGCTCTTTTAACTATATCTGCAATAACACTATAACTTTCTAAGTCGCTTTGAAACCATTTTTTTATTTTTATTATATCTATACCATATTTTCTTAAATATGCTGCTGCTTCAAATGTTCTTACACCTGTTTTAAATGTGAAGTTCTTTGTATCTACCATAATTCCCGCATATAAGCTTTCTGCCTCTATTTGTTTTAATTGAACATTATTTGTTCCATATTCTATTATTTCTGTTACTAATTCTGCTGCAGATGAAGCATAGGCCTCATGGAATGTAAGCATTGCATTTTCTATATAATCTGTTCCTCTTCTATGATGATCAACTATTACTATTTTTTCTGTTTTATCTAATAGCTCTGGAACTTCCACATAACTTTTTTTATGAGTATCTGTTATTATAAGTACACTATCTTCTGTAATTAATGATAATGCTTTACTTTTATCTACTAAAATTTCTTTATATTCGTCTTGTTTTTGTAATGTTTCTATAAAGCTATTTAGTGATAAACCTGTTGTATTGTTTACTACATATGCGTCTTTTCCTAATGTTTTTGCAAATCTATATAATCCTAAGCTTGAGCCCATTGAGTCTATATCTCCATTTAAATGTCCCATTATTATTACATTACTTGCATCTTGTATTAATTCTTCCAAAGCATGTGCTACAACTCTTGCTTTTACTTTTGTTCTTTTTTCTAACTCTTGTGCTCTTCCTCCAAAGAATACATATTTTCCATCTGTTTTTATAACAGTTTGGTCTCCGCCTCTACCTAATGCAATATCCATTGCATCTGTTGCTGATTGATATTTTTCATAATTTGTATTTCCCTCATTAGATATTGCTATACTTAATGTTATTTGTAAATTTTCTTCATTTCTTATTTCTTTTATCTTGTCTAGTATAGCAAATTTCTCTTCTTTCATTTTGTCTAGAAATTTTTGTTCAAATATAAATACAAATGTATCTCTTTCTTTTTTTATCATAATTCCTTGAACATCATTTGCCCAGTCATATAATTCTTTTTCTATTTTTGCCATTATTTGTGGTGTTTCTTCTGGTTGAACTCTTTGAATTACTTCTTCGTAATTATCCACCATAATAATACCAACACATAATTTTGATTGTTCATATTTTTTTAGTATTTCTTGCTTTTCTGTTACATCTACAAAATATAATATTGTCATATACTTGCTTGTTTTTTTAGTATTCTTTTGCTTTATTTTTACGAAGTTTCCTATTACATGATAAATTTTATCTTCTATGCTTATTTGTTTATCAATTTGAGTTGTATCTTGATTTTCTATATCCATCTTTATTTCTTTTGCTATATCATCTATATAAGAATTTATTCCAACATTTGCAAACTCTTTATTAAATTTTGAGCTTCTCCATATAACATTTCCATCTGTTTCTAGTATTATTATTGGAAATGGTGAATTTATTAATGTGTTTTTAGCTGCTGAGTCTACATTTATTGTTAAATCCGTTATATAATTTGATATTTCACTCTTTCTTCTCTTATAAACCCATATTGTGTATACAATTATTAATGCATATCCAATTATACTTGGAATTATATATGCTATATTATTTATACATAATGCTATTAAAATAATTGCTATTATCGCTAAATATATTTTTGTTTTTGACTCTACATTTTTTAGCAATTTAACATTTAAATTTGACATATATTTTTATCTCTCCTTTAATTCAAAACACTATAATTGTACCTCAAAATGGCTATTTTGTCAATTTTTAAGTAGCAAAAGAGGCCATCTGTTGATGACCTCTAATTTGTTTTGTTATTCTGCTACAACTTCTAATACAATATTAGAATTAGCTGATTTTGTTTCTACCATTTTGTCTATTATATCTTTTTGACTTGCTTTATATCTAATTGTTATTTGTGCTCCTTCTGCTGTTGCTGCTCCTGATAACATTTGGTTATAAGCATATCCAGGAGTAGAGTCAATACTTGATACATCAATTACTATTGTAGTTTTTAGAATGCTGCATCCGCTAAACATTCCTGCAAAATATTGTATCTTGCTTGTTTGGAATCCACTTAAGTCTAGTTGTCCTATTTTCTCACATGATTGGAACATCCAATAAAAGCTTCCTACTTTTGGTGTTTTAAAATTACTTATGTCTAATTCTGTTAAATTTTCGCAAAACTTAAACATATACCCCATATCTTCTACATTTCTTGTGTCAAAGCTACTTACATTTAAATATGTTAATCCCCTACAATATTGGAACATAGCATACATACTTGTAACATTACTTGTATTAAAATTTTTTAAATCTAAACTAGATAATTTTTCACACTTATTAAACATAAAACTCATGTCGGTTACATTTGCTGTATCAAAATTGGTTGTATCAACGTTTTCTAGGCTATTGCATATATAAAACATTCCATACATATTTGTTACTTTACGTGTGTCAAAATTTTTTAAATTTAAGTTAGCCAATTTTCCACATTCCCTAAACATATATTGCATGTCTTCTACATTTTTTGTGTTAAAGCTACTTACATCTAAATTTTCTAGTCCAGTACATCCATAGAACATTGATTGCATTGTAGTTACATTTCCAGTGTTAAAGTTACTTACATTTAAATTTGTTAATCCACTACATTTATAGAACATGAAACTCATATTTTGTACATTTTTTGTATCAAATTTGCTAACATCTATATTTGTCAATGCGCTACATGTATTGAACATAGATCTTGTACTTTTTACCTTTGATGTATTAAATTTAGATACATCAATATTTGTTAATGTACTACATTTATTAAACATCCATCCCATATCTATAACTTTGCTTGTGTCCCAGTTCCCCACTGCTAGATTTTTGATTTTTGAACATTTTTGAAACATTGCGCACATATCTATTACTTCTTGTGTATTAAATCCTGACACATCAACTTCTTCTAATGATGTACATCCATCAAACATTGATTCCATAGATGCCACTTTATCAGTTTTTAAATTTTGAATATTTGATATTTTTGTTAAGTTTTTAAGTCCTTGGAACCACATTGCTGTTGTTCTTGGTACTATCTCATCAGTTATTTTTACTTCTTTTATTGAATCTACATATGATATCCAAGGTATTTCTTTTTTGTTTTTGAATAATTTATTTGAAAAGCTTTCCTCTGTTTTAAATACTACATTCTCTGTTTCTGTTGGTTTTTCTTTTCTTAATTCCATAGTTCCATCTGAAAATAGTATTGCATATACTTCTGTTTCACCTTCTACTGGTTTAGAAATTATGTCTTCCACTTTGTCACTAGTAGTTACTCCTAAAATCTCATCAATTTTGTCCTCTACGTTTTTGATATATTCAATCTCTTCTTGTTTTGCATTTTCTGTATCTTTTGTCGCTTTTTTCGCTGTATCAAATAGTTTTCCATTTATGGCAGCACTTACTGTTACTCCCACCAATATTAGCATTACTATTATTGTAATTACTAATGCTATTAAAGTTATTCCTTTGTTGTTTTTCATTTTTTATTTTCCTCCTCTTTTGTATTATTA
>ERZ779869.2300-NODE-2300-length-15996-cov-4.410827_pt1 | contig 15996 bp, 9 predicted proteins | sample MGYA00511557_ERZ779869 | MGnify/ENA primary metagenome ERZ779869 (study PRJEB29588, sample SAMEA2154620) | human gut metagenome | biome: human gut; feature: human-associated habitat; material: faeces | place: Denmark | collected 2008/2010 ...
TCTTCCCGATAGGGGAGATAACAGCCGCCGTTCCGCAGCCGCCGCACTCCTCGAAAGAGGCAAGTTCTTCGACCGGGATTTTTCGGTCTTCGACCTCAAGCCCCATATCGCGGGCCAACTGGCGGAGACTCATATTGGTAATCGACGGAAGCACCGAAGGGGATTTCGGAGTGATATATTTGCCATCCTTGATGCCGAAGAAATTGCATGCACCGCACTCTTCGATGTATTTATGCTCCGCAGCGTCGAGATACATGATATTCGAATAGCCCATTTTATGTCCTTTTTCACCCGACAAAAGGCTAGCCGCATAATTTCCGCCGACTTTCACATCGCCTGTTCCACGTGGAGCAGCACGATCCTGCTCTCGGTCAATGGCAACCAGGATCGGCTTAATTCCCTCCTTGAAATAAGCACCCACAGGTGAACAGTAGACAATCAGCAAAGCATCCTTTGCAGGTTTGACCCCCAGGCCGGCCGTCGTTCCGAACATCACCGGACGCAGATAGAGCGAGGCCCCTGTTCCGTAGGGAGGAATATAGGCTTCATTCCGCCGAACTACCTCGACGCAGGCATTGACGACCATTTCGACGGTCGGCAGCGGAAGGCAAAGACGTTCGGCCGAAGACCGGAGGCGGCGGGCATTGTCCTCGACACGGAACAGGCGGACTTTCCCATCGACTCCACGAAAGGCCTTGAGACCCTCGAAAAGTTCGATGCCATAATGCAGGCACGAAGCTGACATGTGCATCTTGATGTACTCGTCGCTCGTAACCTCCATATCACTCCATTTACCATCCGTAAAATAATAACGGACGTTGACGTCGGTCTTGTGATAGTCGAACCCCAAGGCGCTCCAATCTATATTTTCCATTATAGTAAAATTTAAAGGTTTTTCTAAATTATCCCCACAGCAAGTAAACCGGGCAAAAACAAACCTTGAACCGATCCTTTCCTCACATTATCCTACGATAGCACCGTTATTCGTATTTCCGTCGGGGCCCAGCAGCAGCAGTTTCCCCGAAGCATCTTCGGCCATCAGGATCATGCCCTGCGACACGATCCCTTTCAGTTCGCGGGGAGCGAGATTTACAAGAACCAGCGCCCTGCGCCCGACCAGCTCTTCGGGAGTAAAATATTCCGCTATTCCCGAAACGATCGTCCGCTGGTCGATCCCCGTGTCCACCGTCAATTTAAGCAATTTCTTCGTCTTGGCGACCTTTTCCGCCGCAAGGATCGTAGAAACCCGGATATCCATTTTCTGGAAATCGTCGAACTGTATCGTATCTTTCTGAGGTTCAATATTTTGCGAATTTTCAGCAGCCAGGTTGGCCTCTTTCGTCGCCGCAAGCTTGTCCAACTGGCGCTGGATCACGTCGTCCTCGATCTTCTCGAAGAGCAACGACGCCTCGCCGATCTTATGCCCGGCAGCGATCAGATCCATCGCCCCGAGGCGCTCCCATCCGAATTTCTCCACGGCGAGCATCTTCAGGATCTTCGACGCCGAGAAAGGCATGAAAGGCTCGATGGCAATCGCCGTATTGGCCGTAATCTGCAACGCGATGTTGAGAATCGTTTTCACGCGCCCGGGATCGGTCTTGATGACTTTCCACGGCTCGGTGTCCGCCAGATACTTGTTGCCAATACGTGCAATGTTCATGGCATCCTTCAGGGCTTCGCGGAAACGGTAGTTCTTGATATTGGCCTCGAGCGAACCCTTCACGGCAGCTACTTCCGCAACTGTCTGACGGTCATAATCATTCATCTCTCCGCAGGCAGGAACCTCGCCGCCGTAATATTTCTGCGTAAGCACCAGCGCACGGTTGACGAAATTTCCCAGCACAGCGACCAGCTCGTTGTTGTTGCGGGCCTGGAAATCCTTCCATGTAAAGTCGTTATCCTTGGTTTCGGGGGCATTGGCACACAGCACATAGCGCAATACATCCTCCTTTCCGGGGAACTCCTCCAGGTATTCATGCAGCCACACCGCCCAGTTGCGCGAGGTCGAAATCTTATCGCCCTCGAGGTTCAGGAACTCGTTGGCCGGCACGTTCTCAGGCAGTATATACCCCCCGTGCGCCTTGAGCATCGAGGGGAAGACGATGCAGTGGAACACGATATTATCCTTGCCGATGAAATGCACCATCTTGGTGTCTTCCGATTTCCAGTACTTTTCCCAATCGGGCGTAAGGTCTTTCGTGGCGGATATGTAACCGATCGGAGCGTCGAACCACACATAGAGCACCTTCCCTTCGGCACCCTCCACGGGCACGGGGATGCCCCAGTCGAGGTCACGGCTCACGGCACGGGGCTGCAATCCGCCGTCGAGCCAGCTCTTGCACTGTCCGTAGACATTCGTCTTCCACTCCTTATGCCCATCGAGTATCCACTCGCGGAGGAAGCCTTCGTATTGATCCAGCGGGAGATACCAGTGCTTCGTCTCCCTTTTGACCGGAACCGAACCCGACACGGCGCTATGCGGGTCGATCAGCTCGTCGGGCGAAAGGGTAGACCCGCATTTCTCGCACTGGTCGCCGTAGGCACGGTCGTTCCCGCATTTGGGACAAGTGCCGACGATATAACGGTCGGCAAGGAACGTCTGCGCCTCCTCGTCGTAATACTGCATGGAGGTTTTCTCGATGAATTTCCCCTCGTCGTAGAGTTTGCGGAAAAATTCCGATGCGGTCGCGGCATGGGTCGCCGACGATGTCCGCGAATAGATATCGAACGACATTCCCAACCCCTCGAACGACTTTTTGATCAGGTTATGGTAACGATCCACGATCTGCTGCGGGGTCACACCCTCCTTGCGGGCCTTGATGGTGATGGGTACGCCGTGCTCATCCGATCCGCAGACCGAAATCACGTCGCAGCCCTTCAGCCGCAGGTAACGCGTGTAAATATCCGAAGGTATATAAACTCCCGCCAGATGGCCGATATGCACCGGGCCGTTGGCATAGGGGAGAGCCGATGTAACGAGGTAACGCTTGAACTCTTTTGCCATATTAAGATATACAGTATTACTAATTTCTGTCAAAATTAGTAATTTTTAGGGAAAGAAAAAGCAAAGCCCCATTATTTGTTTACAAACTACAAGGGGGCCCCGCCGTAAGAAAACAAAACGGAAACCGCGGGAATGAATCGGCCCGCATTAAGCAGCGGGTAAAAATATGCCCCGGCGTAATCCGGGGCATATTTCCTAATTATCGGCGGTCGGAATCGTTATTCGAACACCAGCTCGTCGAGCAGCCATCCTGCGCCCGCGTACTTGTCGATGATGAACAGCACGTAGCGGATGTCGACCGATATCGTGCGCTGCAGATCGGGCTCGAAAGCCACATCGCCCGACATGGCTTCCCAGTTACCGTCGAAAGCCAGCCCGAGCAGTGCGCCCCTGGCATTCATCACCGGTGAACCCGAATTGCCGCCCGTAATATCGCAGTCGGCAAGGAACGCCACCGGAAGCTCGCCCCGGGCATTGGCATAACGGCCGAAATCGCGTGCCGCATAAAGCTCCTTGAGTTTTTCGGGCACGGTGAACTCCGTGGGGTTCTGCGGGTTTTCCTTCTCCATCACGCCCTTGAGCGTCGTATAGTAGTTGTATTCGATGCCGTCGGCAGGCGAATAGGGCAGCACGCGGCCATAGGTGAGCCGCAGCGTGAAGTTGGCATCCGAAGCCCATGCCTTTTTCGGGTTTTGGAGCATCAGCCCCGCCACGTATTTACGGCTTCCCTCGTAATATTTTTCCACGACCGGCTTGCGTGCCTGGGAAAGCGCGTTATACTTCTCCCACACCGATTTTACAAACGGGGCAATGGGGTCGGCGGCATATTTATCGGCCGAAAAAGCACCGATCAGCTCATCGACCTTTTCCTGCGATGTAAATAACGAATTATCGAAAATATAATCCACATAGGCATCCGTATCGCCGTTGAATTCCTTGTCGACGATCTCCGTATAGAACGACGGCAGGTCGGTCATATGCTCGCGGGCGATCTTCAGCATACGCTTGGCCACCTTCCGATCCGTCGGGGCGTTGTAATCCTTATACCAACCGTCCATCGCCTTTCGGGCCGCTTCGGGATCCTTTATCTCCGTCCGCCCGTCGAACATCCTTGCCGGGGTCAGTATCTCCACCGCACGCAGGAAAGCCTCTTCCAGATACTGGCGGTTGTCGTCGATGCCGGCCAGCCCCTCGATCGCTTCGCGGATTTTCGGCAGCGCGTCGATATACCCCTCCTCGGGCAGCGTATTCTTATCGGCCCATGCCTGGAAGGCAGCCTCCTGCTGCTGCTTGCGCTCCTTCACACCCAGTTTGAGGATGCCGCGCGACTTGCCGATCGAATTCTTCCAGTAGTTCGACGACGTGGCGTATTTCGAAGCATACTGAATACGTACCTTGTCGCTGGCAGCCATATCCTCCTTGAGGATGGCCTGGCGCTCGCCGCGGATAAAGATCCGGTTGGGGTTCGAAACGTTCAGCATGTCGTCGATCTCGTACGAAGTCATATAACGCTGCGTGGAACCCGGGAACCCCATGATCATGGCGAAATCACCCTCCTCGTAGCCGTCGAGCGAAATCTTCAGGAACTTCTCGGCCTTGTAAGGGCGGTTTTCGGGCGAATAATCCGCCGGCCTGTTATCCTGTCCGGCATAGACGCGAAACACCGAGAAATCGCCTGTATGGCGCGGCCACATCCAATTATCGGTGTCACCGCCGAACTTGCCGATCGAAGTCGGGGGCGCTCCCACCAGACGCACGTCGGTATAGACCTCGATCACGAAGGCGAAATACTGGTTCCCTTCGAAGAAGGGCTTGACCTCCACCGTCATGCCGGGGTTGGCCTCCCGCAGCGAAGCGGTCAGGCCGGCGATATTCTCCGAGGTGATCCGTTCGTATTCCTGCTGCCCGGCCGTGGAAGGCACGTTGCCCAGAATATCCGCAGTCACGTCGCTGATCGAACGGATGAAACGCACCTTGAGCCCCGGGGCGGGAATCTCCTCCTGGCGCGACATGGCCCAAAAGCCGTTCTTCAGGTAGTCGTGTTCGACCGACGACAGGGATTGTATCGACCCGTAGCCGCAGTGGTGGTTGGTGAACAGCAGGCCGTCGGGCGAAACGATCTCGCCCGTGCAGCCGCCGCCGAAAATGACGATCGCATCCTTGAGCGAAGATTTGTTGATGCTGTAAATATCCTCGGCCGAAAGTTTGCATCCGCGCGCCTTCATGTCCCGGATATTCATTTTCTGCAGGTAAGGCAGCATCCACATGCCTTCGTCTGCCGCCGCGGTCAGCGACACGCACGCCGCTGCAATCAGTAAAAACAGTTTCTTCATATATAAACGATTATTTGATGTTAATCATGTTCAGGATCGAACGCTCGGCCTTGCGGCGCACCTCTTCGTCGAGTACGATCTCCGGGGCCTCCCGCTCGAGGCATTCGCAGATGTTTTCCAGCGTCACCATCTTCATGTACTTGCAGTTGTTGCAGCCGCATGTCTCGTCGTCCGGGGGCGCCGGGATAAAGGTCTTGCCGGGATAGCGCCTCTTCATCTCGGCGAGGATGCCCGATTCGGTGACGACGATGAACTCATCGGCCTCGCTGCGGCCGCAATAGTCGAGGATCGCAGCCGTCGACCCCACGAAATCGGCCACCTCGATGATATAGGCCCGGCATTCGGGATGCACGACGATGCGGGCTGCGGGGTGCTCCTTTTTGAGCCGGAGCAGTTTTTCGAGCGAAAACTCCTCGTGGACATGGCACGCCCCGTCCCAGATCACCATATTCTCGCGGCCGGTCAGCTTCTTGATGTAAGCGCCCAGGTTGCGGTCGGGCGCGAAGATGACGGGGCGGTCGGCCGGGATCGACTCCACGACCTTCAGGGCATTCGACGAAGTGCAGCAAATATCGGTCAGCGCCTTGACCCCGACGGTGGTGTTGACATACGAAACCACCGTATGCCCCGGGTACCTGGCCTTGAAGGCCGCAAAGTCGCGGGCGTCGCACGACTCGGCCAGCGAGCACCCCGCCTCGGGACAAGGTATGAGCACTTTTTTGCCGGGGCAGAGCACCTTGGCGGTCTCGGCCATGAAATGCACGCCGGCGAACAGGATGATTTCCGCATCGACCGACTGCGCCTTGACCGACAGCGCAAGCGAATCGCCCAGGAAGTCGGCCACCTCCTGTACTTCGGGCAGCGTATAGTAATGGGCCAGTATGACGGCGTGTTTCTCGCGTTTCAGTTCTTCGATCCGATTCCGGATTTGCGCGGAGTTATCAACCTTCATTTTTTATTTTTACTTTTTAATTTAATTTTAATAAAGAAATAAGAATAGAAATAATAGCTGTTGATACTGTTCACAAGTTATTGCGGAAAATATCTTTCAACATTTTACTCCCGAACTGTTTCCTATTTCTCGTTACAACCGGTTCGTATTCAAAGGTATGAAATTATAATCAACAATTGTCAAAAACCGTTGTCAACATTTCGACAGCCGTTTGTTGTGAACAATCTGTTCCGTTTTCCGGGGTTCGGGGCTGACTATAATTTCCCATAACTTTTTTTGGTTTCCGGAAAATCTTGTATATGCCCGCCCTTTCCGGAATTTGCAACTCTTCCGACCGGAAAGTTATCATTAGTTATCGCCGTTTATCAACACGTTTCCTAACACGATTTCATCACCTTTTCGACAATCTTTTCCGCGATTCCGCGGTACCATTTTTCGACGCGCGGATCTATCCCCGCAGCAGGCCTCCCTTCGTCGGCTCCTTCCATGATCGACTGTACGATAGGTATTTCCCCCAGGAAACCCACGCCGTGCTCTTCGGCGAACCGGCGTGCACCGCCTTTGCCGAAGAGGTAGTAGCGGTTTTCGGGCAGTTCCTCGGGGGTGAACCAGGCCATGTTTTCGATGATTCCCGCCACGGGGATGTTGACGTTTTCGTTGCGGAACATCTCCACGCCGCGCACGACGTCGGCCACGGCGACCTGCTGGGGCGTCGAGACGATCACCGCGGAATCGATCTTCAGCTCCCCGATGATCGAGAGGTGTACGTCGCCCGTTCCGGGGGGCAGGTCGGCCAGCAGGAAGTCGAGCGTCCCCCATTTGGTCTGGTGGATCATCTGTTTCAGGGCGCTGACGGCCATGGCGCCGCGCCATAGCAGGGCGTCGGTAGGTTTGATGAAGAACCCGATCGACATCAGCCGGATGTCCATCGGCTCCGCAGGGACGATGTGGTCTGCGCCCTCTTCCTGCACGGCGTCGGGCAGGTAGCCTTCCACTCCGAACATCTTGGGCTGCGAAGGCCCGTATATGTCGGCGTCGAGGATGCCTACGCGGAATCCCATGTTCCGCAGGGCGACCGCGAGGTTGGCCGTGACGGTCGATTTGCCTACCCCGCCCTTTCCCGATGCGACGGCAATGACCTTGGCGATGCCGCCCGTGGTCGTCTTCAGCTTGGGTTCGGGGCGCGGGGCGGCGCCGCCCTCCTTGATGACTACCAGTACCGTTTGATCGGGGAATTCGCGTTTGAGCAGTTCCTCGGCCTGGTTTTTGATTTTCACTGCGAACGGGTCGCGCGCCTTGGCGAAGCGGAGTACGACGGTGATTTTTCCGGCCGCCGAGGCGATATGCTCGATAAAACCGCTGCTGACGATGTCCTGCCCCGTTTCGGGATGGACGAGCGACGCGAGCAGATGTCTGATTTTTTCTTCCATATTTGTGTCGTGACTTTCCCTGCAAAGATAACGTATATTTTACAGAATAAATATAGGTTAACCTTCTTTTTTATCGTTTTTCGATAAATTTTATTTGTTTTTCATATAAATTCCGTATATTTGCGAAAGAAAACCGGAATCGGGACAAAATTAGGACAAACAAAAAATAACTTCGTTATGAATTTTATCAAAACTTTTCTGGCTGCCATCCTTGCGTTTGTCGTGGGATCGGTACTGGTAGTCTTCCTTTGGATTTTCATCCTGCTCGGCATTGCCGGTTCGATGGAGAAAAGCGTGGCCGTACACCCCGAGTCGATCCTCAAACTCGATTTTTCGGAGGTGTTGACCGATGCCCCGTCGAGCGATCCTTTCGCCGGCTTCGATTTCGCGACGCTCCAGTCTACGCGTATGCTTCCGCTGATGAAGGCACTGCGTGCGCTCGAGGCGGCGAAGGACGATCCGCGGATCAAGGGTATTTACCTGCGTATGAACGGCAACGGCGGAGTGGCGGGTTCGGCCCTGCTCGAAGAGCTGCGCGAGGCGATCGTCGATTTCAAGCAGAGCGGCAAGTTCGTCGTCGCCTATAACGAAACCTACTCGCAGGGGCAGTATTACCTCGCCTCGGCGGCCGACAGGATTTACATGCAGCCCGAAGGAGCTATGGACTGGTCGGGCCTTTCGTTCAACGTGGCATTTTACAAAGGGCTGCTCGACAAGCTCGACGTCAAGGCCGAAGTTTTCCGCCCCACGGCCTGCAAGTACAAGAGCGCCGTCGAGCCCTATATTCTTTCCAAGATGTCGGATGCCAACCGCGAGCAGATGCAGGAGCTGGTCAATTCGATGTGGAATACCATTGCCGCCTCGGTGGCCGAAGCACGCGGCATCGACCTGGAAACCCTGAACCGGATCACCGACAAACTGGAGGTTTCGCTGCCCGAGGATGCCCTCGAACACGGGTTCGTGGATAGTCTGGTCTACGAAGACCAGATGGACGACGTATTTGCCCAGCTGGGCGTGCAGTCCGATTCCGACGGTCAATACAATTTCATCACCCTGGGCGAATATGCGTCGCAGGTAGGTGCCGACCTCAAGAATATTTCGGCCGACCAGGTGGCTGTCGTCTATGCCGACGGCGCGATCGTCGACGGCGAGGGCTTCGGCCGCGAGATTTACGGCAATACGCTGGCTGCGACGCTGGCCGGGGTGCGTGCCGACGACAAGGTCAAGGCCGTGGTGCTGCGCGTGAATTCCCCGGGCGGCAGCGCATTGGCTTCGGATGTCATCTGGCGCGAAATGGAGCTGCTCAAGGCCGAGAAACCCGTCATCGTCTCGATGGGTTCCTATGCGGCCAGCGGCGGATACTACATTTCATGCCCGGCCGATGTCATTGTGGCCGACAAACTGACCCTGACGGGTTCCATCGGTGTCTTCGGCATGTACCTCAATACCATCGACGCCCTGAAGAACAAGCTGGGCATCACGTTCGACGCCGTGAAGAGCAATACCTCGGCAGGCATGGGCATGACTTCGGCCCTTACGCCAGCCGAAAGGGCTTCGATCATGCGCGGCGTGGATAAGGTTTACACGACGTTCACCAACAACGTGGCGCAGGGGCGCAACCTGCCTCTCGAGAAGGTGCTCGACATTGCCGGCGGCCGTGTATGGTCGGGCGACAACGCCCTCGGCATCGGCCTGATAGACACGTACGGTGGCCTGAAGACGGCCATTGCCGTCGCTGCGGACAAGGCCGGGTTGGGCGACAATTTCCGGGTGACGGAGGTGATCGAGCAGCCGACGGGTTTCGCGGCGTTCATCTCGTCGCTCAACGTCAGCATCCGCGAGGCCATGACCCGCTCGGAACTGGGAGTCATGATGAAGGAATACAAACAGGTGCAGGAAGCTGCTTCGCAGCAGGGGATCGTCATGTATTATCCCTTCAAACTCGAACTGCGCTAATCCCGGCCGGATGCCGGAACGATAAAAAGCGGCCTCTCGAAAAGGGGCCGCTTTTTATCGTTGCAGGGTTTCAAGGCCGGTGTGTCCGCGAAGCTGTCATTCGTGCCTGAAAAGGGGTTTGTCAGCCCTTGGCCGGGACTTTGGCCGCCGGATTTCCCCCCCCCGCCGAATCCTGCCCGCAGCGCATTTCATCCAGCTTGCGGCCTATCTCCTCGACCTGTTTCGCGTCGGGCGAAATGACCGTCGACCCGAACTTGCGCCGGTAGTCGCCCGGCGGGGAGCCGATGCGTTCGCGGAAGGCGCGGTTGAAATTCGAGATGTTGTAGAACCCGCAGCGCATACCGATCTCGGCGATCGGGTCGTCGGTCTCGACGATCATCTGTGCGGCGCGCACGATGCGGAAGCCGTTGAGGTAGTTCCACAGGTTCTGGTGGGTGTACTTTTTGAAAAAACGGCAGACCGAAGTCGCGGACATGCCTACCTCTTCGCCGATGTCTTCGAGCGAGATCTTACGTTGGTAATTGCCCTCCACGAACTGTACGATCTTGTTGATCCGGGCATTGCCGTCGGGTTGCATTTCGTAGTACGGGGCACCTATCGGCCCCGTTTCGTCCGGCCCAGCCGTGGCCAGGTCGTTGAGTATGTTCAGGAAAAGCGACGCCGATGCGAATCCCCGCAGCCCGGGCAGTTGCAGTAACCTGTCGCGGACGCGGTCTACGACGCTTTCGGCGAACCAGAGCCCGGCGACCGGCTGGCTCAGCATTTTCCGGATGGGGAGCATGGATTCCGTTTCGAATATCTGCCAGTTGGGCATGTCGCGGCTGAACTGCACGGCGACGGCCTCGCAATTGGTCTCCGCAAAGGCTTCGTCGCGTTTGTAACAGTGCGGTACGCGCGGGAAAATGATGATCAGGTCTTTTTCCGTGAAATTGTCGACCGATTGTCCGGTGACACGTGTACCCTTCACGTTCAGGGTCAGGCTGAGCATGTAATCCTCGTGGAAATGAAGGGGCGGATCGGTTTGTTTGTCAAACCAATACTGTGTGATGAACAAATCGTTGCCGGGCAACGGGGTGAGATCATTCAGGACACGTTTCATCAGATAATGAGACTTATGGTAACAAATATAGGAACTAATAAGGACAAATCAAAACCGGGGCGGTTTTTTGTGGGGAAGGATATGCGGCCGGGGTTTCCCGCACCTTTGTTTACCGATTCGGAACGGGGCGTAAAGGAACCCCCGTGGTGAAAAGTGCGGAAAACGCTTTCTCCTTTCGCATTTAATGAATATCTTTGCGGATATGGCAGTGATCAGATTGACAAAGGAGTTTTCGTTCGAGGCCGCGCATGCCCTCGACGGATACGACGGGCCGTGCCGTGAGATCCACGGGCATTCCTACCGGTTGTTCGTGACCGTGAAAGGGTGCCCTGCGGACGACGACACGAACCCCAAGTGTGGGATGGTGATGGACTTCGGTGTCCTGAAAAGCATTGTCAACGAGGAGGTCGTTTCCCGTTTCGACCATGCGCTCGTGTTGCGGGCGACACGCCGCGACGCTCCCCTGCGGGCGGTGCTGGCCGAACGCTTCGGCAACATCGTCACGGTGGACTACCAGCCGACGTGCGAAAACATGCTCGGCGATTTCGCTGCACGCATCGCACGCCGCCTGCCCCTGGGGGTGGAGCTGCATTCGCTCCGCCTGCATGAGACCGCAACCTCGTTCGCCGAGTGGTTCGCCGAGGACAACCGCTGATTTCCGCCCGGCGGTTCCGCCGGAACGACATACCCCGACATTTCTACCGGACAGGCCCCGGGCGCAAGGGATAGGCGCACGGCAAACATCGAAAGGGAACTATTATTGACGCAAATCGAATATATGAAAAAACTGTTTCTCGTCGACGCCTATGCGTTGATCTTCAAGTATTACTATGCCTTTCTGGGGCGTCCCATGCGCAACCGGGCCGGCATGAATACCTCTGTGGTATTCGGCTTCGTAAAGTTCCTGCGCGACATCCAGAAGCGTGAGCGACCCGACCTGCTGGGCGTGGCGTTCGACCCCAAGGGCGGCAGCTTCCGCCGGGAGATATTTCCCGAGTACAAGGCCAACCGTGCCGAGACGCCCGAGGACATCCTCCTCTCCGTCCCCTATGTCAAGCGTGTGCTGGAAGCCATGTGCATCCCGATCCTCGAAGTCGAGGGTTACGAGGCCGACGACGTGATCGGCACGCTGTCGCAAAAAGGCGTCGAGGCGGGTTACGAGGTCTTCATGGTGACGCCCGACAAGGACTACGGCCAGCTGGTACGTGACAATTGCAAGATATACAAGCAGAAGGGCGCCGAAGGGAGCATCGAGATCGTCGACCGGGAGGCGATCCGCGGGAAATACGGCATCGACGACCCCAGCCTCGTGCGCGACATCCTCGCACTGTGGGGCGATGCTTCGGACAATATCCCGGGTGTGCCGGGAATCGGCGAGAAGAGCGCCTGCAAACTCGTGCAGGAGTGGGGAACGGTGGAAAATATCCTCGACAACGTCTCGAAGATCAAGGGCAAGCAGGGCGAGAAGATCGCCGAGTGGGGCGACAAACTGCGCCTTGCCAAGACACTGACCACCATTTGCCTCGACGTGCCCATCCCGTTCCGCGAAGAAGACCTCACGGTCTGCGAACCCCATATCGACGAACTCAAGGCCCTTTTTGCCGAATTGGATTTCAAGGCCTTTATGAACGACCTTACGAACCTTGCGCCCCCCGAGGAGCAACCCGAAGGCCCCCGCCAGGAGGCGCAGACCCAGCTTGCGGAGATGGCTCGGGCCAAGTCCGCCGCCGCCAAACGCGCGGCGCTGGTCGGACAGGGCAACCTCTTCGGCGACCCGGTGGTCGAGATGCCCGCCGCCGAGGTTCCCGTTGCCGAGCTTCAGGCCGAAGCCGATGCCATGCAGTTCAAGACGGCGCAGACCACGCCCCACGATTACCGCCTCGTGGAGAATGCCTCCCAGTTGCGCGAAGTGGTCGCCGAGGTCGGGAAATACGACGAATTCTGTTTCGACACCGAGACCACGGGGTTCGACATCTTCAACGACCGCATCGTCGGCATGTCGCTGGCCGTAAAGCCGTTCGAAGCGTGGTACATTCCCTTCAAGGAGGAAAATACGGCGGAATATACGCAGATCGTGCGGCCGCTGTTCGAAGACGAAGGGATTGCCAAGATCGGCCAGAACATCAAGTTCGACCTGATGGTGCTCCGGCGCCTGGGGCTCGATATCCGGGGCCGCAAGTACGACACGATGATCCTGCATTACCTGCTCGATCCCGAGTCGCGCCACAACATGAACGCCCTGTCGGAAAAATACCTCAACTACAAGCCTATCGAGATCGAAACGCTGATCGGCAAGGGTTCCAAGCAGCTGACGATGGATCTGGTGAACGTCGAGCGCGTCAAGGAGTACGCCGCCGAAGATGCCGACGTCACCCTGCAACTCAAACACGTGCTCTACCCTCAGGTCGAGAAGATCGGGTTGCAACACCTCTATTTCGAGGTCGAGGAGCCCATGATCGCCGTGCTGGCCGACATCGAGATGGCGGGCGTGCGGATCGACTCCGGGGCGCTGGCCGAATACTCCGTCGAACTGAGCCGCAGGCTGGCCGAACTGGAAGCCGCGATCCGTGCCGAAGCCGGCGAGTCGACGCTCAACATCAACTCGGCACGCCAGCTGGGCGAGGTGCTTTTCGCCAAGATGCGCATCGTCGAAAAGCCCAAGATGACCAAGACCAAGCAGTTCTGCACCGACGAGGATTATTTGCAGACCTTCGCCCGCAAACACCGCATCGTCGATCTGATCCTCGAATACCGGGGTGTCAAAAAATTGCTTTCGACCTATGTCGAGGCGCTTCCCCAGCTGGTCAACCGGACGACGGGGCGTATCCATACCTCCTTCAACCAGGCGGTCACGGCTACCGGGCGCCTTTCGTCCACCAATCCCAACCTGCAGAACATCCCCGTGCGCGAAGAGATGGGGCGCCGCATCCGCCGGGCGTTCATCCCCTCCGATTCCGACCATCTGCTGCTCTCGGCCGATTACAGCCAGGTCGAGCTGCGCCTGATGGCGCACCTTTCGGGCGACGAATCGCTGATCGCGGCCTTCGCCCACGGCGAGGATATCCATGCCGCGACGGCCGCCAAACTTTTCAACAAAACCCTCGACGAAGTGACCTCCGAGGAGCGCCGCCGTGCCAAGACGGCCAATTTCGGCATCATCTACGGCATTTCGGCCTTCGGCCTGAGCCAGCGGCTCGAAATCCCGCGTAAGGAGGCCAAGGACATTATCGACGGTTATTTCGAATCTTACCCCAAGGTCAAGGAGTATATGGACAATGTGGTCGCCAGGGCCAAGGAGGAGGGATTCGTCTCGACGATCTTCGGACGCCGCCGCTATCTCAACGACATCTCCTCGCACAACGCCGTGGCGCGCGGCCTGGCGGAGAGGAATGCCGTGAACGCCCCGATCCAGGGGTCTGCGGCCGACATCATGAAGATCGCCATGATCAATGTCCACCGCCGTTTCGCGGCCGAAGGCATCCGGTCGAAGGTGATCCTTCAGGTACACGACGAATTGGTCGTCGACATGCTCCGTTCCGAACAGGAGCGCGTCGCGGCCATCGTCACCGAATGCATGGAATCCGCCGCCGCCCTCAAGGTGCGCCTGGTGGTCGACTACGGCGTGGGCGACAACTGGCTCGAAGCGCATTGATCGCGTTCTGAGTCCTTTTGCAAGATATAGTAACGGACGGCATCGGATATGCAGGCTCCCTGTTAATGCCTTGTATCCGTTATATCCGATGCCACTGCCGCCTTTTTCGGTGCTGCGCCGGCGACTATGCGGACGGTTGTCCCGCTTCGGCATCCCCCGGGGAGGCAGGCGGAAAAATATAATGTTCCCGGATATTTTTGTTTTGATACTGAAATAAACTGACAGCTATGATCGAACCTATTTACCAGCCGGCCGCGTCGCGTTACGAAGATGGCATGACCTACCGGCGTGCGGGACGCAGCGGTGTGCTGCTGCCCGCCTTTTCGCTCGGCATGTGGCACAATTTCGGCAGCGGGCAGACCTTCTCCAAAGTGCGTCAGATGGCCCATTACGCGTTCGACCGGGGAATCGTCCATTTCGATTTGGCGAACAACTACGGCCCTGCCTACGGTACGGCCGAGGAGAACTTCGGCCGTCTGATGGAGCAGTCGTTCCGACCCTACCGCGACGAACTCTTCATTTCGACCAAGGCGGGTTACGACATGTGGCCGGGGCCCTACGGCAACTGGGGCTCTCGCAAATACCTCATGGCAAGCCTCGACCAGAGCCTGCGGCGCATGAAGCTCGATTATGTAGACATCTTCTACTCGCACCGCTACGATCCCGAGACCCCGCTCGAAGAGACCCTCCAGGCTTTGGTCGACATCGTCCGCGCAGGCAAGGCGCTCTATGTCGGGCTGTCGCGCTACCCGCTGGCCGCGGCACGTTTCGCTTTCCGCTACCTGGCCCAACGCGACGTACCCTGCCTGCTTTTCCAGGATCGCTATAACCTGTTCGACCGCGAACCCGACACGTCGGGCATCCTGACGCTCAATGCCGAGGCCGGGGCCGGGTTCGTGGCCTTTTCGCCGCTGGCACAGGGGCTGCTGACCGACCGTTACCTGAACGGTATTCCGGAAGGCTCGCGCATGGCGACGGAGGGCTCGCTGCGGCGCGATGTGCTGACGGGCAGGATGTCGGAACGGATCCGGGGTCTGCATGAAATCGCCCGGCAGCGCGGCCAGACCCTTGCCGAGATGGCTTTGGCATGGCTGCTGCGCGACAAACGTGTCACGTCGGTCATTATCGGGGCAAGCTCCGTCGCCCAGATCGAAGATAACCTCCGGGCCCTGGAGTACGCCTCCTTCTCCGACGACGAACTGGCGAGAATCGACGCCCTGTCGCGGGAATAGCGCCCTGCACGGATGAAAAGATCCGCAGTCCCCCAGGACTGCGGATCTTCGTGTTTTTAGCTTTCTGTTATTGTCGCAACCGGTAGGTTCCGTCTGAGAAGTCGATTCGGTCGAGTGTCAGCGTGCGCGGATCGTCGTAGATATGCCGCACCGCGGCGACGGAATCCAACTTGCCGCTTTTCTGGCTGTTGATGAAATACCCCCAGACCATGAACCACGTCCAGTCGGGCTGGTTGTGGTAACTCTCCGGATCGGGCAGCTGCCCCACTTCGCCAAGGGCGATCGGTTTTCCGCCGGCCAGGGCTTTCAGGTCGTCGTGGTGCGACTGTTTGTAGTCG
>ERZ779869.2313-NODE-2313-length-15951-cov-4.372106_pt1 | contig 15951 bp, 11 predicted proteins | sample MGYA00511557_ERZ779869 | MGnify/ENA primary metagenome ERZ779869 (study PRJEB29588, sample SAMEA2154620) | human gut metagenome | biome: human gut; feature: human-associated habitat; material: faeces | place: Denmark | collected 2008/2010 ...
AAATGTTAATAAATGAAATAACAAAAGGAGATGAATAATTTATTGTTTAACAAAGTCATACACTATAAAGAGGTGACTTATGTTTAATATAATAGAAACTTTCAAAGATGATTCTCCTAATTTTAATGAACTGGTAATTAAATTTATTAAAAGTAAGGTAAATAGTGATTGATACAATGTGCCAAATTAAATTTGTATGGTATAATTTAATTGGCTTTAGTTGTTATACAACAAGGAAAGGAGAGTAAGCTTGTATAACACTTTAAATGTGATGCCAGATTACTACAAAGCAGGAATTTATATAAGATTATCAGAAGCTGATGAAGGTAAATCTTACGAATCTGAAAGTGAGAGCGTCCTTAATCAAAGAAATATACTAATGAATTTTATCAAAGAAAAAGGATTTATTTTTGTAGATGAATATGTAGATGATGGATATTCTGGTACTACTTTTGATAGACCAGGATTTCAGAGATTAATTGAAGATATCAAAGCTAAAAGAATTAATCTTGTAGTAGTAAAAGACTTATCAAGATTAGGTAGAGATCATATTTTAACAGGATATTATGTTGAAACTTTCTTTCCAGAAAATGGAATAAGATTTATTTCTATGTTGGAAGGATACGACAATGCGATTAATCAAGCAAGCAATGATTCAGCAACATGGTTATTTGCTTGTAATGATTATTATAGTAAACAAAATTCTATTAAAATTCGTAATGTTTTAAATGACAAAAGGAGAAATGGTAAATTTATTGGAAGTGCTCCAAGTTACGGATATTTAAGAGATCTAAATGATAAAGGGCACTTAATACCAGATCCAGAGTATGCATGGGTAGTAAAAAAGATATTTGATATGGCTTATAACGGTGTAGGGCTTTCTGAAATAACTACTTATTTGAATGATAATAATATTAAAACACCTAGTAGTTTGAAGAGAAAGAATCCTAATTCAAAAGCTAAATACAATCCTATGTGGACTATTTCTTCTGTAAAAAAAATTTTAAAAAATCAAATGTATGTAGGTGATATGGTACAAAGTGTACAAACTAAGGTATCATATAAATCTAATAAGAAAAAAACATTACCAAAGAGTAACTGGGATATTGTGAAAAATACTCATGAACCACTAGTAGATAGATTTATATTTGAAAGTGTTCAAAATAATGTTAAAAGAACTAATGTAAGTGTTAGTAATAGAGAAAAAAGATTATTTGAAAATTTACTATTTTGTAAAGAATGTGGAAACGCATTAACTATTACTTACCGAAAGAATCATAATTATTGGACTATTAATTGTAATAAATATGCAAGAGATCCAAGAAGAAGATTGTGTGAACCACATTTTATGCCTTATGATAAATTGCAAGAAGCGTCATTAAAAGTTATTAGGAAAACTTGTAAAAAATATTTGGCTGCAATTAATGTACCTGAGCTTGCAAATGAACTAAAAAATAAAAAGAAAAATACTCTTAAAGTAGAAGTAAGAATATTTGATTTGGAAAGAAAAGAAAAAGATCTTCTTGAAAAATTAGATATGTTATATGAAGATAAATTTAGAGGTAACATATCAGATGTTACTTATAAAAGGTTATCACAGGAAACAGAAAGACTTTTAAATAAAGCTGAGTTAGATTTAGAAAAATATAAAACTACTAAAAATGAAGGTATTAAAACAAAAGAATTAGAAGAATATGAAAGAAGAATAAGAGAATTAATTGATATAAAGAAACCTACTAGAGAACTTTTACAAACATTAATCGATAAAATTGAAATTGATAAAGATAAAAATATTGAAATTTTCTATAGATTCATGATTTAAAAAATTCTGTGTATTATGCACAGAATAGTACATAAAATTAAAACTCGTATATATCACAATTATTACTTCGGTCCAAATTGGTCCGAAGTCTAAATATAAATAACTTTGTCCCAAATTGGGACAAGGTTAACATACGACCGTGTTTGTCGGAAGTTATAACTTCGTTGCATATTGCTACAAGGTTAAAAAATGACAGATTAACATGTAATATAATTTTTTGCAAGTCAAATTATAACTTGTGTTCAACTTGGGCACAAGTTAAAACTTCTACCTAAGATGGGCAGAAGTTGAATAATTTATAGACGATCATAATTATTTGTTAGATTTTATACTATCATAAATTAAAGGCAATAGAATAACAGTTGATAAAAAAGTAAATATATCAATTATTTGTGGAAAAAATTGTTCTTTAAATAATACCATAATTATATAAACAATAATAAATGCAATAATCAAAGCTAAACCAGCAGCTGCAAAAGGACAATACATTAAGAGTGTTGCAGTTACAACAACAATGGGACCAAGCATTTTCATAGACCAAAAATAAATTAAATAAAAGCCAAAGACAGTAGGCAAAAGCTTAAGAAATTAAGTATATGTTAAGACCTACCTAGGTAACAAGAAATAAATAGCATAATATAAAAAATGCCATTCTTATTACCTATGTAGGAAAATAAGAGTGGTATTATTTATTATAATAATATTTATATATGTTACACAAAAACTGGGAGGTGAAAAGAAAAAATGGCAAGTGAAAAAATATTAAATCAAAAGAAAGAAGAAGTAACAAAATTAGCAAACGAAATGAAAGAATCAAAATTAATACTTCTAGCAGATTACAGAGGAATTAATGTAGAAGACGTTACAAAATTAAGAACTGATGTTAGAAATGCTAATGCAGAATATAAAGTTATAAAAAACAATATAACAAGAAGAGCATTACAAGAAGCAGGAATCGAAGGTTTAGAAGATAAACTAGAAGGACCAACAGCAGTTATATTAGGTAAAGAAGATTACCTAGAACCAGCAAAAGCAATATACAATTTTGCAAAATCTAACGACTTTTATAAAATTAAAGGTGGTGTAATTGAAGGAAAAGTAATGACAACAGAAGAAATTATTACAATAGCAAAATTACCTTCAAGAGAAACATTACTATCTATGCTTGCTGGAGCATTATTGGCAAATATTCAAAAATTTGCAGTTGCTCTTGACCAAGTTAGAATACAAAAAGAATCTGGAGCTGAAACAGAATCAGAACCAGTAGCTGAAGCACCAGCAGAAGCTTAATTAAAATAAAATATAAAGTGATAAAGAAATCACGAATAAAAATTAGGAGGATTATAAAATGAGTAAAGAAGAAATGATTGAAGAAATCAAAAAAATGACAGTTGTAGAATTAGCAGATTTAGTAAAAGCAATTGAAGAAGAATTTGGAGTATCTGCAGTAGCAGCAGCTGCACCAGCTGCAGCAGCAGGAGCAGCAGCTGCTGAAGAAAAAACATCATTCAATGTTGTATTAAAAGAAGCTGGAGATCAAAAAATCAAAGTTATCAAAGTTGTAAGAGATGCAACAGGATTAGGATTAAAAGAAGCTAAAGATTTAGTTGACGGAGCTCCAAAAACAATAAAAGAGAACGTTTCTAAAGATGATGCAGAAGCATTAAAAGCTAAATTTGCTGAAGTTGGAGCAACTGTAGAATTACAATAATTGTTTCAATAAATATAATGAAAAAACTAGGTGATATTTTAACACCTAGTTTTTTGTATTATAAATGTAAATAAAAAGTCGTGTACAAACTAATTATTTGGGCTAAATTGATATAATGAAATATTTTATGAGTGACATGTAACTTGTAAAAAATAGTTATTGTTATATTGGGCTATATGAATTATAGTATAATATATAACAATTTCTATATCTTGACTTTTGAATTGTGGTAATATAAAATATGAATCATACAAAGGAAATAGAGGAGGACAAATGAAAAATAAAATTTTAGTATATATTATCATAATTTTTGCAGTTTTATGTGGGTTAACACATAATGTGTATTCGCAAAGTGATGTAACTTATTTTTACGGAGAGATTTTAAATTTACAAAATTATAATGGAACAGAAGTATTGTTAAACGAAGTAAATATTGATGTAGGAAATTCTAGTGTAGAAAATACTATAATTATAAAGAACACCACAAATGAAAGTATAAATACTTTGGCAGCAATTAAACTAGAAGACGAAGAGTTAGGAATTTCAGTTAGTAATGTAAGTTTGAATGTCAATGACACTTATATAAATAACTTTAGAAAATATAATGGAAACTATATTTTTAATATAACTATTCCCGCAGGAGAAGCTAAGAAGGTTGTTGCTAAATATCAAACTAACAATAATTTAAATGAGGCAAAAGTAATAAAATATAGCTTACAAAAATCTAAGTGGAAAAAAATTAATGCGTTTAAAATAAATATAAAATTGCCAAGTGAAGATGTTCCACTTGTAAAAAATATTTACCCTCAATGCTATGAATTTGAAAATGATACTATTATTGCGGAATATTATAATTTTAATGTTAACGCTTTAACTCAAGATGTAATTATAGAAAAAGAAACATATAAAGATTTGCTATATGGAAGAGAAAATAGTTTTTCTGATAATGAAATTGCTATAATAAAGAATGCAAAAGATTGGATAAATAATGGAATTTATTTAGATTATAATAAATATACTACTGAAAATTCAAATTACTTAAAGGATAAAAATATCAAAATAGTTAGTACAGAAGATATATTTAAAGATTTATTAAAAATTAACGAAAATATATCGGGAACTTCAAACGTCGTTAGCTCGATTATGGAATATACATTAAATAGACAGTTATTAATAAATGGAGAAAGTGACTTACAGACATCTATTTTTTATACTTTTTATAATGAGGAAGATTGGAATTATGTTCTAACGAAGGATTATATTATAGAGAATAGTTCTAATGAAATTTATACCCTCAAAGATAAAAAGATATGTATAGATTATGTGGAATCTGAAGAAAATAAAACATTATATATTAAGAAAAATGTTTCAGGCGAATTGGAAGAAAATATGCAGACTGATACTATAGAAACAAGTGAATGGAACATATTAAGAACAAAAGATAAATCAAATTGGTCAGAAAGACCTGAGACTGGGGAAAAAATTATTTATGTTGGTATTGGGATAACTGGAGAAAAATTAGATGCAACAGAAGAGGAAAAAATTGAATATATAAATATGATAAACCCAGATTTATATATCAGAAAAGTAATTTTTAATGACAATGCTAAAACAACATATACATATATTACGACTGACGATAAAGGAAAACAAGTTCAGCAAACTGTAGAAGGTTATATTCCTATTATGATAGGCTATTATAATGAAAAACAAAAGAATGTGGCTAAACAGTATGTAACATTAAAAGATGAATATACAGATGAAAATTATTATAGTGATCAATTTTATAATGTTACAACTAAACTATTTTCAAATGATATTATTAACGAAAAATGTCTTGTACCAACTATAGCTCAATGTGTTGGCTTTAGGATTCAAGAAGATGGTAAATATGTAATAGAGTTTTTTAAGTTTGGAAAATCTAATGGTTTGGGATCTATAAAGGAAGCAATTGCTGATAATACAGCACAAAACTTAATAAAAATAAACGAACTAAAAAATGAAAAAATAAAATCAGATGCTGAAAATGAAATAAACTATGCGATTATAAAAAATGATTCTGGAGAAGATATTAATAGTAATTTACAAGAAGAAAGGAAATTATTTAGTATAACTACTAAAGATGTTGTTGTGTTAGTAATAATTGGAATAATGATTGTAATTTGTTTAATTATATTAGAAATAAACATTATGAAGAGAAAAAATAACTAAGGGGGATATATTTATGAATGAAAAAAAATCTATTGCTGGAGTAATAATTCCAATTATACTTATAATAATTTTTATTATGTGTGCGATAGTGTATTGCATATTCTTTATGAATAAACAAACTACCAATCCTATAAATAATGAAATATCAAATATAGATAATTCAAGTAAAAAAAATAATAATGTAGCAAATACTGTTAGAGAATTTACTATGACTGAAAGTGAGTTTCCTAAAGTAGATGGCGCAACAGCAATGCTTCCGATGATAGGAGAGATTACAAAGTCTGTTTTAAACTATTCGGACGAGGAAGCTCAAAAATATTTAGATGAAAATACACATGGAAAAACTGCCAAAGTATATGCTAGCTTAATAAACAAAGAAAAAGATTTAATATTTGTTTCAGAACCATCTGATGATATTTTAAAATCTGCGGAAGATAATAATGTTGAGTTTGAGATGGTTGGAATAGGCCTTGATGGATTTGTGTTCTTAGTAAATAAAGAAAATAAAGTAGATTCATTGACACTAGAACAAATACAAAAAATTTATACAGGAGAAATTACAAATTGGAGTAGTGTTGGTGGAGAAGATGCAGAAATTATTGCTTACCAAAGAGAAGCTAATTCTGGAAGTCAAAATCTTATGGAAAAAATGGTAATGCAAGGATTAAAAATGAAGAAGCCTGAAAATACTAATTTGATGATAGGCTCTATGTCCGGATTGATAGATGGAATAGCATCATATTCAAATAGTAAAAATTCAATTGGATATTCAATTTATTTATATGCTAAAGAACAATACATAAAAGATAATGTTAAATTTTTAGCTATTAATGGAGTTAAACCAACAGATGAAACAATAGCAAATAGAAGTTATCCATTAACAAAGGTTGTGTATGCGGTATATAGAAAAGACGAAGCACAAAATAGCAATGTAAGAAAATTAGTAAATTGGCTAAAAACAGAAGAAGGCAAGAAAGCTGTAAGTGCTGGCGGATATGTACCACTAGCAAAATAGGAAATATGCGCTTGGGTAACAGAAAAATATATATTGATTATAAAAAGAAAAAATCGTCTTATTGGGCGATTTTTTCTTTTGACATTTTTTCAAATTCTGTAGTTAATTTTTCTACAGTTTTATTATTTACGAATTGTTCAGCTTGTTTTACGGTAAATTCAAACAATTTGGCATCACTGCTTCCGTGTGCTTTTACAACCGGTTTCTTTACCCCTAAGAACAATGCACCACCGTATTCTTTATAATCCATCATTTTCTTAAATCTATTAAGTGAAGGGAGTGCTGGAACAGATCCTAACATGGATAAGAAGTTTTTCTTTAGGCTCTCGCTTAAAGATCTTTTTATGAATTTTCCCATTCCTTCAACAGTTTTTAAGAAAATATTTCCAGTAAATCCATCGGCTATAATTGCATCGATTTTTCCAGAGAATGCATCTCTTCCTTCAACATTTCCAACAAAATTAATTCCTAATTCTGGTGATTTTTCTTTTAGTAAATTGTAGCTTTCACGTACTAATTCATTTCCTTTAGTCTCTTCTGTACCAATGTTTAAAAGACCTATTGCAGGATTTTCAACTCCTAAGGCATCGCGTATGTAAATAGTAGACATTTGTGCAAATTGTAATAAATTAATAGGCTTACAATTTGTATTAGAACCGCAATCCATCAAAACCAATCTCTTATGATATGATGGAAGAATTCCAGCAAGTGCAGGTCTATCAACACCTTTAATTCTGCCAACTAATAAAGTAGCTCCTGTAAGAAGTGCACCAGAGTTGCCAGCTGAAATAAATACGTCACCTTTTCCTTCTTTTAAAAGATTGAAACCAACAACCATAGAAGAATCTTTCTTGTGTTTAATTGCAAGTGTAGGGGTATCTTCCATTTCTATTGTTTCTGTAGCATTATAAATTTTTAGTCTTGGAGAAATTTCCTCGGCTGTTTTGTTATAAAATTCCTTTAATTTTGATTTAATTACTTCTTCTTTTCCAATAAGCCATAGTTCAGCATTAATTTGATTTATTGCTGCGACGGCTCCTTTAATATTAGCGTCGGGTGCATTATCTCCACCCATTGCATCTAAAAGTATAATCATAGTTATTCTCCTTTTGCATAGTATAAACACAGTAATTCTATATAAAATGTTTGACTTTCTATAAAAATATGTGTATAATATAGATAGAAAATGAGAACACAAATAATGAGTGTTACCTAAAAGATTAAGTATACACCACTAGCTCTGTGAAAGCGTATGTGGTGTATTTTTTATTGTCGCTTATTTGATAGTATTATGTATATAATACTTAATAAGGCTACGTTTATAGTTATTGAAATCATAAATCCTATTATTAAGAACATTAAAAAATCTAACATATAAACACCACCTCCAATCTCTCAACTATTGTTGAGGAATTAAAGGTAACACTCACATCTGCTTTTATCTCATATTCTATGATAATTATATTACAACATTTTTCTAAAAAAAACAAGCAAACATTGTAAAGTTTACAAATAAATTTACGATATGTTTTAATATAATATTTTTATTTTCTGAAGGTATTTAATTTTAGCCTGAAACATATAAAAAAGAGAAAACGTTTATATTCCAACATTTTCTCTTTTATTTTTGGAGGCACCTCTCAGAATCGAACTGAGGATGAAAGTTTTGCAGACTTCTGCCTTACCACTTGGCTAAGGTGCCATATTAATATAATATATGCTTTAAAAGTGTAAATATTACCAATAATAAAATAGAAACCAGATTTCATTTATAATAAATTTAAACAATGTTAAATTTATTTTTATTGGTAATATATGCTGTATTTATTCAATACTTAACTAGTATAGCATAGATTTTTATGTTTGGCAAGTGGTTTTAAAATAAAATTTGTAGGTAAAAAAATAGACTTCCAATAATATTAGAAGGCTATTGTAATTACATATTGCAAATTTTATGGAGCAGGTAACGGGAATCGGACCCGTAACTTAACCTTGGCAAGGTTATGTTTTACCACTAAACTATACCTGCATTTTAAATTATCTACTAATAAGGATATTTAAGATGCTTATTAACAAGCAATTAATATAATATCAAAATAGAAAAGAGTTGTCAAGTAAAATTTGACAATTTCTTAAATTTAGGGTATAATTGTAAACAGTTGTTACCTGAAAAAGGTAAAGAAGAGATTTGATTTTATTATATATGCTATACGTTAGGGCGGAATTTTTTTGTATAGTAGGTTTATAGGATGTTTAAAATAATATATCTAAGAGATAATAGATATATGTATTTTTCGTATTCCCATAAAATATATAAATTTAGAAATTTTATGTACGGATCAAGTTAAAAGTATGAGAGTAACAACATATAAAGAATATGAAAGAAGGAGATTTTTTTTTATGACAGATGAGAATTTAAATAAAGATGGAAACGTTGGAACTGAAAACAATGTTTCTGATACTGGCGTAAAGAGAAGAGAAGGACGCCATAGAAATTACAATAGAAGAGAAAGCACAAGTAGAAATAGTACTAGAAGAACTACAACAGAGACAGCAGAAAATACAAAAGGAAGTAGAAGACCACGTAGAAGTAGAGAAAACAGAAATGAGAATGCTTCTGCAGAAAGTAACGAAATATTAGAAAAAAATATAACAAGCCAAGAAAATGAGAACACAAAGCTTGTAAAAACAAGAAGACATGAAGGAGGTCTTGTTAAGGTAGAGAATAGAGCAATAGCAAAAAGACCAGAAAGAGCAATTGCTAAGAGAAGCGAAAGGTCAATTACCAAGAGAGAAGATTTTAGATTTAAGAAACCATCAATAAAAATAATTCCATTAGGTGGTATAGAAGAGATTGGAAAGAATATTACAGTTTTCGAGTATGAAGATGATATTATAGTTGTTGATTGTGGACTTGAATTCCCAACAGATGATATGCTTGGAATAGATTTAGTAATTCCAGATGTTACTTATTTGGTAAAAAATAAGGAAAAGGTTAGAGGAATGGTAATTACTCACGGACACGAGGATCACATTGGATCAATTCCATATGTATTACAACAAATTAATATGCCAATTTATGCGACAAAATTAACTTGTGGATTGATTAAAGGAAAGTTAGAAGAGCATCATTTATTAAGGTCTACAAAGCTTGTAGAAGTTGATGCTGGTCAAACAATTAAATTAGGAAAGTTTTCAGTAGAGTTTATTAGAAGTTGCCATAGCATTCCAGACTCTGTAATGCTTGCAATTACAACTACAGCAGGAACAATACTTCATACTGGAGATTTTAAAATAGATTATACTCCAATTGATGGAAAACCAATGGATTTAGGAAGAATTGCAGAACTTGGAAATAAGGGAATATTGGCACTTATGTCTGATAGTACAAACTCTGAAAGAAAAGGATTTACAATGTCAGAGAAGTCTGTTGGAGCAGTTTTCGACAAGTTATTTATGAATTGCAAGAAGAGAATTGTTGTAGCAACATTTGCATCAAATGTCCACAGGGTTCAACAAATTGTGGATTCAGCTGTTAAATATGGCAGAAAGATTGCAGTTTGTGGTAGAAGCATGATAAATATGATTGAAAACGCAAGAGCTCTAGGTTATATAAATGCTCCAGAAGATATTTTAATAGATATCGATTTAATACGTAATTACAATGATGAGCAATTAGTAATAATTACAACAGGTAGCCAAGGCGAAACGATGTCAGCCTTAACAAGAATGGCTGCAGGAGAGCATAAAAAGGTTACTATTACACCAAATGATTTAGTAATAATTTCTGCAAATGCAATACCAGGAAATGAGAAGCTTGTTTCTAAAGTTATAGATGATTTAATGAAGATTGGTGCAGAAGTTGTATACAGTGCATTAGCTGATGTTCACGTATCTGGACATGCTTGCCAAGAAGAGCAAAAATTGATATTATCTTTAGCAAGACCACAATACTTCATACCAGTTCATGGTGAGTATAGACAATTAATGGCACATGCAGAAACTGCTAAAGAACTGGGAATACCTGCACAAAACATATTCATAACACACAATGGTAGAATATTAGAGTTAAATAAAGACGAAGCAAAATTCACAACATCAGTACCATCAGGAAAAGTTTTAGTAGACGGATTAGGTGTTGGAGATGTTGGAAACATTGTATTAAGAGACAGACAACATTTATCTCAAGATGGATTAATTGTTATAGTATTAACAATGGACTCATCAACAGGTGAAATAGTATCTGGACCAGATGTAATTTCACGTGGATTCGTTTATGTAAGAGAATCTGAAAACTTAATGGAAGATGTTAAAAACGTGATAAAACAAGAAGTTGCAGGATTTGAACAAAGACATATAACAGATTGGTCAACAATAAAATCAACATTAAAAGATGATTTAAGAGACTATATATTCCAAAAAACAAAGAGAGACCCAATGATATTACCAATAATAATGGAAGTTTAATAGGGTGAACTAGGAAAATTAGAAAAGAAGCTTTTAAAGTAAAAGCCTTGAAAGCTTCTTTTAAAAAAAATAAAAGGAGTAAGATTATGGATTATAAGGATTTAGCAAATTTAATTTTTCCGGATGCAAAACCAATAGAGTTTTACGAAGAAAAATATCCTGAGAGAGATTTACCGGAAGGTGCTATGGTTGTAAGAATTGGACCTAGCCCAACTGGTTCGGTTCACATTGGAACTATATACCAAGCTTTGCTTGCAAGAACTATTGCAGATAAAACTAATGGCGTGTTCTTTATGAGAGTTGAGGATACAGACCAAAAAAGAGAAGTTGAAAATGGAATTAAAGATATAATTGATTCTTTAAAATATTTCGATGTTCTTCCAGATGAGGGAATGGATACAGAAACAACTTGGCATGGAGAATATGGACCTTATAGACAATCTATGAGAAAAGAGATTTATCAAGCTTATGCTAAATATTTGCTAGAGCAGGGAAAGGCATACCCATGTTTTGCTACTGCAGAAGAGCTTGAAGAAATGAGAAAAACTCAAGAGGTTGCTGGTGTTAAACCTGGATATTATGGAGTTTGGGCTAAGTATAGAAATTTAACTGTTGAAGAAGCAGCAGAAAAAATAAAGAATGGTGAACACTATATAATTCGTTTAAGATCAAATGGAAGCGAAGAGAGAAAGATTAAGGTTCACGATGTTATAAAGGGAAATGTTATATTCCCAGAAAATGACCAAGATATAGTAATAATAAAGGCTGATGGACTTCCAACTTACCATTTTGCGCATGCTGTTGATGACCACTTAATGCATACAACACATGTAATAAGAGGAGACGAATGGTTATCTTCTGTTCCAATTCATGTTCAATTATTCCAAATGTTAGGATTTAAGGCTCCTAAATATGCACACACTGCAACAATACTTAAAAATGATAATGGAAATAAGAGAAAGATAAGTAAGAGAAAAGACCCAGAGGCATCAGCAAATTACTACAAAGAAATTGGTATTCCAGTTGAGGCTGTAAAGGAATATTTGTTAAATATTGCAAATTCAAATTTCGAAATTTGGAGAAAACAAAATCCAGATAAATCGATAAAAGAATTTGATTTCCAATTAACAAAAATGAGTGTTAGTGGAGCTTTATTCGATATGGTTAAGCTTTTAGACATAGGAAAAAATGTTATATCTAAATATACAGCTGAGCAGGTTTACAACGAGGCACATGAATGGGCTGAGACTTACGACAATGAGCTATTAGAACTTTTGAACAACAAAGAATATTCTATTAAAGTTCTAAACATTGAACGTGGCAAAGCTAAACCTCGTAGAGATATTGCAAAATGGTCAGATGTTAAACATTGCATAGAATACATGTATGATGATAAATTCTTTGCAAGCAATGATGAATACGAATTTGACAAGATAAATGATAAAGAAGAAATAAAAAAGATTTTAAATTTATATATGTCAAAATATTATGATGAAGCAGATGACCAACAAACTTGGTTTGGAAAGATGAAAGACATGGCTGAAGAGTTAGGATATGCAAGAGAAGTTAAAGAATACAAGAAAGAGCCAGAAAAATGGCCAGGACATGTTGGAGATATTAGTACAGTACTAAGAGTTGCAATAACAAGAAGAAGAAACACTCCAGACTTGTATGAAATAATGCATGTTTTGGGTAAAGCTAATGTGGAAAAGAGAATAGAATTAATAACAAAATAATATTAAAAAAGACTAATTTCAATTTATAAAAATTACGGCACGGTGCTCTTGGTAAGAGGTCCTAACGGACTCCTCAAAAGGCGAGCTTGACCTTATTAAAAAAATTGAAATTAGTCTTTTTGTAATAAAAGTTTGTATAGGAAATAATTTATTTGGAAATAAAAAAATCCCCCGCCGAAATGCAAATGCATCCGGCGGGGGAGAAGGGAGTACGCGTTGGTAACTAAAGCGCTATATTAGTACTCATCTTAGATGGGCTTATGCCGTGATAGGCATAAAAGAGCCACCCAAGTCTTCAACACTCTTGTTTACGCGAAGGTCATAAATCTTGCTGTCCGTCAGATTGATAAGGATAGCATTGTGGTCAACCTTCTGAATGTGCACATCGGGGTACTTTGTTTCAAGTGCCTTCATGGCAACATCTCTAAGTGTTGAATTAGAGAAAAGGACCTTTCGAGTTTCACGAGGCATTTTCCGATTTAGAGTCATAAGAATAATCCCCTTTCAAAATCTCCTCAAAGAGGAGTTAATATTGCTGTATTATATCACGGAATTCGACAAAATTCAACAAAAAATGCATTTTTTCTCAGATTTATTCAAATAAAAATAAGATTAGTATTATAAATAAAATATACTAACCTTAATGCGTAATAATTATCCCAAAAATCTAAATATAATTTTCAATATAATTCCACACATCTTCACTGTATATTTTTCTTTCTGCGGAAAATGGCAAGAATGTTAAATCTTTTAATGGATTTAATTCTTGTTGTAAATCTTCTAAAACTCCAGAAACTTTAGTAACTGCTATTTTATCAGCTTTGCTTGCTACTATTAAACAAGGTGAATTTGTATTTATAATATATTGGTACATTAATCTATCATTTTCTGTTGGTGAATGACGAATATCTATTAAAAAAACTATTAATGAGATTTTTTTACATTTTGACAAGTATTCTTCAATAAAGTTTCCAACTTTAACTTGCTCTTGTTTTGACATTTTGCTATATCCATATCCTGGTAAATCAACGAAATAAAAGTTATTATCTACATTGTAGAAGTTTATTTGTCTTGTTTTGCCAGGCTCTGAGCTTGTTCTTGCTAATTTTTTTCTATTTAACATTGTGTTTATAAAGCTAGATTTGCCAACATTAGATTTCCCAACTAAAACAATTTGAGGCATATCGTTTTGAGGATATTGAGAAGGCTTCACTGCTGAAATTTCAAATTTAGGATTTTTTACTATCATATTATATGTTTAACCAGTATACAATACCTGATTTTCCTTTCAATTAAATTTTATAACAGTATAAATTATACCATACCGGATAATTAAAAACAATTAGAATCCACAGAAAAATGTTTGTATAGTTAATTCCAAAAGTAAATTCTAGTTTAGTTCTAAAAGTAGAATTTATTCTTATAGTCGAGCAAATGTTTGAGTTTACACAAATAAGTTTATAAAGTATAAAGAAGGAGGCAAAATTTGCCTCCTCGGTATGGTTTTATGCAACGTAGTGGTATGTGTTATTTGATGATGATGTCATGAACATCGGGGCCGATTCCAATATACATAACAGGAATCTCCAAGTATTCTTCAATGAATTCGATAAAATTTTTAGCGGGCTGAGGCAGAGAGTTGTAATCTGTACAACCAGAAGTATCCCAACCTTGCTTAAAACTTTTGTAAATAGGTTCACAATTCTCCGAGTCAATGGGAACATAGTCAATTGTTATCGGCCAATTGTGGGGTTGATTATATACATACGAAGTACATACTTTAATTTCACCCAATTTCCAGCCGATTTTTCCAAGGTCATCCATGTGCATTAAACACAATTCGGTGATACCATCTTGGATGACTGCATTTTTAAGACGGACCAAGTCGAGCCAACCAACTCTACGAGGGCTTCCATCAGCATTAAATTCGTGGCCTATTTTGCGTATTGCATTAGCGGTGCTACCAAATTGCTCTGTGTTAAAAGGACCTTCGCCGGCGCGAGAACAATAGGCTTTTGCAACCCCCAACACATCGCGGACGTAGACAGGACCTATTCCAGCAGCTGCCAAAGTTCCAGAAGTACTCGGACTCGAAGAGGTAACATAAGGGTAGTCACCCTGGTCTACATCCAAGTAAAAAGACTGTGAACCCTCAACTACTATTTTATCATCGTTGAAAAGTGCAGAATTAAGTATAGGTCGTTCATCACGAATGTAGGGAACAATCAAACTGCGATAACTTAAAATGCTGTCATCGATAAGGGCATGGATTTTCGTGATTGTGTTTTCAGGAGAAAATGCATTCAAAATCACATTGTCAATCTTGATAATGTGAGAAATGCGAGTGATAAGCTCCTGAATACTCAAGCTTGCAAAATCTATCATGCGAATGCCGATTCGGTTTACCTTATCAGAATAACAAGGACCAACTCCACTTAGGGTAGTACCTAATTTATTGGAGCCCTTCAATTCTTCGTGCATTTTATCCATGCTAATGTGGTATGGCAGAATGATGTGAGCCCGAGGACTGATAATTAGACGTTCGGGAGAGACTTTAACACCCATTGCCTGTAGAGTTTTTATTTCTGTGGCAAGGATAGATAAGTCAATTACGACGCCTGGACCGATAATACATTGAGTGTTTGGCAATACAATTGCCGCAGGAAGCAAGTGCAAAGTAAACTTTTGACCACCAATCATTACGGTGTGACCAGCTTTACTACTACCTGTTCCACGAACTGCAATGCACTCCTTAGAAACTTGGTGGGCAATCCGTCCTTTTCCTTCGTTTCCCCATTGAGTTCCAACAATAACGGTAACGTTAGCCATAAAACTAAACCTCCTTTATAGACAATTGTCATGTTAAAGTTACATAAAACATACCGATTGAAATTATATCACGGAAAGTGTATAGAATCAAGGCATATGAGGAGAAAAGCCAGAAATGTAAATGAAAATTTCAAAAAAATTTTTAGAAAAAGACTAATTT
>ERZ779869.2314-NODE-2314-length-15951-cov-2.212821_pt1 | contig 15951 bp, 12 predicted proteins | sample MGYA00511557_ERZ779869 | MGnify/ENA primary metagenome ERZ779869 (study PRJEB29588, sample SAMEA2154620) | human gut metagenome | biome: human gut; feature: human-associated habitat; material: faeces | place: Denmark | collected 2008/2010 ...
AAGAAAAACAAGAACAAGCCAATCTTCGCAAAGAATATTTGAGACAGTTCAGAGAAGGATTTCGTCAACAATTAGAGCATATTCAAGTCATTGATGCCCTAGGAAATGATGTTACACCACAAAAAATTAAAGAAAAGAGGGAAAAAAATGGATAAAGATACACTTTGTATTCAGACATTAAGAGGATTAGCAATGGATGTAATTGATAAAGCTAATTCGGGTCATCCAGGAATGGCTTTAGGAAGTGCACCAATTTTACATACATTATTTACCAAACATATTGTCAGTACGGCGATTGATTCTAAATGGATTAAACGAGACCATTTTGTTTTATCATCGGGTCATGTTTCATCTTTACTTTATTGCATATTGCATCTTTGTGGCTATAACGTTTTAATGGATGATTTAAAACAATTTCGGCAATTAAACTCGAAAACACCAGGACACCCCGAATCAAATTTAACAGATGGAGTGGATGTTTCAACCGGTCCTTTAGGACAAGGACTTGCCTCTGCAGTAGGTCTTGCTATGGCCGAAAGACATTTAGTAGCGACTTATCCTGATTTAGATGTTTTTGATCATTACACTTATGTTTTATGTGGTGATGGCGATTTACAAGAAGGATGCGCCATTGAAGCCATGTCTTTAGCTGGATTATACAAACTCAATAAATTAATTGTTTGTTATGATAATAATGATGTCACTTTAGATGGACCTTTAAGTCAATCTAATGTTGAAAATACAAAAATGAAAGCGGAAGCAATGAATTGGAATGTTTTAGAGGTTGCAGATGGCAATGATGTTCAAGCGATTGATGCAGCCATTTGTCAAGCTAAATTACAACAAGAAAAACCAACACTGATTATTTGTAAAACGGTGATTGGATATGGTAGTGAATTACAAGGAACTTGTGCCGTTCATGGTGCCCCTTTAAAGGCGGAAACAAAAAAATTAAAAGAATTTTTACAAATTCCAGATACACCTTTTTATATTCCTGAAGAGGTCAAAGATTATTATAAAGAAACTTATGTTGCAAGAGGCATTCAAGCTTATATGGATTACAATAAAAAAGTTCAATCCATGGACGCAAATCAACAAAAAGTTTTAAAAAGCATTTTAGAGAACCAAATTCCAGAAGAAGTTTTTTTAAATGCAAAAACGTATCCTGCATTTTATCAAAACTCAACACGGAATGTTTCTAAAGAATTTTTAAATTATTATTGTGATCATTCCTCTTTACTTTTTGGTGGTTCAGCAGATGTAGCAAAATCAGTCATGACTGCTTTAGATCACCACACAACATTTGATGCCAATCATTATGAAGGAAGCAATATCAATTTTGGCATTCGTGAGTTTGCGATGGCTTGTATTTGCAATGGGCTTGCAAGTCATGGTGGAATTAAACCTTATTGTGGCTGCTTTTTAGTCTTTATGGATTATTTTAAAGCAGCGATTCGGATGGCTGCACTTATGGAATTACCAGTAACTTATTTATTATCTCATGACAGTATTGCTGTCGGAGAAGATGGTCCAACTCATCAACCGATAGAACAATTAGCTACTTTACGTTCGATTCCAAATGTCAACACGATTCGCGTAGCCGATGCCAATGAAACGCGTGGCGCTTATGAAATTGCGCTTCGTTCTAAACATACACCAACAGCCATTATCTTATCCAGACAAAATTTAACAACATTGCCTTTGTCTAGTGCAAAAAAAGTTCAATATGGGGCCTATGTTATTGCGCCAGAAGAAAAACAACTAGATGCCATCTTAATTGCAACAGGCAGTGAAGTAGGTTTAGCTTATCAAGCAAAAGAAGCTTTAAAGCAAGAAAATATTGATGTTCGCGTCGTCTCTATGCCTTCTTTTTATCTTTTTGAACAACAATCAAAAGATTATCAAGAAGAAGTTTTGCCTTCATATTGCCAAAAACGATTAGCGATTGAAATGGCCAGTGAATCCACTCCGGTTTTCTTCACGAAGTCTTCAACCAAGTCCGGGCTGGTGTAAACGTTGGCCGCGGCAACCACGTCGTCTTCAATTCCGGCTAATACTCCAAGTTCACCTTCTACGGTAACATCATATTGATGAGCATAGTCAACCACTTTCTTGGTTAATGCCACGTTCTCGTCATAGGGAAGAGCCGATCCGTCGATCATAACAGAAGAGAATCCCATTTCGATACAAGATACGCACAATTCATACGTATCGCCATGGTCAAGGTGAAGACAGATTGGAATATTGCATCCGAGTTCTTTAGCATATTCTACCGCACCCTGTGCCATGTAGCGCAAAATCGTTTGGTTGGCATATTTGCGGGCACCACTGGACACTTGTAAGATAACGGGAGATTTTGTTTCCACGCAAGCTGCAACGATTGCTTGCATTTGCTCCATGTTATTGAAATTGAATGCCGGAATAGCATATTTGCCTTCCATTGCTTTCTTGAACATTTCTCTGGAATTAACCAGTCCTAAGTCTTTGTAATTAACCATAGCTGCTATATTTTATATTTGTGCATCAAAGTTAAGCATTAAAAACAGAGATTTGCAAGGAAACAGAAGGAAAAATTTCAAACGTTTGCGTAATCATTAGCGAATGTTATAGAGGGAATGGAGTATGGCTATTTTTTAATGATTTATCCAGACTATAGTAATCTTTTTTCCACCAAGTTACGTAGAGAAAATAAAAAGAATATGAGGAAAAGTGTTTTTTTGGTATTGTTGACGGTAGAATCGTTAGCAGTTCGGGATGGAGAAAATGCTACGGTCGGTCGTTTGGACTTGAACCGTTACATGGGGAAGTGGTATGAAATTGCTCGTTTTGATCATTCTTTTGAACGAGGATTGGTTGGGGTGAGCGCCGAGTATAGTTTCCGGAAGGATGGTAAGATACGGGTGATCAATTCAGGATATAAAGATTCTTTGGGTGGAGAGCGGAAACGGGCAGAGGGAAAAGCCAAGCAACCGGACCCGGCTGATCCGGGTAAACTAAAAGTGTCGTTTTTTCTTTTTTTCTACGGGGATTATTATGTATTAGAGTTGGATCAGGAGTATCGCTGGGCATTGATTGGCAGTCCCACGAAGAAATATCTCTGGATATTGAGCCGAACCCCACATCTACCTCAAGATGTATTAAATGGGATATTGGAATTAGCCCGAAAGCACGGGTACAATACTGAAAAATTGATTTTTGTGGAACAACCGGAAACGGATCAGTCGGTCTAGGGCTGATCCGCTATCGGCATTACCATTCGATTTCACTTAGCCCGTGGGCTCTCAAATAAGCATTCGCTTGACTGAATTGGTGATTACCGAACCATCCGCCCCGGTTGGCAGACAAGGGAGAGGGGTGTACGGATTTCAGTACCAGATGTCGTTGGGTGTCGATGAAAGCGCCTTTGCGTTGGGCATAGGAACCCCAAAGGAAGAAAACGAGATTCTCTTTTTTCTCGGCGATGATTCTGATGACGGCGTCGGTGAAGGTCTCCCAGCCTTTGTTCTGGTGGGAGCCTGCCTGATGGGCCCTCACGGTCAGCGTGGCGTTGAGTAATAGCACGCCTTGTTCCGCCCAGCGTTCCAGGTTACCGGATGCGGGGACAGGTTTGCCTAGATCGTTATTTATTTCTTTGAAAATGTTCTGTAATGAAGGCGGTTGCTCGATACCTTCCGGGACGGAAAAGCAAAGCCCGTGCGCCTGACCGGGACCGTGATACGGGTCCTGTCCGAGAATTACTACCTTGGTCTGTTCTGCAGGGCAATGGTCAAAGGCGTTGAAAATGAGTTTTCCCGGGGGATATATCTTGGTGGTCTTGTACTCGTTTTTCACGAACTGGATCAATTCCGAGAAATAAGGTTTTTCAAATTCATCTTGTAAGAGTTCTTTCCAAGAGGGCTCGATCTTTACGTCAACCATAGATTTTATTTTAGATTTTAGATTTATGATTTCTAGTGCACGAATCTGACATTGGTTGTCTTTGTAAATCATAAATCATAAATTAATTCGTTTTTATCTCAAATAGTTTCGGCCAGTGTTTTCCGGTAACGTAGATCGTGCCTTTCTTTTCGTTGTATGCGATACCGTTTAAAACATCATCGTTTTGGTCCAGTTTGGCTCTTTCGGCGGCGGTGAGCAGGTTCGGAAGTAGCAATTCTTCAACGACTTCACCTGATTTCGGGTCGATAATGACAATTCGGTCTGTAAGCCATTCGTTTGCCCAAATATAACCGTTGATGTATTCCAGTTCGTTTAAGTTGGTCACCGGACCTTTGTTATCGAAGACTTCTACTGTTTTGACAACACGGAAAAGAGTTGGGTCCAAATGGTATAAATGGTGTGAACCGTCACTCATGATGAGCTTGTCGCCCATCGTGGTCAGTCCCCAGCCTTGCTCCATGGAATAGTCGAAAGTCGTTAACAAGGTGAAGGAGGCCAAGTCGTACACGAAGGCTTTTTGGGAAGTCCAGGTAAGTTGGTATATTTTATCCTTGTAAACCGCAATTCCCTCCCCGAAATATTGTCTGTCCAATCCCAGCATTGCCAGCGTCTTGTTGTTTTCCAAGTCGATTTTGCGTAGGGTGGATTGGCCTTTGATTCCGGTTCCCTCGTAGATAATGCCATCTATATATACCAAGCCCTGCGTGGAGGCATCCGTGGCATGGGAGTAGGTTTTCACCAATTGGTATTGAAGAGATTTGGGAGCCTTATCCGGTTTCACGATAAAGGATTGGGTGGCTACTCCACATTTATTGTTGGGGTGGAACGCGATCACTTTGAGCGTGTTGGTACCACATTTTTCTTTCGGGATCTTGAATACGAATTCCCGGGTCGCGCTGTCGAGTGTGGCAATCTGTCTTTGGTTGAAAAACAGGTGGGCGGAGTCTATTTTATAGTGCTTGTTGTTCGCGTATACAATTTTAAGTTCCTCGTTGAACTGACAGGTGTCAAATTTCATGGGATACACGAATTGCACGCTTTTCACGTATTTAGGTCCCGTCGTTTCGCGGCTTTGAGCATTGTCTACCGAGAGGTTTTGATCCCCTTTACTCTTTTTTTCTCCCTGACAGGCAGAGAGAAACAGGAGCGAAAGCAGTATGTAGTAGAGATAAGGCATAATATATTATGTGATTTAAGATTTATGATTTTGTGATTCTGGTGTTTACGATCAAGTGTAATCACTCAATCGTAAATCACTTAATCTGCAATCATTCAAGGCTCCATTCGTAGCCATCCTTCGTGTCTTTTATCTGGATTCCTGCGTTTTTCAGTTCGTCGCGAATGCTGTCGGAGGTAGCCCAGTCTTTATTTGCCCGTGCCGTTTTCCGTACTTTCATCATGGCGTCGATAACTTTGCCTAGAGCTTGGTTGCTGGCACTGGAGTCCTCTTCTCCCTTGAGACCGAGAATGTCGAACACGAAACTGTGGAACAGGTTCTTTAACATTTCCAGATTCTCCGCGTTAATCTTTTCCGTACCTGCCGCGATGGAGTTGATGATGCGAACACCTTCGAACAAATGGGCGATTAATATCGGCGTGTTCAAGTCGTCGTTCATTGCTTCGAAACAGTTGGCTTGTAACGCGGCGATGTCGACCGTGTTCTCGTTAGACGCGTTCAGTTTGTTGAGCTGAGACACGGCTGCCATCATTCGTTCGTAGCCTTTCTCTGCGGCTTTTAATGCCTCGTTTGAGAAATCCAACGGGCTACGGTAGTGTGCCTGCAGGATGAAGAAACGCACGGTCATGGGGGAGTAAGCTTGTTCCAACACGTTGTTGTCTCCCGTGAAGAGTTGATCCAGCGTGATGAAATTGCCTAGGGATTTACCCATCTTCTGCCCGTTGATGGTCACCATGTTGTTGTGCATCCAGTATTTTACCGCTTCGTGTCCTTGTGCGGCCACGTTCTGGGCGATCTCACATTCGTGGTGCGGGAACTGCAAGTCCAAACCACCCCCGTGGATGTCAAACGTTTCTCCCAAGTATTTCTGGCTCATGCAGGAACATTCCAAGTGCCATCCCGGGAATCCGACACCCCAAGGAGAGGGCCATCGCATGATGTGTTCCGGAGTAGCCTTTTTCCACAGGGCGAAGTCAAACGGGTTGCGTTTTTCCTGTTGTCCGCTCAGTTCTCTCGTGTTGGCAAACAGTTCGTCGATTTTCCGACCGGATAGTTTACCGTAGTGATATTTTTGGTTATAGCGTTCCACGTCGAAATAGATATTCCCCTCGCTTTCGTAGGCAAAACCGTTTTCGATGATCTGTTTGATTAATTCTTGTTGCTCGATGATATGACCGGACGCGTGTGGTTCGATACTAGGGGGCAAGGTGTTTAGTTGCTCCATATTTTTGTGGTAACGGTTCGTGTAGAATTGTACCACTTCCATCGGTTCCAATTGTTCCAGTTTGGCTTTCTTGGCAATCTTGTCTTCTCCTTCATCCGCGTCATTCACAAGATGCCCCACGTCTGTGATATTGCGGACATATCTTACCCGGTATCCCATGAATTTAAGATAACGGAATAACAAGTCAAAGGTGATTGCCGGACGGGCGTGACCGAGGTGAGCATCCCCGTACACGGTTGGTCCACAAACATATAATCCTACGAAAGGCGGGTTAATGGGTTCAAATAACTCTTTTTTTCGACTTAACGTGTTGTATATCGTTAACTTGTTTTCCATGATACTATAATGCTTTATTGATATGATTCAACAAAAGTAGAAATTTTCTCCTTGAAAATAACGGGAAAAGGCAAATTAATGGTTCTTTAATTCCTCTTATATTTCAATGCTTCCGGAATGGCCGCTTTCAGTCTGGCGATCCGTTTTTCGTCAGCAGGGTGAGTGGACAGAAATTCAGGTTGCTTGCCTGCTGATGCGTTTGCCATACGGGTCCAGAAAGCAACAGCCTCATTCGGGTCGTAGCCGGCCATGGCCATGAAAATCAGTCCCAGGTGATCCGCCTCGAACTCGTGCTTGCGAGAGAAGGGGAGAACGATTCCCACGTTGGTTCCCATGCCGATTGCGGCGGCGAGGATGGCTTTTCTTGAATCACTTTGGTTGTGTCCTAGAATTTCGGTGGCGGCAGCCTGTCCGTATTGAATAAGAGCTTCTTGACTCATGCGCTCGTTGCTGTGGTGTGCCACGGCGTGAGCGATCTCATGCCCCATAACGACAGCGATTCCCGCATCATTCTGGCAATAGGGTAATATTCCCTCGTAGAAGACAACTTTACCTCCCGGCATACACCAAGCATTGGGTTCATTGCTGACAACTAGGTTAAATTCCCATTCAAAATTGGCAATCTGGTCTTGCAGTCCGTTGGCAGCGAGATATTGTTCCACGGCTTTCGAGATTCTTGCCCCGACATTTTTGATCCGTTGTTTGTTGACAACGTCGGTAGATAACTTGTTTTCCTTCAAAAAGCTGCTATATGAAGTTAAACTCATGGAGACCATCTGATCTTCCGGGAATAGAATCAACTGGCGTCTTCCCGTGAGTGGCACCGTGGCACACTGCGAGAGAAGTAAAATTGCTCCAATGATGAAGGTAATGCGTAAAATTGTTCTTTTCATAAATTGGATTATTGAAAGGTTAAATTTTGAATGCTAAAATATAATACGGATTTGAGATTTGCAATGTTTTATTATGTGCTTGTTTACATTTGTTGATATGATGTAAAGAGAATATTTTATACCTTTGTGCCAAAGCGAACGTGAAGATATGCAACAGAAGGATGTTCAGATATGTGATCTGCTGAAAAATAAGAAGGCGAAGGGGATGGAATTCCTTTTCGAGGAATATTATAAGCCTTTGGTTGTATGGTGTGATACTTTTTTGAACGATATTTCCCGATCGGAGGATTTGGTTCAAGATTTTCTGATCAAATTGTGGGAAAAACGGATCGGGGAAAAATTGCAACCTTCAACGTTACGATCTTATCTTTTTGTTTCTATTCGTAATTTGGCATTAAATGCGAAAGTGAAAATCAATCCTGTGCGATACGTTTGTGATCTCGGCTATTTTGAGAAGCCATGGGAAGAGTATGACAACATTGAAGAAGAGGTTATTCAACGAATAGAGCGTGAAATTAAAAAATTACCTTCCCGGAGTCGGGACATAATTGAATGTGTATATCTGAAAGGTATGCGATATAAGGATGTTGCAGCGGAATTGAATATTTCTGTGGCAACGGTCAATACTTTATTAGTCAATGCCTTGAAGAAGTTAAGGCAGGCTACAGGAAAGGAAGAAAGTATTTTGATATATTGGTTGTGTCTGGCTTATTGTAAATCTGTTGCTAAAGCGTGATTTGATGAATCATGTTTTATTTCATGTGTTAAATAATGTTTCCCATTCAATGACTTTGCTTTTGGATCTGTATTATATATAGAACATGACTCGTGTTTCAAATTGAATAGATTTGATAACTAGATAGAGGCATTGTGCTATAAGAACAAATAATCATGAGTATTATTAATATGGTAAAATTATGATATTTGAAAAGGATGTGGATTCATTTTTATTACGCTATTTACTAAATGAACTTGCCCCCGAGGATCGGGAGAAAGTAGAAGAGTGGATGGCTGCAAACGAGAAAAATCGTCAATATTATCGAGCATATCAAAAAACTCATCTGGAGTTGCGATGGACGGAGCGGTCGAAAAAGATTGAGGGGAACTTTATTCAATTTAATCGGTTGCGTCGGAAGCGGCATTTTAGGCGAATTTTTTATAGAAGTGTTGCTTGTGCCGTCATCCTGTTGTCTGTGGGGAGTGCTTTCTGGTACTGGGAAGAGAAAACAGAGGTGCAATTTGTTCAGGAGAGTATACAACCTGGGAAATCACAGGCTATACTTTACATGGCTTCCGGACAGGTTGTTAGCGTGGATAAAAATGCCAAAGAATTGAGGGAAGTGGATGGAACTTGTATCCATGTCGATTCGGTTGCGGGAATGACCTATAATGTTGTAGTGGGGGAGAATAGCTCGGAAGTTTTGTATAATCGAGTGGTGGTGCCTAAAGGGGGAGAGTTTAAATTGACATTGAGTGACGGGACAAAAGTATGGTTGAATTCATTTAGCGAGTTACGTTATCCGGTCAATTTCGTGGGGAATAAGCGTGAGGTCATCTTGCAAGGAGAGGCGTATTTTGATGTGGTCGGAGACCCGGAACATCCGTTTGTTGTTAAAGTAAATGATTTAGATATAAGTGTTTTGGGAACTCAGTTTAATGTAAATACTTATACCGAGGGTATCGTGAAAACCGTGTTGGTGGAAGGCCGTGTAAATTTGCGAGGAAAAATGGGAGAGCTTGATTTACATCCCCGACAGATGGGAGAGTACCGGGAAACAGATGGTAATCTACGCCTGACGGAAGTGGATGTTTTACCTCATGTGGCATGGAAAGATGGAAATTTTATATTTAGAAGCGAATCTCTGGAAGATATTATGGACAAATTGAGCATCTGGTATAATCTGGATGTGTTCTACACAAATGATGAGTTGAGGGGAATCCGTTTATCCGGTAATTTGTTCCGATACGGGGATGTGAATCAATTATTCACCCTTTTCGAGAAAATTTCCGATGCTCGTTTTCAGGTAGAAGGGAAAAGCGTAGTGATCAGTTGTAAATAACGTGTAATTATTAATAGTATGTATGTAAAAAAGATGAAGATGGTGGAACATCTCCATCTTTTGAATTGGTAAAAAAGAATAGGTGGTCGGAAATTCCGGGTCTATTCAATGTTTAATTGTTCAAATACAAATTTATGGAATGGAAAGGACTTTATGCCTTATCTAGGGTGAAATTTTCTCAAATTTTTAAAATCATGAGAGTGTTTACGATTTGTATGCTTGTTTTCGTGTTTGGAGCCACGGCTAGTGGTTTTTCACAAAAGCAAGTAGTTACGTTGGATTTGCGACAATGCGACATGAGTACGTTGTTCCAAGAGATCTGGAAACAGACGGGGTTGCGTTTCGTTTACAACGACAAGGATGTGTCGAGTATTTCACGGTTTGACGTGAAAGCCGAAAGTAAAGCCGTAGAGAAGGTGCTGGAAGAGGTTTTTGCAAAGACTTCTTTAAAGTGTTCCTTTGAAGGTGATGTTATTTTTGTGACCACCCGCGGGACTCAGGCCCGGATGGTGGCTGATACGGTCAAGAAGGTGACGGTGAAAGGAAAGGTGACGGATGAGAGTAAGATGCCTTTGCCGGGGGTGACAGTTGTGGTGAAGATTCCCGGTGCTGCATCGAGTTCAATCGGTACGGCAACGAATGACAAGGGAGAGTACGAGGTGTCATGGATTGCACAGAAAGATGTAGTACTTTCTTTCTCTTTTATCGGGATGGTGACTCAAGATGTAAAGTACACGAACCAGAAAGAGATTAACGTGGTGATGAAAGAAGAGACGGCAGAAGTCGAAGAGGTAGTTGTAACCGGTTATTTTAACCGTACCAAGCAAAGTTCCACGGGAGCGGAAGTTTCCGTGAAAGGTGAAGAACTTCGGAAAGTAGGTTCTTTGAATATGTTACAAGCTATTTCCGCTTTTGATCCTTCCGTGCGTACTCTTCCGAACAATCAATGGGGGAGCGACCCGAACCACGTGCCGGAAATATCGATTCGTGGGGAAAATGGTTTCGATTTGAGGAGTTCGGCTGATGATTCCCGTACGAATCCGAATGCTCCTTTGTATATCATGGATGGAATAGAAGTGACAGCTACGACGGTGTACGATTTGGATATGAACCGGGTGGAAGCATTTTCTATTTTGAAGGATGCGTCGGCCACGGCCCTTTACGGTTCAAGAGGAGCTAACGGGGTAATTCTGATCACGACGATCCGTCCGCGGTCAGGTGAATTGCGCGTGTCTGTAAATGCCCGCTATGACATTTCAGCTCCTGATTTGAGTGACTATAATTTGATGAATGCCCGGGAGAAATTGGAGTACGAGCGTTTGGCAGGTGTTTATAAGGCTAACGGGCTAGAGCAACAAATGACGATGGACGAGACTTATAATCGGCGTCTGGAAGAGGTGGTTCGCGGTGTGGACACTTACTGGTTGTCCATTCCGCTCCGGACTTCCTTGAATCAACGTTATAATATTTTCGTGGAAGGTGGCGATGAACATATGCGTTATGGCGTGGATCTGAAATATGACACGGACAAAGGAGTCATGAAAGGTTCCGGGCGTGAGCGTTGGGGAGCAAAGGTGAATCTGAATTACAATCTGGATAACAAGTTGATTGTAAATAATGACTTAAACGTGGACGACGTGAAAGGGGAAAACTCTCCTTATGGTGATTTTTCTCAGTATACAAGGCTAAATCCGTACGAGAGAAAGAGAGATCCGGAAACAGGAGAACTTATCCGGAAATTTGAATCAAATAACTTGAAAAATCCATTGTTGGATGCCACATTACCGAATACAGATTATAATCGTTACACGGAAATAAAGGATAATTTAAGTATCGAATGGCGAGTAACATCTCATTTCCAAGTGAAAGGATTGGCTGCATTGACCAAGAATATAACCAAGAATGATAAATACCGTTCGGCAGAGTCTTCAGAATTTGACACGCAGACCGATCCGGATCAAAAAGGTAGTTACACGATCAGTAATTCAACCACGGTTAATTTTGATGCCAATATCCGGTTCATGTATAACAACGTGTTTGCAGATAAATATACGGTGAGTGCGGGGATTGGTAGCGAACTTTCCACTTCGAATTTGACTGGGGAAGGTTTTACTGCCGTCGGTTTTTTGAGTGATAAGTTGAAGAATATTCAATATGCCCAACAATTCAAAAAGGATTCCAAACCCACGGGGAGTTATGATAAGACCAAGATGGTCGGTTTCTTTGCTAATTTGAACGTGGGGTATGATAACCGTTATTTCCTAGATGCATCATTCCGTACGGATGGTTCCAGTAAGTTCGGACGCAATTCCCGTTTTGCTCCTTTTTGGTCGGTCGGTGCTGCTTGGAATATTGATAAAGAATCCTTTTGGACGGGTACCGGGTACATGAAGATTCGAGCTTCCGTGGGTAGTACTGGTACAACGAATTTCACTTCAGATCAGGCATTGACACAGTATGTATACCAGAGTTCTTCCGAGTATAACGGGATTTACGGGGCAGTACTTTCTGCTTATGGAAACCCCTCGTTGAAATGGCAAAATACGTTACAATATAATGCCGGGATCGAGACGAGTGTTTGGAGAAATATTATCGTGGTGAATTTTGATGCTTATTTGAAACGTACGCAGAATTTGTTATTGAACGTGGATGTGGCTCCCTCAACAGGTTTTTCTTCTTACAAGGAAAATATGGGCTCTATCGACAATAAAGGGTTGGAGGCCCGTTTGCGTTTCAACTTGATTAACGACCGGATGCGAGATATGACCTGGAACGTGACGCTTGCTGCAGCTCATAATAAGAATGAGATCCGGAAGTTATCCACGGCCATGAAAAAGATGAACGAAGAGGCTTTGAATTCCGCTAATTCCAAAGGGGATACAACCGTATTCCGTTTGTACGAGGAAGGACGTTCTCAGAGTGCCTTGATGGTGGTTCGTTCGTTGGGAATTGATCCGGCTACCGGTAATGAAATTTATATCAAAAAGGACGGCTCTCTGACTTACGAGTACGATGTAAATGATAAAGTGGAAGTCGGGGACGAAAATCCGAAATTCCAAGGGAATGTTCAGACTAATTTCTACTGGAAAGGATTTAATCTTTATTTACTATTTAATTACGAGTACGGGGCAAAGATTTATAATTCCACGTTGGCGACAAAAGTGGAGGGAGCCGATCCGCTGTATAATGCAGACAAGCGAGTGTTGTACGACCGATGGAAAAATCCGGGGGATGTGGCCATGTTCAGGCGCATAGATGATACGAGCGAATTATATCAGACCACCCGTTTGGTTCAGGATAATAATTTCATTAATTTATCCAGTTTGTCTCTTTCTTACGATGTTCCAAGGGATATTTTAGCCAGAACGTTTATCGAGCGATGCAAGTTTACTTTCTCGATGACGGATGTATTCCGTATTTCGAGTATTAAACAGGAGCGGGGAACGTCTTATCCTTTTGCCCGTTCTTTTTCATTTGCGCTTAATGTAACATTTTAAAAACTGATATATGAAGACACGGTTATTTATAATGGTTTGTTTGTTGTTTTCGTTGACCTCATGCAATAAATGGCTGGATGTAGAGTTGGAGAACAAGGTGGACGAGGACAAGTTGTTCAGTACGGCTGAGGGCTTTCAGGAAGCGCTAGCGGGAGTGTATAGCCAAATGGCGGGGAAGAGTATGTATGGTCAAGCTCTTACGATGGAGTACGTGGATCTGATGGGGCAATATTATTCTTATAATTCCGTTGGTACGGCTTACACGTATTTTAAGGATTTTAATTACACGAATTCAGGTGTGAAGAGTACGATTGCTTCTTTTTGGAAGAATTTATATAATTGTATTGCTTCCGCGAATAATATTCTGAATTGGGCAGATAAGAATAAAGGTGTTTTGGGGGAGTCGAATCGGAATCAAGTTCGAGGAGAAGCGTTGGCTTTGCGTGCTTTTCTGCATTTTGACCTATACCGTCTGTTTTGTCCGGATGTGAAACTTTCTCCACGGGCAGAAGGAATTCCTTATAACAAAGAATTCGGCGTATCGTTACCCCCGATGTACACGGTGGAGGAAATCGTACAATTGGTGATTAATGATTTGAAGGAGGCCGAAACTTTGCTGGCAAACGATCCGATCGTGTCCATTGTACCTTATACGTTGAGTTCGAAAAGTGATGCGGATAAATATGTGGCCCGGATGAACTTGTACGGCGTGAAGGCCATGTTGGCGAGAGTTTATCAAGCCAAAGGCGATAACGTGAAAGCTGTTGCCTATGCCAAGGAGGTTATAGAGAGCGGCAAGTTCCGTTTACTGGAATTTGCTAGCGTGGATCAGACGGAGGCTTTAACTGACGTGTTGTTCTCTGACGAGCATATTTTTTCTCTACGTAATAAAGAGCTGAAGGATTATAGTGAGAAATTGCATCGTGATGAGAGTAAGAATGGAGTGACTAGTTTCAAACCTTTACCTTTTGGTGGTTACTATAACTGGTACGAAGGGAATAATGACGATGTCCGGTATTCAAAATGGTTTAATCTGGGTGATTTTATGAAGTATTATATGGATAACACGGATGCATTTTTCCGCAAGATGCCGATGATTAAACTTTCGGAGATGTATTTGATCGTGGCGGAATGTTCTTTTGACATGGATTCCGAGGTGTCATTGGAATATTTGAACGTGTTGCGTGATCACCGGATTCGAAATCATGTTCACTTGCAATATTTGTCAAAAGAGTCTATTCAGGACGAAATGCGTCGGGAATATCTAGGCGAGGGACAGATGTGGTATGTCATGAAACGCAATAACCTGAAAATTGAGACGGGGGCTTCTTCCGGGGATATTGAACCTTCGGATGTGGTGTACGTGTTCCCGATGCCTGATGCGGAAATTGAGGATGGACATAGATAGAATTAATTATAAATATTAAGAGTATGAGTAAATTAATATACTTGTTTGCGGTTGTTTATATCGTGTTCTCGTTTGTCGGGTGCGATCAAGACATAGATTATCCTTACGAGGGGAAAGACCGGATCCAGTTCAAGCATTTTTCCACGGTGTATAACAGGCGTATTTATGCAGATTCGGTCGTGTTTTCATTCGGTTTGTTGAATGATACAGTGCGGGTGGATACGGCGAAGATCGTTATGCAATATTTGGGTAAAGGCTCGGAAACGGAACGCACCTATAACGTGACGATCGTGGCAGATTCAACGACGGCCAAGGAGGGAATACATTACGCGGCTTTCCCGCAAGAACAGAAATTCCGTCCCGGAGAATTGACGGACACCCTGCGTATTGTTGTTTACCGGGATTCTTTAAACAAGAGTTTCGCTAACCCCACAAACGAATGTCTGTATTTGCGTTTGCAGGAGAGTGAGGATTTTGATTTGGGCTTGCGGGGAGGAATTAGTATGAGATTGTTATTGAACGATTATCTGTCTCAACCGAGTTGGTGGAGTAGTCATGGCGGATTGGGATATTTCCACCCGAAAAAATGGCGTATACTGATTTCATTTAATGAAAATTATAAAAAGTCAGATTGCTCGTTTGATCAGAATAACGAGGGACGGACGTATGCCAGAGGATTGGATAACTATTTAAGAAACGTGCCGACATATGATGACGAGACGGGAATGCGTCTTTACCTGACTTATATGCAGGAAGTCGAGAAATAGATGTTGATCAATAATTGATATATTATGAATTTAAGGAATATATGTTGTTTTTTTATCGTGGTGCTGTTTTTTTACGCGTGCTACGATGACAAGGGAAACTATGAGTACCGGGATATAAACGAAATCACGGTGGAAGGAATCGATGCTTCATATGCCCGGGATGTGGATGACAGTCTGCGTATTTATCCCGTGTTAAAGGGCACGATGTATGATGATACATCCCGTTTTACTTATCGGTGGGAGGTCACCGGAAGAACGTTAGCGGAGACTTATAATCTGGAGATACAAATAGATATGGTACCAGGGGAAAGGTCATGCCGTTTCGTGGTAAAGGATAAAGAGACCGAGGTTGAGAAATATCATCGCTTTTCTTTGAACGTGAGTTCTTCCACGGCAGGAGATCTGATCATGGTATTGAGTAAATATCAAGGAAGGGCGGAATTGTCTTACTTGCGTTTGGATAAGCCTTCCAATTCGGCCATAAATTACTATCAGGATCGGTATGATGAACTATTGGGCGTGTTCTGGAAGAGCGCAGATGCTGAAAGCTGCTTGTCGGAATTCAAATCAGACAATTATGACATAATAGAAAATGGGGAATTTGAAATTGAATGCACTGTGTCAAGGTATGAAATAAATGAGATGCAGT
>ERZ779869.2315-NODE-2315-length-15950-cov-15.914089_pt1 | contig 15950 bp, 19 predicted proteins | sample MGYA00511557_ERZ779869 | MGnify/ENA primary metagenome ERZ779869 (study PRJEB29588, sample SAMEA2154620) | human gut metagenome | biome: human gut; feature: human-associated habitat; material: faeces | place: Denmark | collected 2008/2010 ...
AGTGATTAAAATGTTTAGGTGTAGTTTTATGAATTATTATTGTGTTCGTCGTTTGCTTGAGATGGGTTATAGTTATTATGATTTTGTGGAATGTTATGCTGATTTTGATGGAATAGTGCATATGTTTCCAATTGGTTTTACGTGGGATAATATGGTGTCTTTTGGTGATAATGTAAGTATGGTGTTTCTCGGTTATAGTAGGAGGCATTGGGCGTGATGGATTATCATAGTTGTAACGGTCGTAAGCGTTTTTATATAGGTGGTAGTATGGTTAAGGGCTCACGTCGTGTACATCGTATGCGTGTGGGGCATTATGAGACTGGGGGTAGTGATTTTGATTGTGTTGGTTTGTTTGATTTTGTGATGGCGCATTATGCCGATGATATTGCTTTAATGCAGTTGAATTTGTGGGATGATACGGGGGTGTAGTATGGTGTTGTTTGGCCTATTAGCTCAGTGGTTGGAGCGGCATCCTTATAAGATGTGCGGGCCGGGTTCAATTCCCGGATAGGCCACGGTTATTGAGAATCGTTATCGTTATTGTTAGTGTGATATATTAGGTCATGACATGCCGTTTGGCGTGTTGTGACCTTTTTTTTCGTATGAGGTGTATGCATATGGATATGAATTCCGTTGCTACTCTTGTGGGTAGTGTTGGTTTCCCGATTGTCGCGTGTTGCGCTATGGCGTGGTTTATTGCCACGACGTTCCGTGATTTTAATAATTTGATGACGCGAAACAATGTTTTGACTGAAGAACTTATTACCTTGCTTAAGGATGATAAGGGGGGTGTTGATGTTGATGAAGCGAATATGGCGTAGCATATTGGCGTGCGTATGCGTGTTGTCGTTGGTTTTTGTGCCGTCTGCAAGCGCGGATATGCGTGGTTTTGACGTGAGCAATTGGCAGTGTGATATCGATACGTATGCGCTGGACGCTGATTTTGTTGTGGCCGGTGCGACTTGGGGTGTTGGCGGTTTTAATAATGTCTGTTTGGTCAATGGTGTTAATCAGGCCGCTAATTATCAACTTGGTCGTGCAGTGGACAGCGGTAAAAGTATCGGCGTGTATCATTATGCTATGGGCAATGACGCGGTTGCTGAAGCTGATTTTTTCGTGGATAACGTTGCCGGATATGTCGGGCGGGCCGTGCTTGCGCTGGATTGGGAGGCTGACGATAACCCGCAGTTTGGTAATGGGGCGTGGGTTGAGACTTGGGTGCGGCGCGTGTATGACCGCACGAAGGTGTGGCCTATCGTTTATACGGGGGCGTATTCGTTGGGTCAGCTCACGCCGTATGTACGTGAGCATTGCGGTGTTTGGGTAGCACAATATGCGTCTAACGCGCCGACTGGTTATCAGACGGTGCCGTGGCTGTATGGCGCGTATGGTGAGGCTATGCGACAGTACACGTCTAATGGTTACGTGTCGGGTTATGGCCCTCTTGATTTGAATTATTTCAGGGGTGAGCGGTGGCAATGGGACGCCTATGCGCGTGGCGAGCGTGATGGCGGTGTTTCGACCCCGGCACCGGAACCGGTGCCGGACGCTGGTTGCGCGTCCACGTGTGTGACGGTCGGGCCGGGTGACACGTTGGCCGGTATCGCGGCGGCGACTGGTTTATGGCCGTGGTCTGATTGGACGGGGTATGCGTCCGGTAATCCCAATGTGATATATCCCGGCGAAACCGTTTGCTATGGCGGTGGCACTGTTGCGCAGTCGAATACGAGTGTGGCGCGCACGTATATGGTGCAACCGGGTGATAGTTTGTGGTCTGTTTTCGGCGTTGATTGGTCACGTGTCGCATCGGTTAATGGCTTGTCTAACCCGAGTTTGATTTATCCGGGTCAGATTTTGCGTTACTGATAATCATTGTTAATAATCGGCGTGTCGCTTTTTGCACACGCCGATTTTTTATGCTATAGAATATATGTGTTAGCAAAAATGTTAACAAAAACAGATACAAAGGATAATAATATGCGCAAGATTCGTAAGGTAATCGCTGATAGCGATATCAACTACTATGACCGAAACGGCGAAATGCAAACGTTCCACACTACCGGAAACATTCGCACCGTTGAAAAAGCAGTTAAAGCGCTTATGGACGCGGGTATCGTCAACGTCCTGATTGATGATATCACCGCACACAAGACAACGTATGCAATGGACGTTGACACGTTCATCGAACACGCCGAACGTATCGTAACCGACAACGATACCGACAACGATAACGACAACGATAACGACAACGATAACGAACCTGAAATCGATAACGACAACGATAACGAACCCGAGTTCTGATTTTGGAAGGAAACATCATGACCAAAAACAATGAACAGATGAACGACACCACGAATGAAACCGCCCAGACCACTGTAGACAATTATCGTTACATTTGTACGATGGACAACAGCACCTTTGAGGGCAAACGTGCCATCGTCAACGCGCGTAACAGCGCATTGTCATTGAACGCTATCGGTGACACGCCGCTAACGGTCATTGGCGCGTACACCGCGCCGGGCGTGCGTTCTCAGACGGGACAGACATGCGTTAACGTCTATCTTTTTGCAAATGACGGCAATACGTATTTCAGCCAGTCGCAGGGCATTTATCGTAGCGTGTTGGATATTTATGACATGTTTCCTGATTTCAACGCGCCGCAGGGTATCCCCGTGGTAGTGAAAAAGACGCCCCTCGGTGGTGGCAGGTCTACCAAATCGCTGGAAATCAAGTAGTTTGAAATGAGAAAAAAAGCGCCATAAAACAATATGGCGCTTTTTATGAGGGTGGTGAAAAAATCATGCCTAGGGCGCGTAAACAGGCGGACGTTTTAACCGCGAAGCGCAAGCGCGTGCGCCGTGCGATAAACAGTCTGAAAAAAAGCATCACGGACGCCATGCCCGAGAGTGAGGCAAACGCGCGACGGGAATATATTCAACGGCTTGAATCGCAGTTGAAAAAAACATATGTCGGGCGCGTGAGCAATCGCGCCATGCGTGAAGAATTGTATCAGCGCGCCAACGAAGTCGCGGATACGCTTGTGCGACAGGTGGCCGAGGTGCGCGGCGGCAAGGGCCGCGCAATGGAACGCAGACGGTCGTTTAACATTTTCCGCACCGAGATGAGAATGGCATCCAAAGGAATGCCGAGCGCGTTGGGTGAGCTCGGTCGGGAAAAAATCAAGATTTTTTGGCGATACACACAAAACATATGGCAGAAACCTAATATCACCCCTGACAAACGATTGGAGGCCGTGATGAAGGCATATGACGCGGGCTCGTTGAGTGAGCTTTTTGACACCATTATGACGCGCAACGAAAAAGTACTACAGTACGCCAAAAGCATGAAAGCGCACACGGGCGATTTGGAGGATTATACGGATACCGACGGCGGTAGTCCGATATGGCTAGTGGCGGTTTCCCCCGACGTGGTACGATGAAAGCACGTAAAGAATACAGAATCGCGGCGATATTCGACACTGAAACCACGAACATCGGTGAGGGTGCCGAAACGCGCGCGTATCCGATATTATACATTTTCAACGATTTGCGGGCTACCCCGTTGGAATCGTATGACCCCGATACGGACGATGTACGTTTTTACCGGCGCACGTCCGAAGCGTTGGCGTACATTGATGATTTGATTACGTATGGTCGTGCGCATGGTTATGTGCCGATAATCGCGGCGTATAATCTCATGTTCGACATGCAGACGCTTATGTTGGAATTGGCGCAGTCGTATACGATTGAGGTCAATGCGCAGACCGCTACCAGCGTGTACACGCTTGATTTGTGCGTTGATGGTAATGTGGTGTGCCGTTTTTGGGATACGTTCTATCTTGAAATGGGCGGCCTACGCGCTATGGGTGAGACGTGCGGTCTGCCCAAGGCGGTGGGCGATTGGGATTACACACTTGCGCGCACGCCTGAAACGCCGTTGACTGGGGAAGAACTGTTTTACGCGCGGCGTGACGTGCAGGTGATACCGCAATATCTGCAATGGCTGTTGCGCGCTAACCATTGGCTCACGCCCGACATGCTGGGATGTCGCGTGCTGACCAAAACCTCGCTCGTGCGGCAGATGGCGCGCCGTGAGATTGGCGGGCGGCGCGTCACGTTGCAGGCCGGCAAGAAAATCACGTTGCAACGCGCTTTTGAAACGACGTGCAATCAGGAGTTTCCGAAAAACTATGAGTCCTATGCATTGCGTAAAGCGTGTTTCCGTGGCGGTTTGACTTTTACGAGTGCGAAAACCGCCAGTGTTGTCGTTGATAACGTGGCGTCTCTTGACGTTACGTCAATGCATCATGCGTTTATCAACGGGCGTCGTTTGCCGGTTAAATTCGCGGTCGTACCGCCGGAAATTTTGCAAATCGCGTGTAAGCGTATCGTTGACACGCCGCTTGAAGATGTATTACGTAATTATAGTGACCCGTTTCGCACGGGGTTGCATGTTGCGATACGTTTTACAAACCTTAGATTGCGGGCAAACACATGTTTTGCCGATTGGGGTATTGCAATCTGCCCACGTTCCAAGTTCGTGCGGACGTTGCAGGCGGACACCGATTACAGCAACAACGAACGCGCGAAAACACAGGAAAACAGTTTAAGGGCGCACGGCTATGTTGATAGTGCCGTTAATCCGACGTTTGCTTTTGGAAAATTGTATCGGGCGGCCGAATGTACCTTACACGTTAATGAGATTGAATTATGGAACGTGGCACAGGTGTATGAGTTTGACAAAATGCATGTATTGTATGGTGAGGCCACCACTAAGACGATTGTACCGCCCGATTACGTGACCCTACAATCTAACATGCTGTTCGCGCGGAAAACCGACGTTAAAAACCTGATTAAACACTACACCGAGGGTGTACCATATGCGGGTGATATACCCGAGTCGATACCCGAGGGAATCGCACGTGACGCTAGGACGGGTGCGTTGAGCGTGAAATTTTTGCAATCCTATTACGGTAGCACCGTTAAGGGACAATTCAACGGCATCTATGGCACTCAGGCTCAGGACGTCATGAAGGCCGATTACCGTGTGACGGAAACCGGTGAACTGGAAGTAGATAAAAACACGGTCTGCACTCCCGAGAATTTTGCGAAAAAACGCCCGAAGACACCGCGCGTGCTGTACACGTATGGTATGCGGATTGTAGCCGGGTCACGTATGCATCTTGTGATAGCCATGATGCTGATATATCGGCGTTTCAGCGCGCGTGTCACCGTCACGGGCGGCGATACCGACAGTCTTAAAATCAGTTGCGCCGATGACGTGACCGACGCGGAACTGTTGGACGCGCTCGAATCATTGCACACCGCGATAGAAAAAGCAATCAATCTTACCATGAGGCGCGTCCGAAACACCGCGCCCGACATGGCGTCAACGCTTGACCATATCGGCAAGTTCGAGGTTGAGGACTGCGGCGGCACCACCCGTTACGCCGAGCACGTGGAACTGTGGAACAAGGCGCGTGTGAGTCTGGATATGTCCGGGCGCGTGCATGTCACTTGCGCGGGATTGCCACGGCCCGACGGCGTGTACACCATTGAGGACTGTATCGAGGACATTATGCGTATGGGTCACGGTTTCGCGGAAACGGTACGGTCGGCACTGGGTTATGACGTGTTGGTTGATTATGAGATTTGCCATACGTTGCAACGCAACCGTCCGCATGTGTGGGATAGGTACGTTGGCACCGTCACCGATTATCGGGGTGCGACATATCATGTTGACGCGCCCGAGGCGATAGCGTTGTATCCGTCCGGCAGATGGCTGGGGGAATCGGACAAACAGGCCAACGGCGAGAATCTTGCATACATGCGGGACGTATATAATAGGAATGTTGAGACATTGCCGCGTGAACTTATTGTGCGGGACGGCAGACCTATGATTGTGAGTATTGATGGCGAAATATTACTATGACCGGCTTAGGACGTTAATTCTGCCGCGTAACGCAGACGTGAACATGATTATCGGCGCGCGCGGTTTAGGTAAGACCTACGGTATGCGGAAATACATGATAGAGGATTATTTGAAAAACGGCTATTGTTTCGTGGAAGTGACACGGTTTCGTGAGGAAAACAACGACGTCGCGGCAGACTATTTCAGTCGTATCGTAAAAGATAATATTTTTCCCGATTATGAGTTTAGGACTACCAATAAAATAGCTGAAATTCGCAAAAAGAAAACCGGTAAAAAAGAAAACCCGTGGAAAACAATCGGCTATTTTATACCTTTGTCATTACAACAGCAGAAGAAAAAAAGTACTTACGTTAATGTGCGGAACATTTGCATGGATGAAATCATCATAGATAACGATGACAGATATCACACGTATCTGAAAAACGAATTTGAACAATTGGCGAAACTTGTGGACACCGTCACGCGAGAACGCGCCGATGATACGGGATCGCGCAAGCCGAGAGTATTTCTGCTGGGCAATGCCTGCGACGCTTTCAATCCCTATTTTCAGCATTATGACGTACCGTTAGAACCTGAGTACGGATTACGATGGCTGGGCGGAAAAACATGCCTGTTCGACTATGTACGTGACGATGAATACGCCGAACAAAAAACAAAGAACACGGTAGCGGGGCGTATGCTGAAAAACAACGATGACGTCACTTCTAAAAACAAATTCGCGCGGCATAATACTGATTTTATCGAAAAACCGCACGGACATGCAAAGCTTACGTATGTTTTCCGATGGTTGCAACATGAATACGGCGTGTATGTCGATTTGCGTTGCGGCTATGTTTTCATCTCATCTAGATATGATGGCGGCGCGCATGTACCGTATTTTGCAATTACCCGGACGGACAACAAACTTAACTATCTTACCGCGAACATGGCTAAAGATTTGATACGTAATCTTACATCATATTATGCGCTGGGATATCTGCGTTATGATATGGTGGAAACGCAACACGCCGTAAGTGAAATGCTAAAGAATTTTGGTGTAAAATAACATACGGCATACAAAGAGATGCCGCAGTGAGACCGCTAAAACATTGTCATTGATGTCCACGGTTGACTCCGCCAATGATATGGCCGTGAGGGATAAGCGCGCCGGTTGTCGCTGTGAGTCATGTCGCAAGTATGCTATCCTTAAGCCGTACCGGTTCGGTATTCGTTCGCCGGTACGGCTTTTTTTCATATATGAAAGGAAAAACAAATGGCTGACGAAACCACCGAGGAGAGGGACACCGCCGAACGTGATGACCTCACCCCCGACGAATCACACCGTGAAGGCGAGTTCGATGACCTGCGCGACATGCTTACACGGGTGCTTGATAAAATTGACGCAATGAACGAGCGAATCGACGGCATCTACGACAATTTCACGGACTCCGTGGCGCAGATGGTCGAAAACGGCGCAACCGTCAAGGAAACCGACGATGACGCGGCGGAAGCAATCGCACAGGCGGCGGCGGAAGACTTGGAAAACCTCGATTACACGCTGTAACGGATAGGAGAAAATATCATGGCTGTAGATAACGCGACGATTTTGGATAAAGTCCGTACCAAGGGCACCGATGACTACCAGCAACGCATACCGAGCGCGACGCAGACCGGCGTGGCGAATACCATGCGCTATTTATTCGACCCGATGAACCGCCAATATTTGAATGATTGTGTGTGGAGCATGGTGAACCGTATCGGACTCACCGTGATGGCTCAGAACGCGCCTTTTGAGAACCCGCTGGCGGTTTTCAAGAAAGAGAATCTCTACTGGGGTTCGACCGTGCAGGAGATTGCCGTCAAATGGATTAAGGCGCACGGGTACAAGGATGACGCCGAAGAGCTTCTGAAGATGCACCGCCCCGAGGCCGCCGTCTGGTTCTACGAGAATAACCGTCGTGACCAGTACCCCATCTCATGGACAGAAGATGAGTTGCGGCAGGCGTTCGTTGATGATTTCGGGCTGAACCGTTTTATCGCGCAGATTATGGAGACCCCGCGTAATTGCGATAATTACGATGAAATGAACATCATGCTTGCGCTGATACGCCACTACGAACAGAATCTCGGCTTCTACAAGGTGCATCTTGATAATGTACCGAGCGACGAAACGACCGCCAGGACGTTGCTCAAGGCGTTGCGTTCGACCGCCGGACGTATGCAGTTCCCGAGCACCCAGTACAATGCGCTCAACGTGACCGACATCCCGGCATACGCCAACCCCCAGCAAATGGTGTTGCTGATTGAGCCGGAATATCTTGCGTCGATTGACGTTGACGCTTTGTCCGCAGTCTTCCAGCTGGACAAAGCCGACGTGCCGTATCGTATCGTTCAGGTGCCGAGTCTCGGCATCCCGGGCGCTGTCGCGTTGCTTGTTTCGACCGACTGGTATCAGGTGCGCGACACCATGTACGGCACCACCCAGTTCTACAACCCCCAGACCTTGGGCAACACTCTGTACCTCAACCATTGGGGAATCTACGGCGTATCGCCCTTCACCCCGTGCACATTGTTCACCACCGATGCGGGTACCAGCATCAATGTCGTGACGCAGACCGTGACCGGTTTCACACTGACGCCGACGTCGGGCGACGTCAAGGCGGGCGACGTGGTACAGCTCACGCCGAAGCTCACCGCCAACGTGACGCCGACGGGCACCGCCATCGAGGTTGCGCCGAACTCGGCAACCTACGAGGTGTCGGCCAAGCACGGCGCAGAGGGCGCGGCGTTCCAGCTCGATGTCAACACGTTCGTCGATGACCAAGCGCGCTTGCATGTCCAGCGTAACGGTCTCAAGGCGGGCGACGTCATTACCGTGGCCGGCACCGCGACGTATGTCAACCCGACCGGGGAGACCACTGAGCATAAGGCCGAGTGCACTTTCACCGTCAAATAGTCTTCATGTTAAAATGGGTGGTGTTTCACGTGAAACATCACCCTTTTTTTCGTATAAAGAAAGATATGATATGGACTTCCCACACCTTCAAAACGCAACGAAGTTCCCCGATACTGACACGCGCGTGTACGAACAGTACCGTAATGTTTTCGATTACAATGTTTGGACGCCAAACACGGTAATAAAGTTGTGCCGCGTGAACTGGTACGATGATTATCATGATGTCGTGAAATTCCCCGATGACGCCGCAAGAGACGCATGGTTCGACGCGCTGGACGGCGAAACCGTCAAGCTCACGACTAACATGTATATCGCGCGCGCCGATACGGACGGTATAAAATTGCCCGTACCGTATATGACGGCGCAACGGTATAATTACATTGTCGTTGATTTTTCGCATGATATTGTCAATACGCCGTATCAGAAAACCGACGTGCAGACACGCTATCACTTTTTCATTACGTCCGTGCAGGCGGAAGCGCCGAACACGACAACATGCACGCTTGTACGTGATGTATGGACGGACTATATCAACAGCACCACAATCAACGGTTTGCTGTTGTCACGCGGACACGCGCCGTTGACGGAAACGACACCGCAAAAACTGTTGGATAACCCACGGGCCAACTGTCGTGATTTTACGTTGCCCGACGTTGATTATGGCAACGCGGCCGCGAACATCAAAAAAAGCACGCCTATTAACCTGCAAAACGGTACAAGATACATATGTTTGTCCGCAACGTTTTCCCCGCAACAATTGCAATCAATGAGCAATGTGCGCGGTACAAACGTCACGGATACCAGTCCGTCATATACTAACGCCGATGCAACGGTCAATGGTTTTGTATGGGGTGCCGGGAACATAAACACGTCAAACGTAACCGGCGCGGGTACGTCATATAATTCCATTGATAATCTCACCGCAAGCAACGTGTACATGTACGCGCTGGAATCATCCAAAGTATCGGGTGATTATTTTGATACGATGTTTGCGTATTATCCGCATATCATGTCACAGATCGTATCTGTTTTCGTTGCCACGGCGAACATGATGCATTTTGGAAATGCCATTACGGTTAATGATGTGGCATGGCATACGGTCAGCGGCGCGCGCACAAAACTAGCGGACATTAATCTAACAACGAATGACTTCGGTTATTCGCCGGAATACGCCAAAATAACACGCCTGTACCTTGCGCCCTACGCGCACTTGGAAATATCCGACAATATCGGCAATAAAACCCGAGTGGAAATAGCGGAATGCGGCCATCTCTCAGTGCAAGCCGTCACGTCATTAAGCTACCCGATATTACGACAACTCGCATGGCTTGACGGTATCGGGGGTGACGGCGACACGTCCATAACCATCAACGCCATCAACGGGGCCGCCATTACCGCCGACGTGCCGAACGCGGACGTGCTCAAAACGCTCATATCCCATGATATCCCGACGTATGCGTTGCAACGCCGCGCAATCGACGCGCAACGCGCCGCCTCCTACAATGTCGCCGTAAGTCAGGCACGGCAAAACGCCATGCTGATATATGAAAACGGCGCGCGCTCGGCTAATGTCAGTCAGGCAAACACGTATCGTAGCAGTGCGGCGACGGTATCGAACACCGCACGCGCGAATCAACGCGACATAGCGATAAAAAACGAGTCCAATAGTGTGCGGTCGGATAATCTCACATACTCGAACACACGCCAAACCGCTGACTTGGGCACTAGCACGGCCAAAATCAACCGTGATGTGCGTGATGATAATACACTACAGAATAAAGCTTTTGTGGAAGGTACCCAAACACAGGCGATAACAAACGTGGCAAGCGCGATAGGCACAATGGCGGGGGCCGCGCTGGTAATCGGCACAGGAGGCGCGGCCTCGCCGGTGGTTGCCGGCGCAATGGCAATCGGCGGTGCGGCGCTTCAGGGCTACAACACCGGTATTGCAATCACTAACAGTCAGGAACTCAACGCGACATCCAATTATGTTGCAACTGATAAAGCGAACACCGCAATACAGGCCAACACCGAGCAAACACAACATGCCATAACGCAGGCCACCGCCGTGACCAGTCGCGCGAACACGCAGGCCGACCGCGTTACCGAGTACAGCACAAGCGCGGCTACCGACATGACCGCCACAAGCACGGGCACGGCCAACACGAACGCGGGCGCGTCACGTGGTGTGACGGTTGACAACGCCAAACGTATCATGCTGAACGCGCGCGACAACGCGAATGCGTCATGGCGCGACATGCTCAACCAGCCGGCGCAACCGGTCGGCGCGTATGGCGGTGACAATTTCAGACAGGCCACGGGGCTTGACACCATGACCGTGAAAATAGTCACGGAAGATAACGGTGCGATAGCGGCGGCGGGTGATTACATGCTACGCTACGGGATAGCAAGCAACAAACTCTACAATAAACCGACGCTGACGGCTTGCAAGCATTACACGTATTGGCAGACCGCCGACATATGGACGATATGCCCATTGGCGCAAAACGAGCAATTGCAGACAATAAGGGATATTTTCAGTTCCGGTGTTACAATATGGAACAGGCCCGAGGAAGTCGGCGGCGACTTCGTACACGACAATCTATAAGGTGGGAAAATTGGGACGCAAACGCACGCATAAAAGGCCGTTGACCCGCGCGGAACTGGGTGAGCGCGGCGCACCGGTATGGCAACAGTCCGAGGCGCTCAACTCGCAGGCGTATTCGATGGCGTATTCTCAAATGTTGAATATCGCGTTATCACGGTTCAAATGGTTGAATCTGCCTAAAACGTGTGACGCTTGGTTTCTTGAATACAATCTATTGTATTTTGGTTACGCGACAATCGCGTTTCCGCATAGCAAGCCCGGCGTGTTTTTCAGCACGCAGGCGGTGACAACATCGAATTTCAACGTGTATTACAAACCGAAGAAATGGGATAGCTACGGTATTAACGGTTGGCGTTTCTCGGTGAACAATTCAAATGGTGTTTTCATCTACGCCAACCGTGCCCGCACGCCGCTCATCCCAACCATCGAGTTTTTCGCGCATGAGATTGAAGATTTGTACATGACGCGACGGCAGAATCGTTTCAACCAGAAAACACCGTTTATTTTGGAGGTTCCCGCCGGTCAGCAAACGGCGGGTATCAACGTTATCAAGCAAATCAGCGGCGGTGAAATGGCAATCATGGCGACACCCGGTTTCACCGAGTCCATGAAGGCCAACGTGCTGAAAACCAACGTGGAATATATCGGCATGGAATTGCAGAACGACATACAAAATACGTGGAACTCGTTCTATCAAGCGCTGGGTATCAAAAACCTACCCTTGAAAATGGAACGACAGACCGCCGATGAAATACAGGATTACGGCGAACCGACCGACCTTCGTGCGCTCAGCGAACTGGAGGAACGCCGCGCCGCTTGCGATATACTCAACACCCGGTTTGAAAAATACCTCAAGGAACCGATACAAGTCGTGTGGAACGAAGACAACATCTCACGCAATTATGATTATTTGAACAATCTCGAACGATTGGCCGGTGATGATAATGCCGAATGACATAGACAGCTACCAGCCGTGCGAATCACGCGACGAATTTCATGGCGTGATGACGTACACGTTTGGCGAACTACTCGACGTGCCGGGCGGTGTTGACTGGGATAATGCCGCATGGTCATGGCGGGCCGTTGCCTATGATGACACGCAATACACACGCTGTTGCCGTAAAATCGAAAACCGCTTCTACGACCGGGAACTAGGCGTCATGCCACCGTCAAGATGGCGACGGCACTTTATGCGACTCATACAAGAAATCATGCCGACATTGCGCCCACTCTATGCGCTTATAGACAATAATCCCGATATAATTCTCAGCGATAGCGACACATGGCACAAAATGCGCACCGTGTTTTCAGATTTTCCCGCGACACAGCTCACCGAAAACCAAGACTACGCAAGCAACGCGACTGACAATCAGTATGAAACAATCGCTAACGGCAATTTCATGGATAAAGTCAATCGCATAAGAAACGGCGAATATGTCGATATTGACGTGTTGTTACTTGACCATCTAGAATCATGTTTTAGCCCGTTATGGACTATCAACATAAACAATTACTAGTGAGGTGATTTTCATGGACGCCAATACATTAGCCCGCATCGAAAACGAATATTCCAAACTTAGCGAAAACATCAACAAACTAGGTGATTATCTATTGAAGCAAATGGACAAAAAGAAAACACTGCCAACTGATAATCACTATGAATTGTTGATAAAACAATACGCCATCATGCTACAATACGCCTACGTTTTGGCGCAACGAATCCACCTCGCACGGAAGGAAAAATAATGTTCCCATATCTACCATTTTTCTCAGTATGGCCCTACACACCCGCCATACCCGCGTTCTACTGGAACGCCAAAAGTCAAGAGGAAATAATAAAGCATATTGCGTGTGAAATCGACCACATAACGGCATATCTTGATGAAATTGTAGCCGACATAAACAAAACATTGACCGACTATGATACAAGAATAAAAAACATTGAAGCACACATAAACGAGTATGCAATCGCCATAGCGCAAATGCAAGAACAAATCGAACACATAGGAGATACACAACTGGTCTGGAACATCACAAAAGGCGAATACACTGACAGTAAAACAGCACTACGTGATTTGTACCGCGAACTAGCAGTGTACGGCGCGCGCGTCGCTCAAATAGCCGATATCAACACCGGCAAACTATCCGAGCACCGTACCGACGAAACACCGGCAATCGGCAATCTTACCATATTCAACGACACAACACCACGTGTCACTAATCCAACCACCGGCGATAAATACCCGCCACTATCATAAAAGAGGAGTATCATGGTTAACACCACGAATTATGCACTGGAAAAATATGAGGCGGGGAGTTCCGCAAATCTACTTGACCAATACAATTCATCAATGGATAAAATCGATGCCGCCATAAAAAGCGTCAGCGATAAAGCGGACTTAGCATTAAACGACAACGTGCTACCGGACGGCCTAGCCGCATTCATAAATGCGTTAGGTCTAACCGGGTCTAACGCGCAAACACTTGGCACCACTCTCAACCACATATTAAACCGTACCGGCACGGAAACTTTTACCGTTACCGACCTCGGCGCACTCAAAAAAACCGCAGAGGGCTACCCAATTCCATCGGCCAAGTAAGGGCATACCATCATGGCAACAGAAACACCGTTCTATCATCTGCCACTATACGAAACAGGCGACTTAGCCGATTTACGCGACGGTTACAACGCCGCAATGCGTATCCTAGACCGCGTAATACATCAACTAAAAGTACAGGAAGAAATAAATCACCCGACAAACCTCAGGAAGGACAACTAACATGACCGACTACACAACAAACTTCAACCTCGAAAAATACCAAACCGGCGACGCGGCAAACCTCAATGACCAATATAATGCGTCAATGGACATTATCGACACTAATCTCTATAAAATCAACACTAACGCAAACACTGCGGGCGGTAAAGCCACGCAAGCGCTAGAAACAGCACAAAACAATAACAAAAATCTCACAGCATTAGGCGTAACCAGCACCGAAACCGCGACACAACTCAAAACCAAAATAGACAACACAGCAGAAACAGCACAAAACAACAAATCAAATCTAAACGCGCTAGGCGTAAACAACGTTACAGATGCAACCAACCTCAAAAATAAAATAAACAAAAACACTCAAGACATTAGCACAAACACTCAAGACATTAGCACAATCAACACCACCATAAGCAACTACAAATATAATAGCGGATATATGGTAACATTCGGTGACTCTTACGCAGACTCAACCACACCACAAAACACATGGCCGTATTGGTTACACCAATACATCCCAACACTGACACTCAAAAACTACGCCGTCAGCGGTGCCGGTTTCAATGTGGACACGCGAACATTCATAAATCAAATAAACAACGCAAACACAGACAGCACACTAGACAAAAGCAAAGTCAAACTAGCCGTATTAGCCGGTGGGCGAAACGACATACTGAACTACAATAACGCTAAGACAAAAATACAGGAATGCGTAAACCAAATGATAACCATTTTCCCTAACGCCCGAATACTCATAGCACCAATGTTATATGATGCTAATTACATAGACGGCAACGGAAGAGATAAACTAGCCGGACTAACAAACGGTGCCGAAGTAATCACCACTCACACGCCAAACACCGAAACACTAAAATTCGCCTACCTATGGCTAAAAGGCGAAACAAACTCAATAGGCTCAGACAAAATACACCCCAACCAACTAGGCGCACAAACCATAGCAAAATACATATACGACGGCGCATACGACAACTACAAACCACGTCAAGCCATGATAGACACCGTATTCGGTGACGCAAAAGGGTTCATAACACTACAAGACGGCATAGTAACATATGACGTAATGGGAAACGTAAGCAACATAGGATCAGGACAAGGCCGCGCCCTACCCGGCTGGGCAAGCACATGGCACAACGTATGGGCGTGGGGCGTAAGCGCTGGAAGCACCACCACACCACGCTTATACCAATTCCTAGGCACAAGCGTATCAATGATGAACTACACCGGACAAACAGGAAACATGAGCGTACACGCCACATGGACAGCATAAAATGATATGAAAACATAAAAACCCCCGCATTATATGCGGGGGGTTTTTTCATTTAAACAATTATGTCAGTCACCATACATAATCATAAATTGAGACAACATAACAACCAACACCGTCTTTAACACCACAACACACAAAATCAAAATCACAATCACCATAATTATATTCAAGAACCCTAGTAAGGGCTGATTTAAACGTGGCCACGCCATTATCAATCTCCTTACAAGCGTTAACAATTTTCTCAAAACCGTCAACATCAACCGAATACACATGACCCGGCACAATCTCAGTCACATAAGCCTTAACTTCAAACATTCTAATTACTCCTTTTTTGTGTTGTTTTTTTTTGACAACACCAATACTAACACCCGCAAACCACGACACCGAAACATCAAAAGCCCGGTAGGCCATCAA
>ERZ779869.2320-NODE-2320-length-15933-cov-4.714511_pt1 | contig 15933 bp, 15 predicted proteins | sample MGYA00511557_ERZ779869 | MGnify/ENA primary metagenome ERZ779869 (study PRJEB29588, sample SAMEA2154620) | human gut metagenome | biome: human gut; feature: human-associated habitat; material: faeces | place: Denmark | collected 2008/2010 ...
AAGCCACGTTCACACATCCGCCAGCGGAAACAGCCACGGCGGCGGAAGTATCGGATTCTAAAAAGTCCTTGCGCATTGTGCCGGAATATGGTACGATCTTTTCTGTGAAAACAAATGTATTTCCTGGAAAGAACATAGAAACAGAGGATTGCCATGAGAGAAGAGAAAACAAAGTATTATGTAATCAAAGAAAAGGCGGTTCCGGAGGTCCTTTTGAAGGTCATCGAGGCCAAACGGTTGATGGATATGCAGGAGCTTACCGTGCAGCAGGCAACGGAAAAAGCGGGAATCAGCAGAAGCTCTTTCTATAAATACAAAGATGATATTCTTCCTTTTCATGACAATGCAAAAGGAAAAACGATTACGTTTATTCTGCAGATGGACGATGAGCCGGGACTGCTTTCCGATGTGCTGAAGATTATCGCCGGGTTTCACGGAAACATTCTGACCATTCATCAGACGATTCCGTTAAACGGCGTGGCGTCACTGACGATCAGTGTGGATATCGCGGAAGACCGGGGAGACGCCTCGGAAATGATCAACGAGATTGAGTCCAGACAGGGAGTTCATTATTTTAAAATCTTAGGACAGGAGTCCTGAAAAAGAAAAAGCAAGAGAGGGACAAAAGAGATGATTCAGATTGCAGTATTAGGATATGGCACCGTTGGTTCCGGCGTGGTAGAAGTCATCAACACGAACCATGACAGCATCAACAAGAGAGCAGAGAACGAGATTAATATCAAATACGTTCTGGATTTAAGAGATTTCCCGGGAGATCCAGTGGAAAAAGTGCTGGTACATGATTACGAAGTGATCGCAAACGATCCGGAGGTTGATGTTGTTGTCGAGGTCATGGGCGGCGTTGAGCCGGCTTACACCTTCACAAAACGTGCGCTGGAGGCTGGAAAGAGCGTCTGCACATCCAACAAAGAGCTGGTGGCAAGACACGGTACCGAGCTTCTTGCAATTGCAAAAGAGCACGGCGCAAACTATCTGTTTGAGGCAAGCTGCGGCGGCGGTATCCCGATCATCCGTCCGTTAAACTCCTCCCTGACTGCAGATGAGATCGATGAAGTAACTGGTATCTTAAATGGTACCACGAACTATATCTTAAGCAAAATGGCAAGCGACGGTTCCGATTTCGCGGATGTATTAAAAGAGGCACAGCGCCTCGGCTACGCAGAGCGCAACCCGGAAGCAGATGTAGAAGGCTACGATGCGTGCCGTAAAATTGCGATTCTTTCTTCTCTTGCTTATGGAAAAGAAGTCAATTACGAAGAGGTTTACACCGAGGGAATCACAAAGATCACCGCAGAGGATATCAAATATGCGACCTCGATGGGAACCGCAATCAAACTGCTCGCAACAAGCCGCAAGGTGGGTGATCAGTATTACGCTATGGTAAGCCCGGTGATGATTGACGCGAAAAACCCGCTGTACAGCGTAAACGGTGTCTTCAACGCCATCTTCATCCACGGAAATGTACTGGGTGATGCCATGTTCTACGGAAGCGGAGCAGGAAAACTCCCGACCGCAAGTGCCGTTGTTGCCGATGTTGTAGACTGCGCAAAGAACAAAGGCAGAAACATCATGATGAGCTGGAGCGAGGAGAAACTGAACCTGCTGCAGATCGATGATGTGAAGAGCCGCTTCTTCGTCCGCGTATCCGGCCACGCCGCAGAGCGCCAGAGTGAGATCGAGGAGCTGTTCGGAAAAGTAGAAATCGTAGCAGTTCCAAGTCTGTCCGAGGAGTTCGCATTCATCACAGGCGAAATCACAGAGCAGGAGTACAGAGAAAAAGCAGAGAAACTCGACGGAATCCAGAGCAGAATCCGCGCGAGAATTTAAGATCTCGAAATAGACATAACTAAAAAGACGTTTCACAGCCGTAAAGCAAGGGGTGTGAAACGTCTTTTTAGTTATCTTAAGATTTATTTTTAAAGATCTGTGCCGGATCCAAAGGAATCCGTATCATATCCCACCGGTTCCGATGCCGGATATAGGATATCTTTCCGTTCCTGATAGAACGCAGCCATCGTGATCTGCATATACGGCATCACCCATAAGAAGCCGATGGCGCAGGAGCAGGATGCGAGGATCTCAAGTCCTAAAAAGCTGAGGAGCAGCAGAATGTAGCGGAAGAAATTCTTTTTCATCAGCACAAAGCTCTGACGGATCGCCTGGATCGGGCCGATGCCGGGAGCGTCGTTCATCACGAAGGTGGAAAGGGAAAACGGAACCAGCACCAGCGTGGAAACGAGAGAGCCGATCAGCTTATAAACGTAAACATTCATGAGCGAAGAAAGCTCGGCGTCAATGGAAAGTGCAGTTCCAAGCGTCAGTTCCGCACTCGGGGAGGAAAGATACTGGAAGCCTGGAATGCTGGAAATCAGGGCGATCACGGAGCTGATGCCGTTGATGATAAGGAACATCAGCACGTACTGGTCCGGGTGGTGATAGAAAGCGTAGAGCATATCACCGACGGAAATCGGTTCCCTGCGCAGCGTCGAGAGGCAGATTTTTAAGTAGCCTGCCTGGAAGAGGCTGAGGAGCAGGGAAAACAGGAACAGCGTCAGATTCAGGAAAATGATATCGTACAGCGTTGTGCCTGAAAAAATCAGCGTCGGGATGAGGGAACAGGAGAAGGTGAGAAACAGGTTGATCGCGGTTGCGCCCACCAGCGTGCCGCATCGGCCTGCCATGGCCTCACGGGCCTGCTTTTTCAGTTCTGAAAATTTCTGTTTTTGTCCGTTCATGAAAAATCCTTTCTGGTACCTAAATAGTATTTCCGTCGGTGGTTGTTCCGTTATCCGGTGTCATCTGGTATTCCTGCATGTACTGATTGTAATACCGCTCGAGCAGGTTGGTGCTGCCGCCGCTGACCATGTTGAAAAGCAGGAAAGAAGCATACATGCAGATACCGACAATTATGCCGATGGTACAGCCCGCCAGACCGGCTTTTGCCGTGCCGCTCATGCGTCCTGCGCCGCGGCTTAAAAGGGCGAAGATCACGCCGAGCGAGCCGAAAAACAGGGAACCCATGTTGAGCATGAACAAAAAGGAGCAGATCGCCATGACCATCGAAGCGGCCGCAAGGGCCTGCGAACCCGTCCTGCGCGGCGGCTGTACGGGAGGCTGCTGCTGGTAATGCTGATACGGTCCGGGACGCTGGCCCTCAGGCACGCCGTACGGATGGGAGGACTGATAGGAATCTCCGGACTCATTGGTGTTTGGATCGTAATTTTCTGGTGTCATAAAATGTCCTTTCTTCTGCAAAAAAGCGCGGTTTCACACGCAGTCTGTCAAAAAAGCTATAGTAAAGATTTTATCATGTAAGGTTGACAAAAACAAGACCTATTGATAAGGTAATAGAGTGGCTGTTCCGCCAAGGGTCCCGCTTTTTATGCGGGAAAAACAGAGAAGGAACAGCGTGTTTTGGAAGAGACAACAGGAGGAATTTACCTATGGATATGAATCAGGTATTGGCAGCCGAGCTGAACGTCAAACCGTGGCAGGTAGAAGCTGCAGTGAAACTGATTGACGAGGGAAACACGATCCCTTTTATTTCACGATATCGAAAAGAAGCAACAGGTTCCTTAAACGATGAGATACTGCGAAATCTGTACGACCGTCTGATGTACCTGCGCAGTTTAAATGACCGCAAGGCCGTTGTCCTGGCGAGCATCGAGGAGCAGGGCAAGCTGACCGCAGAACTGAAAAAATCCATCGAAGAGGCCGCAACTCTCGTGGTCGTAGAGGATTTATACCGCCCGTACCGCCCGAAACGCCGGACGCGTGCGACGATCGCAAAAGAAAAAGGACTGGAGCCGCTGGCGAATATCATTCTTCTGCAGATGACAAAAGAGCCGCTCGAAAAAGAGGCAGAGGCTTTTGTTTCAGAAGAAAAGGAAGTCAAAACGGCAAAAGACGCCATTGCTGGTGCCTGCGACATCATCGCCGAGAGCATTTCCGATGAGGCCGATTATCGTATGGAGATCCGCCGCAGAACCGAGGCGAAGGGTCTGATCGTCTCGACAGCAAAGGATGAGAAAGCAGAGTCCGTTTACGAGAATTACTATGAGTTTTCCGAGCCGGTATCGAAAATTGCCGGACACCGTGTGCTGGCTCTGAACCGCGGTGAGAAAGAAAAATTCCTGAACGTCAAAATTGAGGCGCCGACGGAAGAAATCCTGCGTTATCTCGAGAAAAAAATCATCACCAAAGAGAGTCCGCAGACAAAGCCGGTTCTGCAGGCGACCATCGAGGATGCCTACAACCGTCTGATCGCTCCGGCCATCGAGCGTGAGGTCAGAAATCAGCTCACCGAAAAGGCAGAGGACGGTGCGATCAAGGTCTTTGGAAAGAACCTTGAGCAGCTTCTGATGCAGCCGCCGATCGCAGGCCAGGTTGTCCTTGGATGGGACCCGGCGTTCCGTACGGGATGCAAGCTGGCTGTTGTCGATGCGACTGGAAAAGTGCTCGATACCACCGTGGTTTATCCGACCGCGCCGACGAATGAGAAGAAGATTGCAGCAGCAAAAGCGACCGTAAAAGATCTGATCCACAAATACGGCGTCACCCTGATTTCTGTCGGAAACGGAACTGCAAGCCGTGAGTCCGAGCAGATTATCGTCGAGATCTTAAAAGAGATTCCGGAGAAGGTTGCGTATGTGATCACAAACGAGGCAGGAGCATCCGTTTACTCTGCAAGCAAGCTGGCAACCGAGGAATTCCCGAACTTTGATGTCGGACAGCGAAGCGCCGCTTCCATCGCACGCCGTGTGCAGGATCCGCTGGCAGAACTCGTCAAAATCGATCCGAAATCCATCGGTGTCGGCCAGTATCAGCACGATATGAACCAGAAGAAGCTCGGCGAGGCGCTCGGCGGTGTCGTTGAGGACTGCGTGAATAAAGTCGGTGTCGATCTGAACACGGCATCTGCGTCGCTGCTGGAATACATTTCCGGTGTCAGCAAGGTGATTGCAAAAAACATCGTAGCATACCGCGAGGAGAACGGCCGTTTCGAGAGCAGAAAAGAGCTCCTGAAAGTGGCAAAACTCGGACCGAAGGCGTTTGAGCAGTGCGCGGGCTTTATGCGCATCACCGGCGGTAAAAATCCGCTGGACGGCACAAGCGTTCATCCGGAGAGCTACGAGGCAGTCGAGAAGCTGTTTGCAAAGTTAAATATGAAGACAGAGCAGATCAGCGAGGGACCGACGGCGTTCTTCATCAAAGATTACAAGAAGATGGCAGAGGAGATCGGTGTCGGCGAGATTACGCTGCGCGATATCATCAAAGAGCTGCAGAAGCCTGGCCGTGACCCGCGTGACGAGATGCCGCGCCCGATCCTGCGCACCGACGTGCTCGATATGAAGGATCTGAAGGTCGGCATGATCTTAAAGGGAACCGTGCGCAACGTCATTGACTTCGGTGCATTCGTCGATATCGGCGTGCATCAGGACGGACTCGTCCACATTTCCCAGATGACGAAACGCTTCATCAAGCATCCGCTGGAGGCTGTGAGCGTCGGCGATATCGTGGAAGTGAAGGTCATCAGCCTTGATCTGGCGAAGAAGCGGATCGGACTGTCGATGCTGCTTGATAAATAAAGTGTGATATGTGGGCTGCCCGAAAGAAAACAGGGGCAGCCCGCGGTGTATCAAAGGGGGATTACCATGAATGAGGAAGAAGTGCTGGTAGGACGGATTCAGGATCTGGCAGAGCAGTGTTATCACAGGGATGTTCCGTCACACACGGAGTTTCTGACGCTGGCGGAGCAGGATTTGTTCTACCGCACGGTAAATAAAATCCCGGGCGTGCGTTACGTGCTGTCCGGCGGATACGAGGCGGCAGAGCGGAAAGCGGCGCTGTTTCTGCCATCCTATGCAGAGGACGGTGATGCGTCGATGCTTCCGATTGCAGTCGTGCGCATCAGCCCGCTGAATGAAAAATTTGCAGATGCGCTGTCACACCGTGATTTCTTAGGATCACTGATGAATCTCGGCGTGGAGCGGTATAAGCTGGGAGACATTCTGATCGATGGAAACCAGGCGTATCTGATCTGTATGGCGGATATGGCGGACTACATCTGTGCGGAGCTGAAAAAAGTGCGCCATACGAGCGTGTACTGTGAAGTCGAGGCGGGACTGCCGGAGGAGCTGACGGAGCCGAAAACCGAGCGGAAAGAAGGCTCCGTCGCTTCCGTGCGGCTCGATGCGGTGCTGTCGCTGGCGTTCAGCAGTTCGCGGAGCAAAATGGTGCCGCTGATCGAGGGCAGCCAGGTGTTTATCAACGGAAAGCTGGTGACATCGCCGAGTGCGTCATTAAAAGAGGACGATCTCGTGACCGTGCGCCATATGGGAAAATTCCGCTATGTTGGCGTGCAGAATCAGACGAAAAAGGGAAGGCTGTACGTGGCTGTTGAACGATTTGTCTCATAATAGATATTTTGAGGGATTTTACAGGAAAAGACCATTGACAGTGTTTGTAAAAAGACGGTATTATAGAGGATATGTAGAAGGTCCGCAGGGCTGAGAATTTTCAGACGGAAGCGGACTGCGAAGATTACGTATCAGGAAGGCAGGAAGAAAAAATGGGAAAAATTATACTGACCGGCGACCGACCGACCGGCAAGCTGCATGTAGGACATTACGTTGGTTCACTGCGCCGCCGCGTGGAGCTGCAGAACTCCGGTGAATTCGATAAAATTTACATCATGATTGCAGACGCACAGGCGCTGACCGACAATGCGGACAACCCGGAGAAGGTGCGCCAGAACATTCTGGAGGTAGCACTGGATTACCTTTCCTGCGGACTTGATCCGGAAAAGAGCACCATCTTTATCCAGTCTCAGATTCCGGAACTGTGCGAGCTTTCTTTCTATTATATGAATCTCGTTACGGTTTCCAGACTGCAGAGAAACCCAACCGTAAAATCGGAGATCCAGATGAGAAACTTTGAGGCGAGCATCCCGGTTGGATTCTTCACCTACCCGATCAGCCAGGCAGCCGACATCACTGCATTCAAGGCAACGACCGTTCCGGTTGGAGAGGATCAGATGCCGATGATCGAGCAGACACAGGAGATCGTCCACAAATTCAATACGGTTTATGGCGAGGCACTTGTGCAGCCGAAGATTATGCTGCCGGAGAATGATTCCTGCAGACGTCTGCCGGGTATCGATGGAAAAGCGAAGATGAGTAAATCGCTTGGAAACTGCATTTACCTGTCCGAGGAGCCGGATGAGATCAAGAAAAAAGTCATGAGCATGTACACCGACCCGGATCACATCAAGATCACCGACCCGGGCAAGATCGAGGGAAATACCGTATTTACCTATCTCGATGCATTCTGCCAGCCGGAGCACTTCGAGCGCTATCTGCCGGATTACGCAAATCTCGACGAGCTGAAAGCGCATTACCAGAGAGGCGGCCTTGGCGATGTCAAAGTGAAGAAGTTCCTGAACAATGTACTGCAGGAGACCTTAGAGCCGATCCGTAACCGCAGAAAAGAGCTGGAAAAAGACATTCCGGCGATCTACGAGATGCTGAAAAAAGGCAGCGAAGAGGCAGAAAAAGTTGCCGCTCAGACACTGGCGGATGTCAAAGCAGCCATGAAAATCAACTATTTTGATGATCTGGACCTGATTCGTTCCCAGGCAGAGCGTTACGGCAAATAATTACCAATAGAAGATGAATGGAAAAAGCGGACATTATGGTTCCGCTTTTTCTGTTGCAGGGCGGACGAAAGTTCGGAGTCCTGCGGTCGGAGAGGATAGCATATGGTCATACATGGATTTCAAAAGCTGACGCTGCTGGATTACCCGGGCAAGGTGGCGTGCACATTGTTTTCGGGCGGATGTAATTTCCGCTGCCCGTTCTGCCAGAACGGAAATCTCGTGCAGCATCCCGAATGGGAGCCGGTGATTCCGGAGGAGGAGATTTTTGCAGTGCTCGAAAAGCGGCGCGGCGTGCTGGACGGCGTCTGCGTGACGGGCGGTGAGCCGACGCTGGATCCGGATCTGGAGCGGTTCGTGACGAAAATTAAGGAACTGGGATATCTTGTGAAGCTCGATACGAATGGATACCGGCCGGAGATTTTGAAAAAGCTGGTGGAAGAGAAGAAAATCGACTACGTCGCCATGGACATCAAAAACGCGCCGTCCCGGTACGGCGAGACGGCGGGCGTGAAAAAGATCGATGTGATGCGGATCAATGAGTCGGTCGAGTTTTTAAAGAGCGGCGTGGTGGACTATGAGTTCCGGACAACGCTCTGCCAAGAGCTGCATGGAAGGGAAGAGATCGAAGCGATCGGAAAGTGGCTTTCCGGGGCAAAACGGTACTTCCTGCAGAATTACCGGGAATCGGATTATGTGATTGATCCGAGGTTCTCGGGGTATGCGAGGGAGCAGCTCGAGCGGTTCTGCGAGATCCTGCGCGGAAAGATTGAGACGGTGGAGATCCGCGGCGTGGATTAAAAAACGCTTTAAAGCGTGCGGTACCAGTAGCCGAAGCGGGCATCGGGCGCGAGCTCGGAGGGGCGCATCGCCTGCTTGAAGTGGAAAAAGCCGAAGAGGCTTGCCATGAACTGCTCATTCGGCGTGTAGACGCCGGGGACACCGAAATACCAGAGTTCCTGCTGGTCGCGGTCCCGGGCGAGGAGCAGATGGCGATAGGACGAGGAGCCATGGAGGACGAAGCGGTTCGCATCCACCGAAAGACCGGCGGCGCGGAGCTGTGGAAGATCGTCGAGTGAGAGGCGCAGGCAGTCGGTCAGATCATCATCTGGGAACGGATGGAACTCCGGGAACTGGTCCTGAAGCTGGAGATAGAGAGCAGCGCGGGACGGCGGCACGGCTGCTGCGGCGGGAAAATCGGCGGAAGTCATATGTAGCGGCTGGGCGGCAGAATCCGGGATGGGCTGCGGCGGTTCCGGGTTGGCAGAGGGATAGCTTTCTGCGGTTTTCACAGATTCCGCGGATGCGGGATGGAGTGTGTTGGCGGATGATTGCGTGATCCTGTCTGCAGGAACGGTGTTTACCGTGTCAGTTGATGTGGATTCTGTGGAGACGGTGGATTCCGGGTTGGAATTTTGTGGATAAAGTTCGGAATTGCTGCTGAATTCTGTGGAAAGTTCATCGAACTGTGCTTTGGAAGCGTCTGATGATGGCAGGGACTGCGCAGGTACGGCGGGATCCAGAGGTTCGGGTGTTTCGGCAGTTTTCTCTTCGGTCGGTCTGGCACCATTGTCTGCGGGTGTTTTGGGCTCCTGCGGGAGCGTGGGAGCGAAAAACTCCGGCTGAATCGGAAGATCGTCCCACTGGGTGGCGATGACGCCGGTCTGGCGGCAGAGCAGGATCAGACCGCCAAGCTCGTCGAGCGTGACATCTGTCTGCCCAATGGCATCGGAGTGCGTGAAGAGTTTTCCACTTGTAGAAGAGCGCCCCGCAAGGAGATTTCCGAGCGGAATGCCGTACATCCGCCCTGACCGGCGGATAAATCCGTAGACTGTGACCGAGGTCTCCGGCGGAAGCGACGGCGATTTGATCTGGAAGTCCATGCGGCAGAAACCGTTCTGCGACTCCACGCGGACAAAGCCGCAGCATCCGCCCTTGCGGTTGTTCGGGTATTCGTATAGATAGGCAATGAAACGCCGGTAATCAGACATAAAAACCTCCTGCATAGAAGTAAAAAGAGTAGAAAAAGATACTGCGCTACAGTTCACGATATGCGGGAAGGACAGAAAATATACGCAGAGAAGAAAGGAAGTGTACAATGGAAGAAGAAACAAAGCTGGAAACGCCGGAGGAAAAAGCGCACCGGAAAGAACGGGAACGCTTCATGCGCCAGGCGATTACGCAGGCGAAGAAAGCGGAAAAGCTGATGGAAGTGCCGATCGGCTGTGTGATTGTGTACGAGGGAAAGGTGATTGCGCGGGGCTATAACCGCAGAAATACGGATAAAAACACGCTGTCCCACGCGGAACTGAATGCGATCCGGAAAGCCAGCAAAAAGCTCGGCGACTGGCGGCTGGAGGGCTGTACGTTGTATGTCACCCTGGAACCGTGCCAGATGTGCGCCGGTGCGATCGTACAGGCGAGAGTCAGCGAAGTCGTCATCGGCAGCATGAACCCGAAGGCGGGCTGCGCGGGATCGATCTTAAATATGCTGGAAATGCACGAGTTTAACCATCAGGTGGAGGTCGAGCGCGGCGTGCTGAAAGAAGAGTGCTCGGAGATGCTGAGTGCGTTTTTCCGGAGACTGCGGGTGGTGAAAAAGAAGAAAAAAGAAGAGAGGGAGAGGGCGGAAGAAGGGAAAGAATAAAAGAAGAGGCAGCATCGGGATGGGATGCTGCCTGAGGAAGATTATTTGTTTGAGTAAGCTGCACTTTCGAATTTGAGTTGTTGGAGCACCGCTCGCCGCATACACCCCTTCTGCCATACCTGCATCCACAGTAATTACGGGCTTTTCGTATGTATGTTTCATTACATTTACCTCCATTTCCTAACTAATTTCATCATAAATAACACGCCCCCAAAAGGTCAAGATCTCCCCCCGCATTTTCCGAAAAATTTCTGCAAAAAAATACAATCCCCGCATTTCCAGCAGAAACCATCGAAAAAATCATTGACGAATCCCGAAAAAAGCACTATAATATATGATGTATTTGACAAAATACGGAGAAGTACCCAAGAGGCTGAAGGGTCTGGCTTCGAACACCAGTAGGTCGGAAACGGCGCAAGGGTTCAAATCCCTTCTTCTCCGCTATGCAAAAAAGAGACAGCAAAAAGATTGAAAAATCGAAAAAGCTGTCTCTTTTTCTGTAAGAAATTATGAAACAGATGAAAAACAAAAGAAATAAAGACAGAAAAAGCATCGCCAGTTCACGAAAAGGGACCGATGCACAACAAAGCAAAATAAAAAGGAGAGACAATACATGGCGCAGTTACCACAGGAATTTCTGACCCGCATGCAGGAAATGCTGGGCGATGAATTTGATGCATTTTTAACTTCCTACGACGCACCCCGCACAGCCGGGCTGCGTGTGAATACAAAAAAATGCCGGACCGAAGATTTCCCGCCGCTTGTTCCGGGAACGTGGAAGAAAATTCCGTGGATTCCAAACGGCTATTTCGTGCCGGACGGCATGCGCATGGGCCAGTCTCCGCTGTATGCGGCAGGCGTCTTCTATCTGCAGGAGCCAAGCGCCATGACCCCGGCGTCCCGCCTTCCGATCGAACCGGGTGAGCGTGTGCTCGATCTCTGCGCAGCGCCGGGCGGCAAAGCGACGGAGCTGAATGCGCGCCTGAAAGGAACCGGCCTTCTCGTCGCCAATGACATCAGCAACGCCCGCGCCAAAGCACTGCTGCGCAATCTGGAGCTGTTCGGAAGCGAAAACGTGCTTGTCACCAATGAGACACCGGCAGGCCTTGCAGACGTATTCCCGGGCTTCTTCGATAAAATCCTTGTGGATGCACCGTGCTCCGGCGAGGGCATGTTCCGGAAAGACGAGGCAGTCATCGGCACCTGGACCCCGGAGCGGCCGGATTTCTTTGCGGAGCTGCAGCGCGAGATCACCTCGAATGCTGTCAAAATGCTGCGTCCGGGCGGCCTCATGATGTATTCGACGTGTACCTTCGCCCCGCAGGAGGACGAGGGAACCGTTTCTTTTCTTCTGGAAAACTTCCCGGAAATGGAACTGATCGAGATGGAAGGCTACGAAGGTTTTTCAAAAGGCAATCCAGTCTGGGGAAACGGCGATCCGGAGATCGAAAAGACCGTGCGCATCTGGCCGCATAAAATGAACGGCGAGGGCCATTACCTTGCCCTGTTCCGCAAAAAAGGCGAAGCCATTCCTTATGAGACAGAAGAAAAACCGATCGAAAAGAAAAACAAAAAACAGAAAAACCGGAAAAAAGACCGCGGAACGGAAGCACCGGGTCCGTCGAAAGCAGAAAAACAGATCCTTTCCGATTTCCTGTCCCGGATGACAGCACCGATCCCGGTGGAGGAACTGGAAGTCCGCGCCGGAAAAGTATACCATTCCCCGTCCCTGCCGGATGGCGTGCGGAATCTTCATTTCCTGCGGAACGGTCTGTATCTCGGTGAACTGAAAAAAGACCGTTTCGAGCCGTCACAGCCGTTTGCCGTGACACTCTCCGCGGACAAGTTCAAAGATTACATGAATTTAAAGGCAGATGACGAGCGTACCGAAAAATATCTCCACGGTGAGACAATTTCCGTAGAGCCGGGAGAGACCGCATCGCCGTCGGGCTGGAAGCTGGTCTGCGTCGATGGATTCGGCCTTGGATGGGGCAAACTGGTCAATGGAACCTTGAAAAATAAGTACCCTGTTGGATGGAGAAAGTAGAAAAATCATGCCAGTTTTTGCAGGAAAAACGTCGAAATATTACAAAGTTATTAACAGAAATTAAAAAAGACTTTCATTTCAGACATACTTGTGTTATAATGGCAAAGTACGGCGGAAAAAAAGACCCATTTTCCGCAGTAACTTGGAGTGACAATCAGCAACAGAACGTAATAAGTATGAGGTGTACGACATGAAAAAAAAGAAATTATTCAGCCTGGTTTTGGCCACAGTGCTTACGGCAACGACCGTTCTGCCATGCTATGGTGCCAGTACAAAGGAGAAAATTTCAAATGCTCAGGCAGAACAGGCTGCCGCACAGTCTCAGCTTGACAGCATACAGAGCAGGATTGACGAACTCAATTCCAAAAAGGGACAATCAGAAGAATATCTTTCCGAACTGAACCAGCAGCTGGACGATCTGCAGAACCGTCTGCAGGAGCTTCAGGATCAGTATGATGCGAAGCAGAACGAACTGGTACAGATTCAGGCAGATCTGGAAGATGCAAAAGCAAAAGAAGAAGAGCAGTACGAGGCGATGAAGCTCCGTATCCAGTATATGTATGAAAATTCCTCCGGAAACGGATACATGGCAATGCTCTTTTCTTCCAAAAGCATTTCAGAGCTGATCAGCCGGGCAGAATACATACAGAAAATTTCCGATTTCGACCGCGATCTTATGCAGGAGTATGAAGACACGGTAGACCAGGTAAAAGAAAAAGAAACACAGGTGCAGGAAGAGCAGGCAGCGATCGTAGAACTGCAGCAGCAGAGCAGCGATCAGCAGGAAGCCATCCAGGAGCTGTACGCAGCAGCTTATCAGGAACTCCGTACCTACTCCGCAGAGCTGGACGATGCAAAATCCAGCGAGAGTGCACTGGTAGATGAAATCAACAGCAAAGCAGATGCAATCAACGACCTGATCCGTCAGGCGAAAGAAGAGGAGATTGCAGCGCAGAAGAAAGCAGAAGAGGAAGCAGCCGCAGCAGCCGCCGCACTCGTCGTCATCATCGTCCTTGTTCTTGTGCTGGAAAAACAGGACGGCGGCGCAGAACACGATGCCTTCGATCAGTCCGATTGCCATAGTCATTCCTTTCTCCGGTGTGGGGGCGCTCCCCCCACGGGGTCACAGCGCTTGCTTGGGCAGAGCGTGCTTACAGCTCCTCACCGAGGGCCTCTTCGCCCTCCTCGTCCTCCTCGCCGCGGGCATAAGTCACCCGGACGGTGGAGGAGCTGAGCATGTCCACGCGGTACTCCCGCCAGCCCTTTTCGGCCAGCTTGTCGTTGCCTTCTTCCATCTGCTTGGTCACGTCATCGGTGTCGATGCCGGAGTAAGTGATCTTTTTCAGTTCCATAGTCTTTGCCTTCCTTTCGTTTCCAATCATGGCTCCCCTGAAAGGGTCTAACTGTCCGGGGGACAGTTAGATTCAGTAAAATCTTCCTTAGACAGCTGTCAGCGTTAGCTGACTGAGGGGTTCTTCCCGAAGGGCTTGACCTGTTGCGAGTGAGCTAGCCGCACAACATGCTGAAGGGCTTGACCACGTTTCTTGTAGGCTTGTAAACACAGGGGTTTCATGGTATCATAAAACCAAACTGGAGCGATGGGAAGGGGGCCGCGGGCATGACTGATCTGAAGATCCCGGTCGGGATTTCTGACTTTGCGAAGATCCGGAAGTACCACTATTACTATGTGGACAAGACGGGGCTCATTGCGGACCTGCTGGAGAAAGAGACAGCGGAAGTTACTCTGATCACTCGCCCCCGGCGGTTCGGAAAGACCATGGGCATGAGCATGCTGGCCAACTTTTTTGACATCCGCAGGGACAGTCAGGCGATGTTTGAGGGATTGGAGATCGCCCAAAATACTGCGCTGTGCCGCGAGTGGAGGAACCGGTGGCCGGTGCTGTTTCTCTCGTTCAAGCGAGTCGATGGCTTGGACTTTGGCAGCGCCTATGAGATGCTTTGCACCGTCATTGCTGAGGTTTGTGTCACGCATGGTTATTTACAAGAAAGCGTGCGTGTTGCTCAATATGATAAGAATCTCCTCAAGCGGATCGAGGCGGGCACAGCAACGCAGGTGGAGCTGAAAAACAGTTTCGTGACCCTCACGCGTGCCATGGCCGCCCATTATGGCAAGCCGGTGATCCTGCTGCTGGATGAATACGATGTCCCCATTGCCAAGGCCAGCGCCAAGGGGTACTATGCAGAGATGCTGGACGTGGTGAAGGGGCTGATGCAGGCGCTAAAGGACAACGACGCCCTGCGTTTTGCTGTTGTCACCGGCTGTTTGCGGATCGCCAAAGAAAGCATTTTTACGGGCACCAACAACTTTGTCTCCGATACCATTTCATCCTCGCATTTGAACGAATCTTTCGGGTTCACCCAGGCAGACGTGGACCAACTGCTCAAAGATGCGGACTGTCAGGAACATGCTGCTGATATTAAAAACTGGTACGATGGCTACCACTTCGGAAACCTGGACGTCTACTGTCCCTGGGACGTGATGAACTACCTAAGAGACCTCCAGCGCAACCCCAAAGCGAAACCCGCCAGCTATTGGAAGAACACCAGTGACAACGCGATCATTCGCTCCTTTATTGATTACAGTGGCCCGTCTATTTCTAAAAAGTTAGAACTTCTTCTCTCCGGCGGATATATTGTCCAGACGATCGAAGAGGACTTGACCTATGACTACCTGCATTCCTCTGAGGATAACCTATGGAGTATCCTGTACCTGACAGGCTATCTAACACGGGTCAGAGAAATTCCGCCTTCTGATGGATCGATCGCTCTGATGATTCCCAACGCAGAGGTGAAAGAAATTTTCCGTTCCACGATCCAGAAATGGTTCAAGGATAGCTCCCAGACGTGGAACCGGCAAGCGATGTTTCAGGCGCTCTGGGCAGGGGACAGTGAGACACTGACGAAAGAGATCGGAAAGTTGCTCCGCAAAACAATCAGTTACCACGATTACAAGGAAGACTTCTACCATGCTTTCTTGGCTGGTATCTTAGCCAGCTTCCACTATTCTGTGGAATCCAACCGAGAACACGGGGAGGGGAGAAGCGACATCGTGCTTTACGATGAGGAAAATTCCCGTGTCGTGATCTTCGAGGCGAAGGTGGCCAAGTCTCCTGAGGAACTGCCTGCGGCGTGTGACGCGGCACTGCGTCAGATCGAAGCGCGGCAGTACGCAGAAGATTTCCGGGATGAATATGACGAGATCCTGTGCTATGGCATTGCGTTTTACAAGAAGCGATGCCTCGTCAAAATGAAATAAATATCAAGTTTAACAGACCCCTCTTCTCTTGCGATATAAAAGAGAAAAGGGGTCTGTTTTTGTGAAAAACCAACTGGTACGAGAAGGACGAGGCTTTGCTGAAAAACTAAGCTTGCTTGTGGGATTGATAGAAATTCTTGAGAGTTATCGTTAGTTAACTGTTTGGATCGAGAATTGACGGTTTGTTTTTTCTTCTGTTACACTGGATAAAAGGTTAGCGTAGGCTAACCTGAGAGAAATTACCCAGAGAAAGGACAGATGGAATGAAACGATGGATCGCCAGCGTA
>ERZ779869.2322-NODE-2322-length-15929-cov-7.684768_pt1 | contig 15929 bp, 19 predicted proteins | sample MGYA00511557_ERZ779869 | MGnify/ENA primary metagenome ERZ779869 (study PRJEB29588, sample SAMEA2154620) | human gut metagenome | biome: human gut; feature: human-associated habitat; material: faeces | place: Denmark | collected 2008/2010 ...
AGGAGATTATTATATGGATAATAATTTAATAAATTTAGATGAAATAAAAGACGGGGCCATGCAATTAAAAAAAGTAACCCTTATGTATGAATCGGCTCTAAAAGAAATGGAAACAAAAATAAATATTATAAGCCAAGAATTTGAATTACTTTATAAATACAATCCAATAGAACATATAAAAACTAGAATAAAAACGCCAGAAAGTATAGTAAAAAAACTAAAGAAAAAAGGATTAGAAGTTACATATAAAAACTTATTAAATGAAATAAATGATGTCGCAGGTATAAGAATAATTTGTTCTTTTATCCCAGATATTTATAGAATGGTAGAAATGTTTGAGCAAACTCCAGACATAAAAATAATTAGAGAAAAAGATTACATAAAGAATCCAAAACCAAGTGGATACTCTAGTTACCACTTAATTGCACTAGTACCAGTTAGTTTCTCAAAAGGAATGACAAATGTAAAAGTAGAAATTCAAATAAGAACAATTGCAATGGACTTCTGGGCAAGTTTGGAACACAAAATAAAATATAAATATGATGAAAATTTACCAAAAAATATTTCAAAAGAACTTATAGAATGCTCAAAAATAGTAAATAAACTAGACAAGAAAATGTCTAGCCTAGGAAATAAGTTAATAGAAGAATTTGATTTAGAACAAAATACTAATAAAAAGAAACAATTAATAAAATTGGCAGAGAAAAATTTTACGGTAAAAATTTAAAATAAAAACAAGGTATAATTAGCACTTTGTTTTTCTGTGGGTAAGCACATTAACAATGCTTTGAAAGAAAAATTAGCATATGATAATTCAGTTGTTGCAAATCCTAGTAAAATAGTAGTATAATAGATTCAATGGAGGAGATTAAATGAAAATATCAACAAAGGGAAGATATGCCCTAAGAGTAATGATAGATTTAGCAGTTAATGACAAAGGAGACTATGTTTCTTTAAAAGACATTTCAAATAGGCAAGAAGTTTCACTAAAATATCTTGAACAGATAATGGCAATGCTAAATAAGGCTGGCTATGTAAAATCCACTAGAGGAAATAATGGAGGATATAGGTTAGCAAAATCACCAGAAGAATATAAAGTTGGAGATATATTAAGAAAAACAGAGGGAGACCTTGCACCAATAGCGTGTGTTAATGGAGAAGAATGTGGCAAAAGAGAAAATTGCAAAACATTCAAATTTTGGCAAGGACTAGACAATGTAATCAATGAGTATGTAGACAGCAAAACCTTGGCAGACTTAATAAAATAACTTAAATCATATTGACTTAGTAGGAATTAAATGATATAATTCCTACTATATTAGTATGAAAACAAAAAAAGGAGAAATTATAATGGATAATCTACTACAAATAAAAGACTTATATGCAAATGCAGGAAATAAGCAAATATTAAAAGGACTAAATTTAACAATAAATAAAGGAGAAATACATGTAATAATGGGACCAAATGGAGCAGGAAAATCAACTCTTGCAAACTGCATATTTAATAATCCAGAATATATAAAAACAAGTGGAGAAATAGATTTTGAAGGAGAAAATATAAATAGCTTATCTACAGACAAAATTGCTAAAAAAGGAATTTTTATGTCTTTTCAATCACCTGTTGAAATACCTGGAATTTCTTGTGCAAACTTTTTAAAAACAGCAAAAAATAAAGTTCAGGATAAACCAGTAAAGATATTTGAATTTAAAAATACTCTACAAAAATATGTAGAAGAATTAAATATGAATCCAAAATTAGTAGATAGAAACTTAAATGTAGGCTTTTCTGGAGGAGAAAAAAAGAAAAATGAAATATTGCAAATGCTTGTATTAAATCCAAAACTTAGTATATTAGATGAAACAGATTCAGGATTAGATGTAGATGCTGTAAGAACAGTGTCAAAAGGAATAGAAATGTATAAAACAAATGAAAATGCAGTTCTAATTATTACACACAATATGCGTATTTTAGAGAACTTAAAAGTAGATTTTGTACATGTTTTGGTGGATGGAAAAATAGTAAAAACCGGTAATGCAGACCTTGCAAAAGAAATTGAAGAAAATGGATATGAAAAGTATAAAAATTTAGAGGTGTAGTATGGCAAAAACTAATATAGAAGATATTGATAGAAATATTTATGACATAAAAAATAAAGATAATTACGAATTTAAAATGCAAAAAGGCTTAAACAAAGAAATTGTAGAAGAGATTTCAAAAAAGAAAAATGAGCCAGAATGGATGAGAGATATAAGGCTAAAAGCATTAGAAACATACAACCAATTAGAATTGCCAACATGGGGACCAGACTTGTCAGAACTAAAAATGGACGAGATAGCAACATATGTTAAGCCAAAAACAAACTTAAATTCAAATTGGGATGATGTTCCAGAAGACATCAGAAATACATTTGATAAACTAGGAATTCCAGAAGCAGAAAAGAAATCATTAGCAGGCGTTGGGGCTCAATATGATTCAGAAGTTGTATATCATAGTATAAAAGAGGACTTAAAAAAGCAAGGAGTTATTTATACAGATATGGAAACAGCTGTAAAAGAATATCCTGATTTGGTAAAAGAACATTTTATGAAATGCGTTCCAATAAATGATCACAAATTTGTAGCTTTACATGCAGCAGTTTGGTCAGGAGGTTCATTTGTATATGTTCCTAAAAATGTAAAACTGGATATACCATTGCAATCATACTTTAGACTAAATTCACCAGAGTCAGGACAATTTGAACATACTCTAATTATTGTAGAGGAGGGGGCTAGCCTTCACTTTATAGAAGGGTGTTCAGCACCTAAATATAACAAAGTAAATCTTCATGCAGGATGTGTTGAATTATACGTAAAAGACAATGCATATTTAAGATATTCTACAATAGAAAACTGGTCAAAAAATATGATGAACTTAAACACTAAAAAAGCAATTGTTGGCAAGAATGCAGAAATTGATTGGGTAACAGGTTCGTTCGGTTCTAAAATATCTATGTTATACCCAATGAGTATTTTAAATGGAGAGGGTGCTAAAACAGAATATACAGGTATAACATTTGCAGGTAAAGGACAGAACTTGGATACAGGTTTTAAGGTAGTTCATAATGCAAAAAACACATCATCTGTTGTAAACTCAAAATCTATATCTAAAGATGGAGGAAGCTGTACTTATAGAGCTCTTGTAAAGATAGGAAAAGAAGCTGGGAAGTCTAAATGTACAGTATCATGTGAATCTCTAATGCTAGACAACATTTCTAGATCAGATACAATTCCTGTAAATGATATAAGAACAGATGATATTGAATTTTCTCACGAAGCTAAAATAGGAAAAATAAGTGATAAAGAAATATTTTATTTAATGAGTAGAGGATTATCAGAAGAAGATGCAAAAGCAATGATAGTAAGAGGATTTGCTTATCCAATTTCAAAAGAATTACCAGTAGAATATGCAGTAGAAATGAATAATTTAATTAATCTAGAGCTAGAAGGAGCAATTGGATAAAAAGAAAGGATTAAAAATATGGAAACATTAAAACTAAACAATACACCAGTAAGAACTTCCAGAAATTTTGGAATTAATAATATTGAATTAAAAGATATAGAACTTCCAGAAAACTTAAGAGAGTTTAAAAATATAGAAATTGTAAATGAAGGTTGTAGTCTAGAAAAAAGTGTATCAAATAAAAAGCTAGTGTATGGAAATGGCAAAATATTAGAAGAAAATGTATTGAAAAATGCAAATAGCAGTTTGAAAATTATTTCAAATAGCAAAAATTCGAATATAAAAATAAAATATAACTTTGATGATGAAAACCTAGAATTAATAGATAACATAGAAATAGTTGCAAATAGTAATGTAAATGTAGTTATAGAATATGGTTCAAAGACAAAAGAAAAATGCTTTCATAATGGGATAATACGAGTTATTGCAAATGAAAATGCAAAAGCAAATATAACACTTATAAATCTATTAAATAGAGAGTCAAATAATTTTTATTCAATAGAAAATGAAATAAATAATAAAGCAGAAGTAAATTATACAATAATTGATATAGGTGCAAAAAATAGTATCTCTAATTACTATTCAACTATGTTAGGAAACTCAAGCAAAAACAATCTAAAAACAATTTATTTAGGAACAAAAAATGAAGTAAAAGATATAAACTACATTGCAGAAATTAGAGGAGAAAATTCAAATGTAGATATAGATGTTCAAGGAGCATTAAAAGATGAAAGCAAGAAACATTTTAAAGGAACAATAGACTTTAAAAAAGGTTGCCAAAAATCAAAGGGAAATGAAAATGAATTTTGCATATTGCTATCAGATAAAGCAAAATCTCTAGCATTACCAATGCTTTTATGCACAGAAGATGATGTAGAAGGAAACCATAGTACAGCATCTGGAAAAGTTGATAACAAAGATTTATTTTACATTATGAGTAGAGGTTTAAGCTATAAAGAAGCAATACGATTAATAGTAAAAGCTAAATTTAATCAGATTATACAAACAATAAAAGATGAAGAATTAAAAGAAGAAATTTTAAATGAAATTGATAGGAGAATTGACTAATGAATTTTAAAAATGAATTCCCAATATTGCAAGAAAGGAAAATAAGTTATTTAGATAGTGGGGCCACAACGCAAAAACCACAATGTGTTATTGATGCAATAGAAAGCTATTATAAAGAATGTAACGCAAATCCGCATAGAGGTGCATATAGTTTAAGCATAGAAGCAACGGAAAAGTATGAGAGTACAAGAGAGAAAGTTGCTAAATTCATAAACGCAAAAAATAGAGAAGAAATTATATTCTCTAAAAACGCAACAGAAAGCTTAAATTTAATAGCATATTCCTATGGCTTGGACAACCTAAAGAAAGATGACGAAGTCGTTTTATCAATAATGGAGCATCATTCTAATTTAGTACCATGGCAATATGTAACAAAAAAGACAAATAGTAAACTTAAATTTATGTATATAAATAAAGATTATGAATTGTCAAAAGAAGAAATAGAATCAAAGATTACAGATAAAACTAAAGTAGTTGGAATAACACATGTTTCTAATGTACTAGGAACAATAAACAATGTAAAAGAAATTATTAAATATGCCCATAAAAAAGGTGCTGTTGTAATAGTAGACGCATCTCAAAGTATTCCACACATGAAGATAGATGTACAAGATTTAGACGCGGATTTCTTAGTATTTTCTGGACATAAAATGTTTGCACCATTGGGAATAGGAGTATTATATGGAAAAAAAGAGTTATTAAATAAAATGACCCCTTTCTTAATGGGCGGAGATATGATAGAATATGTATATGAACAAAACACAACATTTGCACCACTTCCAAACAAATTTGAAGCAGGAACACAAAATGTAGAAGGTGTAATTGGCTTAGGTGCAGCAATAGACTATATAGAAAAAATTGGATATAAAAAAATTCAAAATATAGAAGAGACTATTACTAAATATGCAGTAAATGAGCTTTCAAAACTAGATTTCCTAGAGTTATATATTACTCCACATGCAGAAAATCATTCATCTGTTATTTCCTTTAACATAAAAGGAATACATCCACATGATGTTGCAAGTATTTTAGACTCTAATGGAGTATGTGTAAGGTCAGGAAATCATTGTGCACAACCATTGCTAAGATATTTGAAAATGGACTCTACTTGTAGAGCAAGCTTTTCTATATATAATACAAAAGAAGATGTAGATAATCTTGTAGAAGCATTAAAAAAAGCATATAAAATGTTTGAAAAGTATATAAATAAGGAGTAAAATAGTGGAGAGTTTAGACGAAATATATAATGACCTTATAATGGAACATAGTATGAATTCAAGCAATAAAAAAGAACTTGATAAATGCGATTATTGCGAGATGGGACACAATCCGAACTGCGGAGATGAAATAAAAATACAAGTTAAACTAAATGGAGATATAATAGAAGATATGGCATTTACAGGACATGGATGTGCAATATCACAAAGCTCTACATCTATTATGATAGATACATTAAGAGGAAAAACAATTACACAAGCAAAAGAAATTATAAAGACATTTATAAATATGATAAAAAGAGAGACAAAAAGCGAAGAAGAACTAAATAAATTAGAAGATGCAATAGCTTTTAGAAATGTATCAAATATGCCAGCAAGAGTAAAATGTGTTCTTTTGGCATGGCATACAATGGAGGATTTGTTAGAGAAAAATGGAAAATAAAAAAGTTTTACTAGGAATGAGTGGAGGGGTTGACAGTAGTGTGTCAGCTCTACTATTAAAAGAGCAAGGCTATGAAGTAATAGGAACAACTTTGGAATTATTTGCAGGAAGCAGTTGCTGTAATATAAATACATATATAGATGCAAAAAATGTTTGTAATTCTATAGGAATACCACATTTTACATATGACTACAAAGATGAATTTAAAAAACATGTAATTGATGATTTTATAGATTGCTATAAAAATTGCAGAACTCCAAATCCATGCATAGAGTGCAATAAATATATGAAGTTTGGATTTATGTACGAAAAAGCAAAAGAATTAGGATGCAATTATCTTGCAACAGGTCATTATGCAAAAACAGAATATAGTGAAAAATATAAAAGATGGGTCTTAAAAAAATCTAATGCAGGGAAAAAGGACCAGAGTTATGTTTTATGGAATATTCCAAAAGACCTAATAGAACATGTACTATTTCCACTTGCAGACTTTAAAAACAAAGAAGAAATAAGAGAAATTGCAAGAAAGAACAACTTAAAAGTTGCAAACAAACCAGATAGTGAAGATATATGTTTTGTGCCAGATGGAAATTATAAAAAATTCCTAGAAAACAATTCAGATATAAAACCAAAACCAGGGAACATTGTAAGTACAAAAGGAGAAATACTAGGGAAACACAATGGACTGTATAATTACACAATAGGTCAAAGAAAAGGACTAGGAATATCATACAAAGTTCCATTATATGTAGTTGGATTTAATAAAGAAAAAAATGAAGTAATTGTAGGAGAAGAAAACGAAATATATAGCAAAGAGATGTTAGTAAACAATATAAACTTACTATTGATAGATGAAATAAAAGGAAAAATGCAGGTTCTAGTAAAAACAAGATATTCTGTAAAAGAAGAAAAAGCTACAATAGAAATGATAGATAAAGATTTAATAAAAGTAACATTTGAAAAGCCAACACCAAGAATAACACCAGGACAATCAGCAGTATTTTATATAGATGATATAGTATTAGGTGGAGGAAAAATTGTAAAAGCTTTGTAAAATTCTTGACAATAATTAATTAAATATGGAATAATAATACTATAAAATATTAAGGAGGATGACTATGAAAAAAATAGTAAAATCAAGTTTAATTGCTATACTTTTAGTAGCAGTAGCGATTGCAATTACAGGATGTGGAGCTAAAAAGGACAAAACTTATAATACACTTGGAAAAACTCTTTTAGGAGACACATACATTATAGAATTAGAAGGAGACAATTTAAGCGGAACAGACGAAAAAGGAACTCTAACAATTGCAAAAAAAAATGGTAACGTTTTACAAGAAGTAAAATCAGGCGAAGAAAAAATGAGCATTATGTTTAAAGATAATACAACATATTTAGTTGCACATGATCAAAAAATATATATGAAAACTGAAGGAAGAGATGAATCTATATTACCAGAAGAAGATGAAACATTTTTATCAAAAGATGAGTTAGAGGCTTTAAAAACACAAGAATACAAAACAGGAAAAGAAAGCATTGATGGTAAAGAATATGATTATGAAGAATATTATGATTCAGAAAATGAAATAACAGAAAGATATTATTTCGATGGAAATGAGCTTAAATACGTAAAATCAATAGACTCAGACGGAGAAGAACAAATAATGAAAGTACTAAAATTATCTTCAGAAGTTGATGATTCTGTATTTGATATACCATCAGATTACAAATTAATAGAAGAATAAAAATTAAAAGGTGGAAATTTACAAATTTCCATCTTTTTTGTTGAATAAACAAAATCAATATGATAGTATAATGATGAAAAAAATAAAAGGAGGAAATTCTTATGATAGCAATTGGAAGTGACCATGGAGGATTTGAATTAAAAGAAGAAATAAAGAAATATTTTGATGAAAAGGGAATTGAGTACAAAGACTTTGGAGCATACTCTAAAGACAGAGTAGATTATCCAATTATAGCAAAACAAGTAGCAAAAGCAGTACAAAATAAAGATACAGATAGAGGAATATTAATTTGTAGATCAGGTTATGGAATGGCAATGGTAGCAAACAAATTTAAAGGAATAAGAAGTGCACCATGTTTCTGCGAAGAAGCAGCAAAGTTTTCAAGATTGCATAATGATACAAACGTATTAGCACTTGGAGCAGATTACATTACAACAGGAGAAGCAATTGCGATTGTAAGAATGTGGATAGGAACAGAATTCGAAGGCGGAAGACATAAAGAAAGATTAGATATGGTTGCAGAAATAGAAAACGAAAATATGAAATAGAACATTTGCAAAGGGCGGACGACTCTGTCCGCCCTTTATGTTTATTATAAGAAAATAGAAAGAGGTTAAGCCATGAAAATAATCTTAGCATCAAATTCTCCAAGAAGAAAAGAACTATTGCGGAGAATTAGTAAAAGAATTTGAAACAATAGCAAGTAATCTTGATGAAAACACAATAAAAGAAGAACAACCAGAGAAGCTAGTAAAAAAGCTAGCAATAAGTAAAGCAAGAGAAGTATTTGAAAGAGTTCAGCAAAATTATAGAGAATTAATAGTAATAGGTGGAGATACAGTAGTATATTTTAATGGCAAAATATTAGGAAAACCAAAAAGTGAAGAAGATGCATGCAATATGCTAAAAGAACTGCAAAACAATGTAAATTATGTATATTCTGGTTTAGCAGTTATAATAAAAAAAGATGGAAAAGTTATTGAGAAAAATGACTATACAAAAACAGCGGTATATATTAAAAAAATGACAGAAAAAGAAATAAAAGAATATGTTAAAACAGGAGAACCATTAGACAAAGCAGGAAGTTATGCAATACAAGGAATAGGTGGCAAATTTATAGATAAAATAGAAGGCTCATACAATAATGTGGTAGGAATGGATACAGAAAAATTAGCTAAATACCTCGGAGAAGATTAATTTTAACAAAACCAATAAAAACTATTGTTTTAAACAAAAAAATATGATATTATATTAAGCAGAGTTGAAAAAATAAAGCCGTTTGAAAAAGCAAAGTAAGATAACAAAAATGTATTTAAGAGAGAATAGGTCAAAGGCTGAAAGCCTATTTATTACAAGCTTATCCGAAATTTCACTTTTTAGGTCTTATATTGAAACAACAGTAGATATAAGCGTGAGCTAGCGTTAATAGCATAATGAGGTTAATTATTTAATTAATAAATTTAGGTGGTAACACGGTAAAAATCGTCCTATGTAATAGGACGATTTTTTTGTAATAGAACAAAAAAAGAAAGGATGATTGATTACATGAAAGAACAAATTGCTAAAATCAAAGAAAGTGCACTTACGGAAATAGAAAATTGTAAAACATTACAAGAACTTGATAATGTAAGAGTAAAATACTTAGGAAAAAAAGGAGAACTTACAGCAGTTCTAAAAGGAATGAAAGATTTATCTCCAGAAGAAAGACCAGTAATTGGAAGTATTGTAAACGAAGTAAGAGACAACTTAGAAAGTAAAATTAAAGAAGTAGAAGAAATATTAAAAGAAAAAGCTATGAATTTAAAACTTGAAAAAGAAAGAATAGATATTACTCTTCCAGCTACAAAAACAAAAAGAGGAAGCAAACATCCAATAAATAGAATAATAGAAGAAGTTGAAGATATATTTGTTTCGATGGGATATGATGTAGTTTCAGGCCCAGAGCTAGAAACTGATGAATATTGCTTCGAAAGATTAAATCTTCCAAAAGGTCATCCAGCAAGAGATATGCAAGATAGTTTCTATGTTGATCCAGAGCATCTTTTAAGAACACAAACATCAGCAGTTCAAGCAAGAGCTATGATGGCAAATGAAGAAAAAGAACCAATTAGAATTATATGCCCAGGTAAAACATATAGAAGAGACGATGACGCAACACATTCACATCAATTTGGTCAAGTAGAAGGATTATTAATAGATAAAAATATTAGCTTAGCAGACTTAAAAGGAACATTAGAAGTATTTGTTAAAAAAATGCTTGGAGAAAATTCTAAATTAAGATTTAGACCAAGTTATTTCCCATTTACAGAACCAAGTTATGAAGTTGATGTTAGTTGCTTTAAATGCGGAGGAAAGGGATGTAACCTTTGTAAACAAAGCGGATGGATAGAAATTCTAGGTTCAGGAATGGTACATCCAAATGTGTTAAAAATGAATGGATATGATCCAGAGAAATATACAGGATTTGCATTTGGAACAGGACTAGATAGACTTGCAATGTTTAAATATGGAATTACAGATATAAGGTATTTCTATACAAATGATGTAAGATTCCTAAATCAATTTGATAGAAAGGATGTGGACTAATTGAAGTTAAGTAAAAATTTTGTTAAAGATTATATAGATATAGATGTTGATATTGAAACTCTAGCAGATGATATGACAAGAGTGGGAAATGAATATGATAGTGCAGAGAAATTAGTAAATGCCACAAAGTTAATTATAGGTGAAGTAAAAGAATGCGAAATGCACCCAGATTCAGACCATTTACATGTATGTAAAGTAGATATTGGAAAAGAAGTTTTAGATATAGTATGTGGAGCACCAAATGTTAGAAAGGGATTAAAAGTAATAGTAGCACAAGTAGGAGCAGAACTTCCAGGCGATGTAACAATAAAAAAAGGAAATATTAGAGGCCAAGTATCAAATGGAATGATGTGTTCATTATTAGAACTTGGGATTGAATCAAAGTTTTTAAGCGAAGCTGATAAAACGGGAATACATGAACTTCCAGCAAATGCACCAGTAGGAGAAGACCCAATTAAATTCATGGGATTAGATGACGAAGTAGCTGACTTTGAACTTACAGCAAACAGGGGAGATTTATTAAGCATTTTAGGTATGGCATATGAATTAGGAGCAATATATGATAAACCTGTAAAAGAAATAGACTTAAAACATAATGAAGAAAACGAAGATGTAAATGATAGCTTTAATGTAGAAATAGAAACTGAAAATTGTAATTTATTTTTAGCAAAAAAAGCTTTAAATGTTACTATAAAAGAAAGCCCAGATTTTATAAAAAATAGACTTATAGCAAGTGGAATAAGACCAATAAACAATGTGGTAGATATAAGTAACTATGTAATGCTAGAAGTAGGTCAGCCATTGCATTTTTATGATGCAGATAGATTAGGTAATAAAATTTTAGTCAGAATGGCTAAAAATGGCGAAAAATTAACGACATTAGATAATATAGAAAGAGAATTAGATCAAGAAGACATAGTTATTACAAATGGAACAGAAGCAATTGGATTAGCAGGAGTTATGGGAGGCCTTTCAACAGAAGTTGAAGAGGATACAAAAAACATTATAATAGAATCTGCTGTATTTGATGGAGTAAAAATAAGATGTACATCTAAAAGAATATTAAGAAGCGAAGCAAGTAATCGTTTTGAAAAAGGATTAGACCCAAATAGAACATATATGGCTATAGAAAGAGCATGTAGCTTGCTTGAAAAATATGCAGATGCAAAAATTGCAAAAGGAACAGTAGTTTATGATAAAGCCAACAAAGAAGCTAAAAAAATAGATATAAGTTTTGAGGACATAAATAATTTATTGGGAATAATAGTTCCAGACGAAGCTACATTAGATGTATTTAGAAAACTAGGATTTGAATATAAAGTAAATGGAAGAAATGTTACAGTAACTGTACCAACAAGAAGAATGGATATATCAATAAAAGAAGATTTAATAGAAGAAGTAGGAAGAATTTATGGAGTTGATAATATAGAAGGAAAACTTCCAGTACTTCCAACAAGAACAGGAAAATATGACAAAACAACAAGAGAAATAAGAAATAAAATGATAGGTTTAGGATTAAACGAAACAATATCATATATCTTAATTAATGATAAAGAAGTTTCAAAATTTACAACAGACAATTTTGAACCAATAAAATTATTAGATCCATTAACAGAAGAAAGAAATACACTAAGATATAGCATGATACCATCACTTTTAAAAATATACAATTACAATTTAGGAAGAAACAACAAAGATGTATCAATATTTGAAATAGGAAAAGGCTTTGGAAAAGTAAATGAAGACTATATAGAAGAAGAAAAACTATGTGTACTTATGTCTGGAAAATATTATGAGGGAATTGGAAATACAAAAAATGTAGACTTCTATATTTTAAAAGGTGTAGCAGAAGAACTTTTTGATTACCTTGGATATAATGGAAGATATAGCTTTATAAATAACAAAGAACTTCCAAAAGAAATGCATCCAGGTCAAAGTGCATTAATCACTGTAAATAATGACACTGTAGGAATTATGGGAAAAGTACATCCAAAAGAAACTAAAGAAGATATATATGTAATGGAAATAAATTTAAGCAAATTACTTGCTAAAAAAGTAGGAAAAATGAAATACAAAGAATTTTCAAAATTCCCAAGTATTAAAAAAGACGTTGCATTTATAGTAGATAAAAACCTAGAATCAGCAATAATAGAAAAACAAATTAAAAAATCAGCAGGAAGCTTACTTACAAATATCGAAGTATTTGATGTGTATACAGGAGAACACGTAGACGAAAACAAGAAATCAATAGCATATTCTTTAACATTTAGTGACAGCAAAAAAACACTAACAGATGATGAGGTAACAGGAATATTCAATAAAGTAATAGCAGATGCAGAAAGAGTATTTGGCGCAGAAATAAGAAAATAACTATATTAAAAAAACAATTGAAAAATGATTTCCTTTGTGCTAATATATCTCTATGGACAGATAATAAGGAGTGAAATACAAATGGCAAAAAAGAAAATAGATAAACAAAAATTAATAACTAAAATAATAGCATTAATATTGGCAGGACTAATGGTCCTTAGTATGGCCTTTACATTAATATGGTATTTAATTGCAAAATAAATAATTAAGGAAGGTAATTACAAATGAAAAATACATTGTTTTCGCAAACATTAGAAATTACTAGCCAAGACATAACAAATTATTTAGAGCTATTAAAAAATAATCCAATAAAAATAGTAACATTAATACTAGATATATCGATTGTAATATTTTTAATAGTTAAATTAATAGAAATTGTAAGAGAAACAAGAGCATGGCAATTAATAAAAGGAATAGCATTTCTAATAATTGCAACATTAATTAGTTCAATACTTGATTTTAGAATATTAAATTATATTTTAACATCATTTATGACTTATGGTGTAATATTTTTAATAATAATATTCCAACCAGAATTAAGACGTGCATTAGAACAATTGCGGAACTAGCAAGTTGACTAGATTTTTTGGAATAGATAAAGATATAAGGACAAAAACTAAAGAGAATATATACAAAGTAGTAATTGCAGCAACAGAACTTGCTAAAAAGAAAACCGGTGCATTAATTGTAATAGAAAGAGATATAAAGTTGCAAGACATTGCAGATACAGGAATCTTAATAAATGGAGAAATATCACCTCAATTATTAGTTAATATATTTAATCCAAAAACACCATTACACGATGGGGCGGTAATTATAAGTGAAAATAAAATAAAAGCAGCAGCATGTATGCTACCACTATCTGATGATAAGAGTATATCAAAAGGACTAGGAACAAGGCATAGATCAGCAGCAGGAATGAGCCAAGAATCAGATGCTATAGTAGTTGTTGTGTCAGAGGAAACAGGAAAAATATCTGTTGCAAAAGATGGAACACTTATAGTAGATGTAAAGGAAGATGCGCTAAGACAAATATTAATAAAAAATATAGTTACAAAAAAATTTGGAGAAGAAGTTCCAAAGAAAAAACTAAAAAAAAAAATAGAAGAGATAAAAGAAAAGACTGGAAAAAAAGAAAATGAGAAACATAAAACTAACAATAGAATATGATGGAAAAAAATTTAATGGTTGGCAAAAACAACCAAATAAACCAAATATTCAGGGAGAAATAGAAAATGCAATAAAAGAAATTACAGGAGAAGAAGTAGACCTAATTGCATCAGGAAGAACAGATGCTGGAGTGCATGCATTGCGGTCAAATAGCTAATTTTAAAACAAATAGCAATATAGAAATAGAAAAAATCCCATATGCACTAAATTCAAAATTAAAAAAGAGTATAGTAATAAAAGAGGCAGTAGAAGTAGAAGATAGATTTCATTCGAGATATAATGCAAAACAAAAGACATATAGGTATGTAATAAATAATTCAAAACATGGAACAGCAATATATAGAGATTTAGAATATCATATGCCAATAAAGCTTGATGTAGAAAAAATGAAAAAAGCAGTAAAATATTTTGAAGGTGAACATGATTTTGCTGCATTTAAGGCAAGCGGAACAAGTAGTAAAAGCAGTGTAAGAACAATATATAAAGCAGAAGTGTTAGAAGATGGCGAAAGAATAAAAATAGAATTAACACGGAAATGGCTTTTTATATAATATGGTAAGAATAATTGCAGGAACATTGGTAGACGTAGGACTTGGTAAAATAGAAGCAGAAGAAATACCTGAAATTATAGAATCAAAAGAAAGAGCTAGGGCAGGAAAAACCCTAGCTGCACATGGACTATATTTAGTAGAAGTGAAATATATTTAAAAGTAAATAATAAAAAACACATTCACGTTAAAGAATGCGTTTTTCAATTTCCTTCCAAACATCTTCACAGTAAGTTTTCTTTTCTGCAGAAAATGGTAAAAAAGTTAAATCTTTTAATGGATTTAAAGAATTTTGCAAATCTTTTACTGCATTAGCAACTTTAGTAGGTGCTAATTTATCTGCTTTATTTGCAATAACAATACAAGGATGATTACCAGATTTATTTATAATATAATCATACATTAACCTATCATTTGCAGTAGGCTCATGTCTAATATCTATTAAGAATATAATTAAAGCAATTTCTTTTCTTATTTGCAAATATTGTTCTATAAAATTTCCAACTTTAACTTGTTCTGCTTTGCTCATTTTGCTATAACCATATCCAGGTAAATCTACAAAATAGAAAGAGTTATCCATATTATAAAAATTAATTTGTCTAGTTTTACCAGGTTCACTACTTGTTCTAGCAAGAGATTTCCTATTAATCATTGTATTTACAAAAGAAGATTTTCCAACATTAGATTTCCCAACTAAAACAATCTCAGGTAAACCTAAAGTAGGATATTGTTTAGGACTAACAGCAGATATTTCAAACTTTGGATTTTTAATTATCATAACTATTTCCTTTCTGTAATGTAAATTGAAATTCAATTATTTCTTTGGAACAATTTTTTCTATTCCACCCATGTAAGGTCTTAAAGTTTCTGGAATGTTAATACTTCCATCTTGATTATAGTTGTTTTCTAAAAATGCTATAAGCATACGAGGAGGAGCAACCACTGTGTTATTTAATGTATGTGCAAAGTAATTTCCTTTTTCTCCTTTTATACGAATACCTAGACGTCTAGCTTGAGCATCAGTTAAATTAGAACAGCTTCCAACTTCAAAATATTTCTTTTGTCTTGGACTCCAAGCTTCAACATCACAAGATTTAGCTTTTAAATCTGCCAAATCTCCGGAACAACATTCTAATGTACGTACTGGAATATCTAAACTTCTAAACAGTTCTACTGTATATGACCACATTTTATCATACCATTTATAACTATCTTCCGGTTCACAAACAACTATCATTTCTTGTTTTTCAAATTGATGTATTCTATAAACTCCTCTTTCTTCTA
>ERZ779869.2323-NODE-2323-length-15921-cov-3.314761_pt1 | contig 15921 bp, 10 predicted proteins | sample MGYA00511557_ERZ779869 | MGnify/ENA primary metagenome ERZ779869 (study PRJEB29588, sample SAMEA2154620) | human gut metagenome | biome: human gut; feature: human-associated habitat; material: faeces | place: Denmark | collected 2008/2010 ...
GAGTTTCGCTGGTAATAATCATGGACTGCGTGATGACATTTTTCGGCTCAAGTGCAAACGACGCAGCCTTCAACGCATGGCTGACCGATTCCGTTGACAGCTCAAACCGCGGAGCGGCTGAGGGGATAAACGCAATGATGCCGCTTGTGGCGATACTGGCGGTATTCGGCGGGTTTATGGCGTTTGACCTTGACAAGTCAGAAAGCTGGAATATCATTTTCTGCGTAATAGGCGGTATTGTTCTGCTTGTCGGCGTAATAGGGCTTTTCATTATTGACGAGCCACGCGCAAAGCCGACCTCCGATGGCTACTGGAGCAGTATAATATACGGCTTTCTGCCGTCTGCGGTAAGGGAAAGCCCGGGGCTTTACCTGTCGCTCGCCGCTTTTGCGGTCTTTAATATTTCAATTCAGATCTTCATGCCCTATCTCATAATATACTATGAGGTATCGCTCGGCATGGCTGATTATGTGCTGGTCATGGCGCCTGCTATCATCATCGCCTCGGTCATTACCGCATTATGGGGTAAGGTTTACGACAAAAAGGGATTTTCACTTACCGCGTCGGTATCGGTGGCGGTTCTTGCCGCAGGATACATCGTGCTTTATTTCTGCCGTGCGACACTGCCGGTGTTTGCCGGGTCTTTGCTGATGATGAGCGGCTATCTTTCCGGCATGGCGGTGTTCGGAGCGCAGCTGAGAGAAAGAATGCCCGCCGGAAAGGCAGGGCGGCTTCAGGGTGTGCGTATCTTCTCGCAGGTGCTGATACCGGGCGTTGTAGGTCCGGCTATCGGGCGCGCGGTCCTTGCCGGAGCCGAAACAATAACCGGCAGCGACGGCACAAGCTCCTTTGTTCCGAGTGCGGACATATTTGCGGCGGCTCTGCTCCCGCTTCTGCTTCTGATACCCCTTGTGCCGCTTATCTCCCGCTTTGGCGGCAGCCGCACAAGGCATCTTGAAACTCCGTATAAACCCGGTGACGTTCCTCACGATTATTATCCGCGCCCGCAGCTTGAGCGCGCAGGCTTTGAAAACCTTAACGGCAGGTGGCAGCTTTCGGTCGAAAAGAACGGAAAAACAAAGCCGCTTGGTGAGATACTTGTTCCTTTTCCGCCGGAGTCGGATGCTTCCGGTATCGGCAGGGTGACGGGTAAGGGAGAGACTCTGATATACGAGCGCAGCTTTGATTTTTGCGGAGACGGCGCGCGCACCCTGCTGCATTTCGGCGCGGTCGACTGCTTTGCAAGCGTTACTCTTAACGGCAAAAACGCAGGAGAGCACAGCGGCGGATATCTTCCCTTTACCCTTGATGTGACCGACCTGATACATGAGGGGGAAAACAAAATATGCGTCAGAGTCAGCGACCCGCTCGACCACGATCATCCATACGGCAAGCAAAGATACCGTCGCGGCGGGATGTGGTATACTCCCGTAAGCGGGATATGGCAGACCGTCTGGCTTGAATGCGTGCCGGAAAAATATATTGAAAGTATTAAAATAAGCGCTGATTTGTCCGAGGTAAAGATCGAGACCAAGGGCGGAGTGCCGGAAAAAACGCTGATATTCGAGGGCAGGGAATATAAATATTCCGGCGACAGCTTTACCTTTGTACCCGAAAAAACGCTCCCGTGGACGCCCGAAACACCGAATATCCGCCGCTTTACCATACGCTGCGGCGAGGACAGCATTTCCTCATACTTTGCTCAGCGCGAGGTAAGCGTGGGTAGCGCCGGAGGCAAAGAGTACATACTTCTCAACGGCAGACCTTATTTCTTCCACGGACTGCTGGATCAGGGGTATTGGTCGGACGGTATCTTTCTCCCCGGAAACGAGGCGGGATGGCGGGACGATATACTTAAAATGAAGGAGCTGGGCTTCAATATGCTCCGCAAGCATATTAAGATCGAGCCTGACATCTTTTATTACTACTGCGATATATACGGCATGGCGGTCTTTCAGGATATGGTAAACAGCGGCGATTACAGCTTTATCATTGACACGGCACTGCCGACCGTCGGAGTAAAAAAAGGGATAAGCCACCGCGCGTCCGACAAGAGACGTAAAATATTCCTCGATACCTCACTTGCGACCGCAGATCTGCTTTATTCGCACCCGTGCGTTGTCTATTATACAATATTCAACGAGGGATGGGGACAGCACGACGCCGCCGGTTATTATGCGCGACTCAGAGCGCACGACCCGTCAAGGGTGTGGGACACTGCGTCAGGCTGGTTTGGCGGAGTCCCGAGTGACGTCAGCAGCGAGCACGTATATTTCAAGCCGGTGGACATTACCCCAGTGCAGGGAAAGCCGATGGTGCTTTCCGAATTCGGCGGGTATTCCTGCCGGATAGAGGAGCATTCCTTCAATCCCGGAAAAAGCTACGGCTACCGCAGGTGCGCCGATACCGAAGCGTTCATGCGTGACCTTGAGAAGCTGTATACGGGGGAGATAGTGCCTGTGATCCGCCGCGGGCTGTGCGCCTCGGTGCTCACTCAGCTTTCTGACGTCGAGGACGAGACAAACGGACTCCTGACATACGACCGTCGCGTAAACAAAGTCGGGCGCGAGCGGATGCTTGCGATCTCGGGAAGCATACAGTCGGCGTTTGCAAAGGCGACGGCGAATAGCTCCGGCACGAAGGAATAAAACTTTGCCGTACCAAATTCAATTTGTTTTTGGAATATAAAAACGGGGCTGATGCAAAATGCCCCTTTTATGTGCGTCTGCATCAGCCCCAAAATATTTATGCGCTTTGCTCGCCGAGATTATCGGTGTATTTTTTTGCCTGAAGACGGAACATTGCGGCGTATTTGCCGTTCTGCTGCATCAGCTCGTCATGTGTCCCGCTTTCCGCTATCCGCCCGCCGTCGAACATATATATCCTGTCAGCCATTCTGGTGGTCGAAAGCCTGTGTGAAATGAATATCACCGTTTTTTCTCCCGCATAGCGCAGGATGGCGTGGTTAAGCTCGTATTCCGCTGCCGGGTCGAGCGCCGCGGACGGCTCATCCATGATGATAAGCTCGGCGTCCGACGCAAAGACTCTGGCTATTGCCACCTTCTGCGCCTCGCCTCCCGAAAGATTTGTGCCGTTTTTGTCAAACTCACGCGTCAGCGGGGTCATTATCCCGTCTTTAAGCCCGTCGAGCTTGTCGCCGAAGGTCGCGGCGCGCAGCGCGCCCTCCACCTTTTCGCGGTCTTCCTCGTGAAAATCACGGCACAGCACGTTCTCCGCTACCGTGGCGGCAAAAATGCGGAAGTCCTGAAACAGCGCGGCAATATGCCCACGGTATTCGTCAAGGCGGTATTCCCTTATGTCAACGCCGTTGTAAAGCACGCGCCCGCCGGTCGGATCATAAAGCCGCATTATGAGCTTTGTAAGCGTGGTCTTTCCCGCGCCGTTGTAGCCCACAAGTGCAATGCGCTCGCCTTTCTTTATTTCAAGATCGACCCCGCAAAGCGCTTCGCGCTTTTTACACTTATCTGCCTTGCCATCGGCTGGCTCATCCTTACTGTCCTTATCCGCGCCATCCTCACCGTATTCATAGGTGAAGGAAAGATCCTCAAGCTTCAGGGATTCAAACTGACCGGGGGACTTGTCTCCCGAAACTATCTTTGGCTCGTTTGCAAGGAAGGAGACGTATTTTTCAATGAAAAGCGAGTATTCGTAGAATTTTGTCAGGCGGTCGGTAAGGTCTGTCATGAACCACCGCACACGCCATATGCTGTTTACCGCCGCCGCAAAACCGCCGACCAGCACCTTGCCCGCCGTAAGCATCAGCGTCATATAGGCGGTGATACCGTAATACGCGATGTTGCCTATGGTTGAATACATAAGGGTATTGAGCAGGAAGTATTTCCGGTTGTAACGCTTACTAAGCTCAATGTCATCCTCATAGCTTTGGTCGCAGATGGTGTCAATGTTCTGCCACACCTTGCCGCAGCGAAGCTCCTTGGAATAGTCGCCGAGGTGATAGACACGGTTGACATACGACTTGCGTCTTGATATCGGCTTTGCCTCCTCGTTATATTTATAATTCAGCTTTCCGGTTATCTGATTCAATATTATCCTGAGAATGACCTGTGCAAGTATTACGATAGCCGCCACCCTGTCGATGGTGAACAGCACCGTAATTGTCGCACCCGACGCCACAACGCGGTTGATTATCTTGCCGAGGTTATCCTGCACGCTTACGGCGCGGGATGCCGCCTCGTCCATTGCCCACACAAAATCGTTGTAGTATTTGGGGTCGTCATAGCAGGCAAGATCCGCTTTTTCGGCAATGCGGAACAGCTCGGATTGCATCCGGTAGCTCAATTTCTGCTTCATTACCGGGGCGCAGCATTGCCAGTATATCCCGTCAAAGATATAACCGCCGAAATAAAATACAAGCAGTATTCCTATTATTTTCGCCGCAAACCAGAAGCCGCTTCCGTCGTCCATCGCGTTGAAAAGCCGATTGATGAATAACACCTCTGCGGAGTTGAGAAAGCCCCATATCACGCCCTCGATAACCGTGCCTATCATATATTCGGGTGTGAACTTCCATATCTTGCCGAGCATTATGCCGTTGTTGCGCAAAATACGCCAAAGGCTGTGATGCGGTCTGCCGTCGCGTCGCTTTTTCTCCTGTGTCTGCGCGACAGCGGCGGTGATTTTCTTTTTATCAGCCATTTTCCTCACCCTCCCCGATATAATTTTCAGCCTGCATACGGAACATCCCGGAGTATCTGCCGTTCTGCGCCATCAGCTCGGCGTGCGTTCCGCTCTCTATCACCCTGCCGCCGTCCATAAGATAGATCCGGTCGGCGAGCACTGCGGAGGACAGGCGGTGCGAGATAATGACCGCCGTTCTTCCCTCGCAGGCGTGCATCATGTTTTCAAACATATTGTATTCGGCAACCGGGTCAAGCGCGGAGGACGGCTCGTCAAGTATCACAAATGGGGTCTGCACGGCAAATATCCGCGCAAGCTCCACCTTCTGAAGCTCGCCTCCCGAAAGCACTGTTCCCTTGTCGTCAAATTCGCGGGTCAGGGTGGTGTTGATACCGTCGGGCAGGGAGGATATCTTTTCCCATGCGCCCGACTGCTTCAGCGCCTCTGTCACGATTTCCGCGTCGCCGTCACGCAGCGGACGCATAAGCACGTTTTCCGCCACCGACATTGAAAAACACTTGCACTCCTGAAATACAACGCCGAACTGCTCGCGGTAGGAGTCAAGCGAATAATCCGGAAGCGGAGTGCCGTCAAGCCGTATCTCCCCGGAGCTTGGGTCGTAAAAACGGAGCAACAGCTTGACAAGAGTGGACTTTCCCGAACCGTTTGCCCCCACAAGCGCGATCTTTTCGCCTTGCTTTATGCTCATTGAAACGCCGCAGAGCGCATCCTTGTCCGCGCCCTCGTAACGGAAGGTAACGTCGCAAAGCTCAATGTCGCCTCCGGTTGCCGTCCTACCGGTTTCGTTGGGCTTTATCTTCGGCTCATATTCGAGAAAATGACGGTAGTCCTCAATATAAAGGGCGTTTTTCTGAAAATCTGTTGCGGAAGTAACAAGAAGACGCAGATTTTCTGATACCGCCGCAATTCCGCTGAACACCACAATGCAGTCGCCGATAGACATTCTGCCGATGACAAGCGCAGAGAATGCCGAGTAAAGCATAGCGCCGAGGATAACGACGCCGTCCATTCCGAATCTCTGGCAGAAGCTGAAAAAGGCAAGCCGCGGTCCGTACTTTCGGACATTGGCTTTGTATTCGCGGTATGCATCGCCGAACATACGGAAAAGAGTCGAGCCGATAAAGGTCAGCCGTATCTCTTTTGCGTACTCGCCCAGATAAAAGGCGCGCCGCACATATTTCTGCTTGCGCCCCACGACCTTCTGCTGATTGTCAAGCTCGTGCTTGACCTCGTTGCGCTTTTTGCTGAGAAGTCCGAGCAGTAACGGCAGGATGCCGAATATCATAAGTACGGGGTCTATCGTAAAGATAAGCAGCGAGGTAGCTGAAAAAGACACAAAGCACCAAATGACCTGCCAGATGATATTCATGATATCATATATTTTATTGGTAGCTTCGTCTCCCGCCTTTACGTATTTGTCATAGAATTGGGGATCCTCATAGCAGGCAAGCTCCACCTCGCGGGATTTTTTGAAGATGCTTTTCTTGATGTAAAGCTGCAGCCTGATATTTGCCTTGTAAAAATAGCCGTACCAAGCCATGTCGTCAAGAAGGGAAACAGCCGTGTTCGCCAGCCATATTGCCGCAATGTAGATAATGACCCTATTTACCGGTATACCTCCGGAATATGAGTTTACTATCATCCGCAGCATATATGTTTCGCCCATAAAGTTGATCAGGGCGAAGAGCGCAGGAGATACTATTGAGCGTGAAAGCACCCCGGGGGCTGCGGTATGTATGGTTCTGACTCCGAACCATGTGTTCTGCCACACACGCTTCCACGTCAGATTTTTCTTTTTTTCTTCTGCTTTTTTCTGTTTTCTTTCGGCTCTGGCGGCGGCTTTTTCCGCCTTGCTTCTTTTTGAGTCGGTCCTGCTTTCCGGAGCGTCGACCTTTGATGTCTTAGCCGTCAGAGTGATCTCATTTGCGTTCTTGTTCTCGGGCATGTGTTCTCCTTCTCATTGCAAACTGTTTTTAACCGGTAGGTAGCGGGAACGAGCTGTTCTCTATTATATAGTCATCATAACTGTCCGTTTGTTAGCCGACATCTAATAAAAAATTCATTTTTTCTTCAATTAATTCTATCATAGAAGTATCAGTATGTCAACACTGCGGGTTGAGCAAATTCGCTTCTTTGGCGGAATTTACGCTTATATGGCGTTTTTGGCGCGCAAAACGGTCGATGAGATCGCCGCGTCCGGCGGGGACGAGGATATGATCTCAACGTTCCGTAATACCGTTATGGTATTCAAAGAAGACGGCACGGCTGAAACACAAATGCGGCTTCCCGAGGACATTACTCAGGAACAGATCGACGCGGCAATTGAGGAGGGAACGAAGATCCTCGACGGTTGGGCTGTTATCAGCACCGAGGAATGGAAGACCGAGGACGGAAAGAATCTTTACAACACCGGCAGAGAAGGCGAAGTTCTCGGTGAGGAAGTATCTCCGTGGGTAGAGATCAAGGAGATCGGTGATATGATTGAAATTGATGTTTTGCGCTATGTTCGCGCCGAATAAAAAACTATTGGAGGATAAAAATTATGGCATTCTTTGACAAACTTAAAAGTAAGGCAACTTCCGCAGTCAGTGGAGCAGTAAAGCAGACGACTCAGAACGCTGTTTGCAAGACCGAAAAAGTGGTTTTTTCGGATATTCCCGAAACAATTGACGCCTTCAAGGCGCTGCCTCAGGCTGCGCTGTCATCTCCTTTTGACGCAGCGGCACTGGCAGTCGTCGCTCTGTCCGTATACCCGGCAGATAAGGAGCTTTGCTTCAGTATTCTGGATTACCTGCGCGGTCCGCGTCCGATGAACGGCATGGATAAGCGGTTCATTTCCGACCGTTTCCGTGAAAAGGACTATATTCCGCGCTCCTATTTTGAGGGTGCAACACCGGAGAACGACTATATGCCGTCGTCCCCCTATACGGTAACGGTAAAATCCGACCCTCATTCATATGACGAGCAGGGAATTGCAAAGCTGTTCATTCCCTCCGGCGGAGCGGATGACCCGCGTCCCGTAAAGCTGCGTCAGGCAAAGGACGGCAAGTGGTATCTTTGGGAGCAGTTCCTGCTCACCGGAATCCGCCAGCCCGAAAGCAGCAATCCCCGGGCTTGATCTTCGCCTCGCGGCGACCTTGCGCGGATAATGCCGGCTAAGTGATAGTGAAAAAGCTCTACCGCTTCCGGTTTGAGACAAAAGCGCGTCCGTAAGCCGAGAACGCTTGGCGCGGTTAGACCTATCTAAAAAAATAAGCCGCTGTATCTCAGAGATCATAAGCTCTGATATACAGCGGCTTTATTTCGTTACATAAAAAGTATTTTCTTTTTCTCTGCGGAGTTATCGTCAAGTGTATCGGATTTAACTGCCCGGCATTCAAGGCGTTGAAGACCGAAAACGGTTTCCGGAATATCTTTGGCGCAGAATTCCTCCGGTGTGCCGTAAAAGATACGCGCGCCGTCGAGTAATACGGTTATGAGGTCGGCAAGTTCAATGGCGCGGTTAATATCGTGAAGCACTGCTACCACGGTCTTTCCCGCGTCGCGTTCCGCACGCAGAAAATCGCACAGGTTCTTCATATATTCCGTGTCAAGATGCGCCCCCGGTTCGTCGAGCAAAAGGTTGGGCGTGTCCTGCGCAAGCAGCATGGCGAAGTATGCCTTTTGACGTTCACCGCCCGAAATACAGCCGAGATATGATTCCGCAAGAGCGGATATTCCGGTCTTTTCCATGACCTCTTCCACCTTCTCGCGGTCAGCGGGGGAGAGTATCCCCATCCGACCCGTGTACGGACTGCGCCCGTAAGAGACGAGCTGGCGGACAGTGATACCGGGACTGCGAAGCATTTGAGGCATTAAGGCTATGCACCGTGCGCGCCGAGCCGCCTCAATTGAGCGTATCTCTTTGCCGTCAACGACAATGCTGCCGTCATATGGGATAAGCCCCGACACGGCGCGAAGCAGCGTGGACTTTCCGCACCCGTTTTTACCGAGTATCACTGTAATGTGCGACGGTTCAGCCGTAAATGCAACCGAGTGCAGGACTTCTTTTTTGCCGTACTTTACCTTGACATTTTTGCATTCAATCATGTTTTTTCCGCCTTCCGATCAATAGACAGATAAAGAAGGGCGCGCCGATAAACGCCATAATTATTCCCGCCGGAAGCTCGCCGGGGGCAAACAGCGTGCGCCCGGCAAGGTCGGAAAGCACAACGATTATCGCACCGCAAAGCGAGGCGTGTACAAGCCGCAGGCGAAGCCCTGAGCGTGTAAGTCGGCGCACGATGTGCGGTACGATAAGTCCGACAAAGCCGAGAAGCCCGGCAAAGGACACCGCTGCGGCGCACATTGCGCTTGCAAGGATGATCGCTGTCAGGCGCACAGCGCGAACGGGAACTCCGAGCGAGCGCGCACCGTCGTCTCCGAGACAGAGCAGCTCAAGCTTTGGTGCAATGATCAGGCTCGCGGCAAGGCAGGCTGCGGTCATGACCGCGGGCACGGCAAGCTGCCCTGCGGCAATATCCGAAAATCCACCCACCGAAAAAGCCGCATATGAAGAAAGCGCGTCCGGATATTTTATCGAAAGAAAGGATATTCCCGCGCTGAAGACGGAGGATACCGCCACACCGGCAAGCACGACAGTGGACTTTTTTTCGTAGGAGGAGCTTAGCGACGACAGAAAAAGAACGAAAAGAGTTGCGCTGAGCGCTCCTATGAAAGCCGCCGCGGGCTGAAGCTGCCAGAGTGTGGGGAAGCGGCAGAGGATCAGCATTACCGCCAGACCTGCGCCGGAATTGACTCCGATGATGTTGGGCGCGCACAGATCGTTGTCGGTTACGGTTTGCAGAAGAAAGCCGGCGGCGGACAATGCAATTCCCGCAAGAGCCGCGGCAAGCACGCGCGGCAGACGTAGGCGGAACAGAATAATATATGCCGTGTTGTCATTTCCCGATATCGCGTCGAATAGTCGGCGCAGTGTAAGATTGACGCTTCCGAAGGCAAGCCCGCACAGCATTACTGCCGCGAGCAGTGCCGCAAGCGATATACCGATCGCGGCATTTTTCCGCTTTTCGCTCATCATGTTTTCTCCGGGTAAAGCAGTTCTGCAAGATATTCATATGCCTCTGCCCATCTGGCGTTCGGCTTGAAGTGAAACAGATCTTTGGGAAGATAAAAATACCTGTTCTCTTTTACGCAGTCAAGGTCTTTCCAGCCATCGGCGGCAAGCAGGGAATTCATATAATCCTTTGCCGCCGCCTCATCCCCCATTGTGGTGATAAAAAGATAGTCCGGGTCCTCCACGAGTATTGCTTCAAGACTGAGGCTTGAGGAAAGCTCGTTGTTGGTGTCGGCGATATTACGCGCGCCAAGCTCACTGAGCATTACGCAGGCAAAATTATCGGATGTTGTTTTGGCTTTTGTGGATTTGGCGGATGACCCCGCGCGGACAAAAAGTATCGATGGGGTGCTGTCTGCCGAGGATATCAGGTCAAAAAGCGCGTCTATCTGCTCCTTAACCTTAATACCGTATGTCTCGTAGCGGGCATCCTCGCCGGTTATATTGCAGAATATTTCAAGAACGCCGAGGTAATCCGAAAAGCTCTCGACCCTGAAAAGCGCCGCCGGAATGCCGACCGAGCGGCAGAAGTCCACGGCATTGGTCTGACAGGCATAGTCAGCCGTTCCTATTTCAAGGTCGGGGGACTCCGATGTCAGAGTTTCAAGGTCAATTGTTGTATGCCCTGCGCCCGCGTCCACAAGAACGGCGCTGTCTCCGGCAAATCCGCGTTCAACTGCCTCTCCTACGGTAATATCAACATTTCCGCCTGCCGTTACCCATATGTCAGCGTATGAGGAAAACAGCACGGCAATCTTTTTCGGGCGTGCGGTCAGCGTTACGTCAGCGCCGGTGCTGTCGGAGAAGGTGTAGCTCCATTCCGCACCGTCGTTTGCAGACGTAGTGCCGCCATTTCCAAGCTCTGACTGCCCGCCTGCGGCGCAGGAGACAAGCAGCAGCGCCGCGACGGCAGTGATAAGGAATCTGGGCAGCTTCAGCAAGTTGCGCCTCCCTTTACGGTCTTCTTCATTATTTCGTCCTTGTTTATCTTTCCGTTCAGCAGCTTGTCCTCAACGTAGTCAAAGCCAAGCCGTGCCACGGTATCAGAGAAGCGTTCCCCGGTAATGCCCTCGTTTCTGAACAGCAATATTGCACGGTCAACCGTTTCAATGACTTCTTCCTCGGTGCGGAAGATGCGTCCGAGCGCCTGTCCCTGCGCGACCTGCTTGCCCCAGCGTCCGCCGATGTAGATCTTGTAGCCGACAGCACTTTCGTTTACCGCTCCGAACGGGCACTTGCCGATGCAGCGACCGCAGTGGTTGCATTTTTCGGCGTCGATAACGATCCTTCCGTCCGTCATCCTTGCCGTCTTGATGGGACAGTTCTTTTCAACCTGACATACCTTGCAGCCGCGGCATTTTGATATGTCGATCTCGGGCACGCGCTGACCTATGATGCCAAGATCGTTGAGGTCGGGCTTTACGCAGTTGTTGGGGCATCCGCCGACCGCGATCTTAAATTTGTGCGGCAGGATAAGGTCATGATATCCCTTGTAGAACAGCTCGTGCAGCTTTTCGGAAAGACCGAAGGTGTCAATAAGACCGTACTGGCAGGTCGTTCCCTTGCAGGACACCACCGGGCGTACCTTTGAGCCTGTACCGCCCGTTTCAAGTCCGTGCGCGGCAAGAAATTCAAAAAGTCCGTCGAGATTTTCATATTTTACGCCCTGAATTTCAAGCGTCAGACGTGTCGTCATGGTGACCTCGCCCGAACCGTATTTTTCCGCTGCCTCGGCGATAATACGGTGCTCGTCGGAGGTTATTTTGCCGTTGCGGGTGATAACGCGGACGTTGAAGACATCATCGTATCTCTTGTCCTGAAGGCATCCGAGTCCCTTTACACGCTTTATCTCATCGGGGGAGAGCTTCTGCCCGTTTCTTTCAACGCGCACCTTGTTGAAGGCGACGCCGCCCTCAAGTACCTTGGTGTTGACGTAGCCCGCATGCTTCAGGCGGTTCTGCAGGAAATAAGCGCGTTTACCGCGTGTGCAGACGAGCAGCAGCTTTTCATCCTTTGCAATGCCATCTATTCCGTTGTCTGCCTTTGTGATGTCGACCCAACGCGCGCCGGGAATGGCGGGGGCGGGCTGAGCGTCGATGACGGTGTACCCTTTAGCGGCGCCGGCTGCGTATTCCGCAGGGGTAAAGCTGTCAAGCACACCCGCGAGCTTGTTTTCAAGCACACAGCAGGCGGTCGCAAACGGATGTATTGCAGTGGAGAAGGGGGGAGCGTAGGCAAAATCAAGCGTATCAAACTGATCGACGCGTGCTTTAAGGGAAATACCCGTCACGGCGATATCTATTATCTTGTCCACCTCTCCGGCGCCTATTGTCTGAACGCCGAGCAGACGTCCGGAAGTCATGTCGGCTATCAGCTTTATTATGAGCATAGACGAGTCGGGATAGTAATGCGCCTTGTCGTCGGTGACGCAGACGGCGGACACGGCGTTATAGCCCTGAAGCTTTGCATCGCGCTCGGTAAGACCGGTTCTGCCGCAGTTGAGATGTGGCAGTACCTTTGCCACACCTGTTCCGAGGCATCCGCCGTAGCTGTTGCTTCCTCCGGTGATGTTGCGGGCGAGCAGGCGCGCGGTTATGTTGGCGGTGGAGCCCATTGCCGACCACTGTGGTTTGCCGGTAATGAGATTTCTCACCTCGGCGCAGTCTCCGGCAGCGTATACGTCGGGGATGTTTGTCTGCATATTTTCATCCGTCACGATAGTTCCGCGGTGCATCTCAATGCCCGAACCCTCAAGGAACGCAGTGGCGGGGCGGATGCCGATTGCCATTATGACGATATCGGCGGGCAGACGTCCGGCGTTTGTAACCACAGCTTCCGCTTTTCCGTCTCCCTCTATCGCGCTGAGGCTTGTCCCGGTAAGAACGCGTATGCCTTCCTGCTGGAGCTGTCTCTTTACATAGTCAGCCATTTCGGTGTCGAAGGCGGAGGGCATGATGGTTTCGGCGGCGTCGATCACCGTCACCGACAGACCGAGCGAGCTGAGGTTTTCAGCCATTTCAAGTCCGATAAATCCGGCTCCGCATACCACGGCGCGGCGGCATCCGGTGCGTTCTATGTACTCTTTTATGTTTTGGGCGTCATCCGGTGTGCGGACGGCAAAAACTCCGGGCAGATCAACTCCGTCCGCGCGGGGAATAAACGGGGCGGCTCCTACGGCGATTATCAGCTTGTCATAGCTCTCGCTTCCGGTCTCACCGGACTGCATACGCCAGCTGACACGCTTGGCTGATGTGTCAACAGCGGTCGCCTCACAGCCGACAGTCACCGCGGCTCCGGTAAGAGCGGAGAATTTTTCTGGCGTGTTTACAACAAGCTCGCTTCTGTCTTCGATGCTTCCGCCGACAAAGTAGGGAAGTCCGCAGCCTGCATATGAAATTTCCGTGCTTTTGGTCAGGATCCGAACATCAGCGTCTCTGTTACAACGCTTGAGCTTGGCGGCAGCCTTGGTTCCCGCGGCAACACCGCCGATGATTAAAATTTTCATAAGGTTAAATCCCCCTTTTTCTTTTTACATCTTGATTATAGCATGTTTTTGTGATAAAGTCAAATCATCATTTTATATCGTTTGATTAATTTTAATTATTAATACTTATAAAATATTGTTTACCGGGGGTTTGTATGGTAGATCAGAAACTTCTGACCTTTCTTAAGCTTTGCGAGACTATGAATTACCACGAGACCGCAAGGCTGCTTAACATGACTCAGCCCGCCGTCACCCAGCATATTCGCGCGCTGGAGGATGAGTACGGCTGCCGGGTTTTTATTTACGATCACCGCAGGCTGACAAAAACCAAGGAGGCAGAGACGCTTGAGGCGTACGCCCGCAGTGCCGTTTTCAACGAGGGGAGACTGAAGGTATCTCTCGGCAAGTCGGAGATGGAGCGCTTCCGCATCGGCGCAACAAAAAGCATAGGCGAATACATGATAGGGGAAATGGTGTCGTCGTTCCTTTCCGACCGCGGCAGAACGGCGGATATTACCATAGACAATACCGAGCATCTGCTTGGTATGCTTGACAAGAATCTTATTGATTTTGCCCTTATAGAAGGCTCCTTCAGCAAGCTGAAATACGGGTACAGGCTGTTCCGTAACGAGCCGATGACGGGAATATGCGCCGTCGGTCACCCTTTTGACGGCAGGTGTCTTTCAATTGAGGATCTGTTCGGAGAAACGCTCATCCTGCGAGAGCCGGGGTCGGGAACGCGGGATATCTTCAGCGCTATCCTTGCCGAGCACGGGTATTCGGGGGATGATTTCTATCGCACGGTAATGGTGAGCGAATTTTCGCTGCTGTGCACTCTTGTGCGTCTGGGAACGGGTATTTCGTTCGTATATGAATCGGTGGCGAGGTCTAACAGCGGCATCGGAAGATTTTCAATCAACGGCATCAACGCCGTTCATGAGCTTAACTATGTTTTTCTGAAAAATACGGTTGCGGGAGACATGATAAATTCATTTCAGACCTGACAGATAACTCCCGCAGGATCGGATTGAACCTTAAATATCTCATCATGTAAATATTGACAAATACATGTGCGTACTGTATAATAATATTAGCATTACAGTGTTACAGTCGCAACAGATGATCCGGAAATGACAGCCTTTCTGTCCGTCCCCAAATGCAAATGTGTGAGGTAGAGCTGTGAGAGTCAAGGTTAAAAATGAAAAGGATTCGAGAGTAGAGAAGCCGATACGTCGCTCGGCACTGAGGATAAAACTCGGCACGCTTTATTACGGAGTCAGGAGATACCGGATGTGGTTCGGTATGCGTCGGCAGTTTGCGCGGGAAAAAAGCACCGAGCCGCTGCCATATCAGTATTTCAGCCATAAAACGCTCCTTTTGCGCAAGCTCAAGGACGTGGATATGTGGATGCAGTACAACAAGATAACAAATCTGAAGCTAGCGGCGGCGCGGCTCAACGGGATGATCCTGCACCCGGGCGAGGTATTCAGCTACTGGCGACTTATAGGTATGCCGACGAGGATCAAGGGCTATAAAAAAGGGATGATCCTGCGCAACGGCAGATGCGAGGCGGGAGTCGGCGGTGGGCTTTGCCAGCTTTCAAACCTTATTTTCTGGATGACGATACATACGCCGCTTACAGTGATAGAAAGACACCGCCACGGGTACGACGTATTTCCGGATTCAAACCGCACCCAACCGTTTGCAAGCGGTGCTACCTGTTCATATCCGCACATTGACCTTATGATAAGAAACGACACAGAGTCGGACTATCAGCTTTTTGTGTACGTGGGAGACGAGTATCTGCACGGCGAATGGCGGGTCTCTGATAAGCCGGAGCTGAGATTTGAGATAGTTGAGAGAAACCACGAAATGCGGGCAGAGTATTGGGGCGGCTACACCCGCCGGAATGAGATATACCAGCTTATATACGACAGCGCGGGAGAACTCATCGAGGATCGCTTGCTTATAAAAAATGCCGCTATTATGATGTATACGCCGTTCCTTGAGGAAAGCTCTCCCTCGGCAGTCGGTGCGGAAAAAAATCAGGATGAAAGCGGCGAGGCGACGCAGTAATACAGCATAAAATAACAGAACATCAAGCCGGAAAGATGGTAGTATAAAATGGATGATTACGAAGAGCTTAAAAAAATAATTGACGGGGCGTCGGATATTGTGTTTTTCGGCGGCGCGGGGGTCTCGACCGAGAGCGGCATACCCGATTTTCGCGGAGCGGGTGGACTTTATCTCGGCGAGGAGGATGACGGAGTGCCGCCCGAAGAAAAGCTGCATATAAGATATTTTCTCAGAAATCCGGAGGGATTTTATCGGTACTACCGCCGTCATATGCTTTATCCCGAGGCGCAGCCGAACGCGGCTCATCTCGCCCTTGCCGCGCTTGAGCGCGCAGGCAAGCTGAGCACCGTTATTACGCAGAATATTGACGGGCTGCATCAGCGCGCCGGGTCGTCGAATGTGATAGAGCTGCACGGCTCAACACTGCGAAATTACTGCGTCAGGTGCGGCAAAAAATACGGTGTGGACTATATTCTTGAAAGCACGGGTGTGCCAAAGTGCAGTGAGTGCGGAGGTATCGTCCGCCCGGACGTTGTCCTTTACGGCGAGGGGCTGGACGGCAGCG
>ERZ779869.2333-NODE-2333-length-15884-cov-3.143850_pt1 | contig 15884 bp, 16 predicted proteins | sample MGYA00511557_ERZ779869 | MGnify/ENA primary metagenome ERZ779869 (study PRJEB29588, sample SAMEA2154620) | human gut metagenome | biome: human gut; feature: human-associated habitat; material: faeces | place: Denmark | collected 2008/2010 ...
TTTTATAATATGGATATTTTTCTATTCTTCTTCATTTAATACATCTATAAATTTATAATTTCTTTTTGGCAATACCTTTGTTTTTCTATTTTCTCTTAAAGCTTCTATTATGTTTTCAACTCTTAATGGAATACTGTCACTTTCATTTTTCAAGAAACTTAATAAATATTTTCTATCTTCTTCTGGTGTTATTTCATACAAGTCTGTTACTTCTGCTACCATTCTATACCAATCTGAACATTTTTTTACTGTTGGCTTTGTCATAACACTTCCTTCACGATTTCTGTGATATTTGAATATTGCAAATTCACCATATGTAGTTACTTTTGATAAAATATTGCTTTTTATTGAAAATAACTCATCTTCGTAATACATTCCTTCTTTAAATCTAATATTATTATTTCTTAAAAATTCTACATTCCAAACCTTACTTGAAACTGAAAAGCTTTCGTCACAAATTAGTCTTGCTTCTCTTGTTGAATTTTCTTTAGTTGAAATTCTATAATAATTTTCTGTATGTCCTACATTTTCATACCCAAAATAAATAATGTCATATTTATTCTCTTTTATATGTTCATCAATTTCCTTCAATGTTTCATTACTATATAATTCATCATCACCATCTAAAAATAACAAATATTCTCCTTTGGCATTTTCTATAGCAATATTTCTTGATGCTGCGGCTGTTCCAGAATTTTTCTTTGTTTGTAATATTTTTGCTTTTTCTCCAACTATTTCTTCTATTACTTTCATTGTTGAATCTGTTGAGCAATCATCTATCACTAACAATTCATAATTTTTAAATGTTTGATTTAACACACTATCTATTGCTCTTTTTACATAATTTTCTATATTGTAAGCACTAATAGCAACTGTAAATCTTGTTTTTTCCATTACCTCACATTCCTTTCATAACGTTTTTCAACGCCTTCTTAATTATACCATTTTTAATAATATTTGTCAAACCACGAATTCTGCTTGTTTCTTAATATTTGCTTAATTTAATTGTCTTTTTTTCTTAATAAAAAAGACACAGTATTGCCTCTATTATATTAGACAATTTATATGTCCTTTTTGTTTCACTTTTTTGAAAATTTTTTACATATTTTTTTCAACTAAAGGTAATACTTGTTTCTTTCTTGAAACAACACCTGGCATTTCAGCTAAGTTGTCTTTTATTTCATAAGTTTTTGAAACAGCATCTGTTCTATTTCCTAGCACTATTGCTGTTGAATTACTGTTTACTATATCTGTAATAACAAATACAAATAAACATAGTCCTTTTTCTTCAATTTCTTTATTAATTTCAGCTTCAATTTTTTCTTTTCTTTTTAATACATCTGGAATACTAACTGTATTTACTTGTGCAATTATGTATTTTACATCTTCCTTTTCCATTGTTTTTGCATCTAAATTTATTAATTCTTTTTCTGTATATTTATCAAGATTTGTTCCTGCTTTTAACATATCTAAACCATATTTGCTTAAATCTACACCAGCAATATTTACAAGTTCTGCAACAGCTTTTTTGTCTTTATCTGTTGTTGTAGGTGATTTTAATAATAATGTATCAGATATTATTGCACTTAACATTAACCCAGCAATTTGTTGTTCTATTTTTATATTGTTTGTATTATATAATTCAAATAATACTGTTGAAGTACATCCTACTGGTTGAGCATAATAGAATAATGGTTCTGAAGTTTTAAAATTGTTTATTCTATGATGATCTACAACTGCTTCTATTTTTGCTTTTTCTATTCCTTCTACTGATTGTGTAAATTCATTATGATCTACTAATATTACTCTTTGTCCTTCATCCACTTTTTCAATTAATTTTGGTTCTTTTACTTTAAAATAGTTTAGTGCATATTTTGTTTCTTCATTTAAATTTCCTAATCTACAAGAAATTACTTCTTCTCCTCTTATTTTAGTTTGTAAATCTGCCATTACTAAGCTTGAGCATATTGCATCTGTGTCTGGATTTTTGTGTCCAAATACTAATATTTTTTCCATTTTTATTCTTCCTTTCTATTATTTATTTTGAGCTCTTTTTAAAATTTCTTCTAATTCTTCTTTATTAAATTGGTATGTTTTATTACAGAATTGACATTTTATTTCTGCTTTCTCGTCTTCTTCAATTAATTCTTTTAATTGTTTTTCTCCTAATGTTACTAAACTTCCTGCAAACTTTTCTTTGCTACATCCACAATTATATTTTGGTTCTATAGATGCATCTATTACCTTTACATCTTTATCACCTGTTATTTTTTGTGCAATTTCTTTTAATGTTAAATTTTGATCTAACATTTTTGACATTGCACCTGCTTCAAAAATTGATTTTTCTATTTTTGAAATTTCTTCATCTGTTGCATCTGGCATTGGTGATATTATATATCCTCCACTTGCTCTAACTCCATTTTTATCAACTAAAACTCCTAATGCAACTGCTGTTTGTTTTTGCTCTGATGTTTCAAAATAATTTGCAAAATCTTCTGCTATTTCTCCTGATGTAAGTGGGCTTATTCCTATATATGGTTCTTTTAATCCAATATCTTTTATTACATTAATAAATCCTTGATTTCCAACAGCTCCACCAACATCAAGTTTTCCAAATTCATTTAATGGTAAATCTGCATGTGGATTTGTTATACATGCTTTTACATTTGGTATATTATCAGATACTGCTACAATCTTTCCTATTGGTCCATTTCCTTTTATTTGTATTGTTAATTTATCTGTTTTATTTTTCATTTCTGAGCCAATTAATGCTGTTATTGTTAACACTCTTCCCATTGCAGCTGTTGATAATGGGCTTAAATCATGTAATTTTCTTGCTTCTTCTACTAAATTTGTTGTTGAACAACAAACTACTGATATTTTTCCATTATATGCTAAAAATTTTATAATTTGGTCTTTCATTTTTCCTCCTGATTTTTTTCTACCTTTCCTTCAATCTTAGGTCTTGCTTCTTGCTCTTGAATAAAGTTTCTATATCCCATTGCTATTGCTGCTATTATTAATAGTAGAAATGATAATGCTTTCCATATTCCACTATCAAATAATATTATCGCAAACATTCCAAGAGATGCACTTAAACCATATAATATAAGTACTGCTTGTTTTGGTGTAAATCCTTTTTCAACCAATCTATGATGTAGATGTCCTTTATCTGGTTTAAATACAGCTTTTATTGATTTTCCTTTTACAATTCTTCTTACTATAGCAAATAATACATCAAATATTGGTAATCCTAATACAATTACTGGTAATACAATTACTGCTAATGTATATGTTTTGGCTATTCCCAAAATTGATACTATTGCTAACATAAATCCTAAGAAGTTTGAACCTGTATCACCTATAAATGTTTTTGCTGGTGAAAAATTATATGGTAAAAATCCTACTAATGCTCCTGACATTGCTGTTACTATTACAGTTGCTATCATTGGTGAATCATTTAATACAAATATTATTAATAATGATATACATGATATTAATGATATCCCTGATGATAATCCATCTAATCCATCTATCAAATTAATTGCATTTGTTACTCCAACAATCCATATAATAGTTACAATTATTGAAAATGTTTCATTAAATCCTATTTTATATAGAAATGGTATATCTAAATGTTCTATTTTAGTTCCAAATGCTACAACAATTATTGCTGCAATTGTTTGTCCTAATAATTCTTGCCATGGTTTTAATGTTTTTATATCATCTAATGTTCCTGTAATTGCAATTACTATTACTCCTAATAATACTCCAAGTAGTTTTTTTCCATATTGTTGCGTTGAAAATAAATCTAAACTTCCTTCTATTGACATTACTGCAATTAAATATATCATTGATACTAATACACCTAAAATCACAGCAGGTCCTCCAAATTTTGGCATTGCTTTTGTATGCATTCTTCTTTTGTCTTTTGGTACATCTACTGCTCCAATTTTATTAGCTATTTTTATGGTATATGGTGTCGCTACAAATGATACTATAAATGCTAATAAAAAGGCAATTGCTATATTTCCCCACATTTAGTATTCCCCCATTATTTCATATTTTCTGTTTCTATTTCATCTATCATTTGTATTCTTTCTTGATGTCTTCCGCCTTCAAATTCTGTTGCTAACCACATTCTTACTATTCTTATGGCTTGGTCTGTTTCTATGTAATCTGCTCCTAATGCTAAAATGTTACTATTATTATGCATTTTTGAATATTTGGCTTCTTCTTCATTGTCACATTTTGCACATCTTATCCCTTTAAATTTGTTTGCAACAATACTCATTCCTATTCCAGAACGACATATTAATATTCCTTTATCACATTGTTTATTTTGTATCTCTAATGCTACTGTTTTGGCTATTTCAGGATAATCTGCTCTATCTTTTGAAAATGTTCCACAATCTTCATATTCTATTTCTTTTTCTTCTAAATATCTTTTTATTTCTTCTTTTAATTTATAACCTCCATGGTCACTACCAATTGCTATCATAAACCCTCACCTTTCTTTATTTATGATTTGATAAATTCTTTATTAATATATCATATTCTCGTATAAAGTGCAACAATTTTCAAAAAAATCCTTTTTTGCTATTGTCAAATTAAATTTTGTATGTTATAATTGTATGCGTTATAGTTATTTTACTAAGAGGAGGTGCATTTTAAATGCCAAATATTAAATCAGCAAAAAAGAGAGTTAAAATTATTGAAAAGAAAACATTAACAAATAATATGATAAAAACTGGATATAAATCAGCTGTAAAAAAATTTGAAGAAGCTATTGCTGCTGGTAATTTAGAAGAAGCAAAAACTTTATTTTCTGAAGCTACAAAAAAAATAGATCAAGCTTGCACAAAAGGTGTTATCGTAAAAAACACAGCTGCTAGAAAAAAATCTAGTCTATCTAAAAAATTAAATGCTGCTATGGCATAATAAAAATCGCTAAATAAATTTAGCGATTTTTTCTTTTTTCTATTGTCATATTTTGTCTATTATGATATTATTACTACATACAAAGGAGGAGGTGTAAAGATGGAAGAACCAAACAATAATAAAGAAGTTAAAAGAACTAATAAAATAACATTATTAGGTTTCTTTTATACTCTTTGTGTTATTAGTATTATAAGTTTAGTTTGTTTAGTTTATGTTTTACATCTTAGAAATAAGGCTACAGAAGATAGATTAACAAAATTAGAAAATTCAATTAATACAATTCAAAATGAAAATATATCACTTGATGAAGATAATACTACACCAAATACTGAAAATAATAATACAAATTCTCTATAAAAAAATTTCCCTACATCGTAGGGAATTTTTTTTAGTTTTGATGTTGTTTTAAATTTACTCCATATGTTTTGTATACCCAATCATAGTAATCCCAAGTTTCTAATGTATCTGGTTTTCCATAATCAACTCCATATGTTTCAACTGTAACATTTGATATTATTACATCATTTACTGGTGTACTTACTTCTGTATTTGAACCTGAATCGGAGTCTGAATTTGTTGATTTTGATGATGCTTTTACTTCAACATTTTCAATTGCATGCACTACATCTAATCCTTCTATTACTTTTCCAAATGTGGCATAGCTTCCATCTAATGATGTATTTGATGCTGTATTTATAAAGAATTGTGAACCTGCTGAATTATAACTTTCTGTTGTTAATTGTGATGAATATGATGTATAATCTGCTCTTGCCATTGAAATTACCCCATCAGTATTTTTTATTTTGTTTTCATATCCGTTTGCAAGGAATTCACCTGTTATACAATATTTTTTATCTGAATCTGTTCCAGCTTCTGCTAATCCTATATCACTTAATTCTGGAGAACCTGTACCATCTCCATTGCTATCTCCACCTTGAATCATAAATCCTTTTACAACTCTATGGAATTTTAATCCATCATAAAATCCATGATTTGCTAATGCTATAAAATTAGCAACTGTATCTGGAGCCATTTCTGGATATAATTCTAATTTTATTGTTCCAAAATCTTTTACTTCCATTGTTACTATTGGATTTTTTACTTCCATTGTTACTTTTTTGTAATATCCAAATGATATTGTTCCTATTAATACTACAATAACAATTAATGCTATTATTGTTAAAATGTTTGTTAATTTTTTCATTTTTATAATCCTTCCTTTTGTATTTTACGAAGCTAATTATACATTTTATTTTTTTAAATTGCAACATTTTTCAAAAACATTTCACATTTTTTATTCTAAACTAAATTATCAAAAGCAAATTGTTCTTGCATTTTTCTTAAATATTGCTTTATTGCTTCTGCTCTTACTTCTCCAATTCCATCTACTTTATCTAAATCATTTATATCTGCAACCAATATATGTTGAAATGATTTAAATGATTTTACTAAATTATCAACAATTGAACTTGGCATTCTTGGGACTTTGTTTAATATTCTATATCCTTTTGGATATACTGCTAAATCTTCATAATTTTCAAAACTTTCATATCCAAGTAATTTGGCTATTGTACTTTGTTTCATTAATTCTTCATGTCCTAAATTTTCTAAATGTTCTATTATTTCTTCTGATGTCGATTCTGCAACTAAATAATCTTTAACTAATTGCATTTCTTCTTTTTCTAATCCCCCAATTAGTTCCTCTAATTGCATACTTACAAGTCTTCCATCTTCTCCTAATTCATATATTTTCTTTTTTATTTCTTCTACAATTCTCTTTACCATTTCTGCTCTTTGAATTACAGATATTACATTATCTAATGTTACAATATCATTAAATTCATATTCATTTAATATACTTAATTTACTATCATATACTTTTCTGTATTTTTCTAATGTTTGAATTGCTTGATTTGCTTTGTTTAATACCACATCTGTATCTTCCAATATATATCTATAGTTGTCTTTAAAAATTGTTATTATATTTCTTCTTTGAGATATACTTATAACTAATTCTCCTGTTTGTTTTGCTGTTCTTTCTGCAGTTCTGTGTCTCGTTCCTGTTTCAACTGTTGGTATTTGATATGATGGTATTAATTGTGCATTTGCAAATAATATTTTTTTCATATCTCCACTTAATATTATTGCACCATCCATTTTTGCTAATTCATATAATTTTGATGATGTATAATCTTCATTTATATTAAATCCACCATCAACAATTTCATCAATTACTTCCTGCTTATCTGTTATTAATAATAATGCTCCTGTTCTTGCTTTTAATATATTGTCTAGTCCTTCTCTTATAGGTGTTCCTGGTGCTATTTTCTTTAAAATTTCTGCAATTGGATCTTCTTTTATTGCCTTCATTGAAAAACCTTCCTCTCTACTATAAAGCCTATTTTTCTAATCTTTTGTTTTTATTTTATTCCTAATTTTCTTAGTGCTTCTCCAATATTTTTCACACCTATTATATCTAATTTATATTCATCTTTCAAGCTTTTTTTGTTATTTTCTGGAATTATACATGTTTTAAAGCCCAATTTTTCTGCTTCTTTTAATCTTTTTTCAATTAAATTAATTCTTCTTACTTCTCCTGTCAAACCTACTTCTCCCATAACAACTGTACTTTGCGGAATTGGTATATTTTTATATGCAGATGCAACTGTTGCTATTATTCCTAAATCGACTGCTGGTTCATTTAATTTCATTCCACCTGCTATATTTAAATAAATATCTTGCCCTCCCAATGCTAATCCTGCTCTTTTTTCTAGAACTGCAATTAATACTGCCAATCTGTTATAATCAAATCCATTTGCAGTTCTTTTTGGTATTCCAAATACTGATTGTGATGTTAATGCTTGCATTTCTACTAGTATTGGTCTCGTTCCTTCTATGCTTGCTATAATACATGAGCCAGATGGATTGTCTTCTCTTTCTGTTATTAAAATGTCTGATGGATTTGTTACTTCACACATTCCTTCTTGTCTCATTTCAAACATTCCTATTTCATTTGTTGATCCAAATCTGTTTTTTACAGCTCTTAATATTCTATATGTATTATATCTTTCTCCTTCTAAATAAAGTACCGTATCTACCATATGTTCCAAAACTCTTGGACCTGCTATGTTTCCTTCTTTTGTTACATGTCCTATTATTATTGTTGTTATTTGTTGTGCTTTACATACTCTCATTATTTGTGCTGTTATTTCTCTTACTTGACTTACACTTCCTGCTGCTGCAGTTATTTCGTCTGAATACATTGTTTGTATTGAGTCTATTATTACTAGTTTTGGTTGTATTTCTGATATTGCTTCTTTTACTATATCTATATCTGTTTCTCCTAAAAACATTAATTCTTCACTTTTTACATCTAATCTATCTGCTCTTAATTTTATTTGTTCTGCTGATTCTTCTCCAGATACATATAATACTTTTCCTTCTCCTTGTACTTTTTCACATAATTGTAATATTAATGTTGATTTTCCTATCCCAGGTTCTCCTCCTAATAATATCAATGAGCCTTTTACTAATCCACCTCCTAGAACTCTATCTAATTCTGAATATCCTGTTGAGGTTCTATTTGCTTCTTGTCCTATATATGTATTTAATGGTTTTGGGGTATTATTTATCTTTTTTTCTATTTTATTTACAAACTTTTTACATGATTTTTACATTTAACCGACATTTCTTATTATACTGTACCTCATGGCAAAATCACAATCATTTTATTTCTATTTTAAAATTTTTTACATTTCGCCTAGGAAAATACCGTTTTCAGACAAAATTATTATCACTTTTTTATCTATTCTCATTTGGGGAGATCAGATTCAGCCTTTTTTACCTGTGCCTCTCCGCTCAATCCCGGTTTTCTTATAGTATTCTGCCTTATCCTCATACATGCGCTTCTCAGCTTCCTGCAAAAGTTCCTCCAGATGTGTGTCCGCCCTGTCCTGCCAGGTCACTCCAACTGCGATATTTACGTCATTCTCAGCTGCCAGGCACTCTAACTGCCTCATACGTTCCGCCAACGTGTCCTGATCGATCTGCGCGCACAATACAAGCAGCTCATCTCCCCCGATACGGAATACGCCGTAATCGCCAAACACTTGCTCCAGACATGCACCGGCTCTAAGGATCAGGTCATCCCCTGCCTTATGTCCCAGTGTGTCATTCACACCCTTTAAACCAGTAACGTCACAATAAACTACGCCAACGCTCTGCTCCGGATCGATCTGTCTCACATACTTGTCCATCGCAAAGCGGTTTCCAAGCTGAGTCAGCGCATCCTTATAGCTTAGATCTTCCAGACGCCTCATCAGATTCCTGCGTCTGATGCAGGACTTGAGAAAAGAACCCATGATCTGAAGCATATCCGACGTATATTCCAATGAAAATGCCGGCGGATTGTCAACTCCGTAAAAAGCAATGGTCTTTCCTGCATCATAAATTGGCATGGCAACAATGGAATGGATCTTCTGCCGCTTCAGATTTTCATATTGAAACGGATCGCTCAGGCGCATCTCCTCAATATCCGGTATCTGGACATATTTTCCCTCCTCAAAAATGTGATACCAGTTCTCACAGATCTCCGGCGAAAGATTCTGGAGATTGTCGATCTCCGGTGGCACTCCCGGCGCCGTCCATTCATATGTATTATCATCCCTGCCATCTCTGTTCTTCTCAAAAATATATGTTCTCTCTCCGTTCAGCACTTTTCCGAGATATTCCAGAATAATACGGATCGTCTCGTCCGGCGACTCGACAGAAAGCGCATCCTTCAATGCCTCGTTGACAAAGGACTCCATATCCCTGTACTTCTGGATCATCTTGTCCTGTGAACGCTCCTCGCTGATATCTATACTGATCTCGATCCGGTACTTTTTATTGGTGACAGGATCTTCCACCAGGGTATCTTTCAACATCATGTATTTATCGATCACCGGATTATAATAACGCCACTCGACAAACTTTCCGGCACAAAGCCTGTCATTATTGCACATACCACAGGGAACAGAAGATTTCTGCAGCACCTCGTAGCACTTCATCCCTTTCACATCATCTATGGACTGTAATCCATACACCTCTAACAATTTGCGGTTCATATAAACAAGCTCATCTGTCTCTATGTCTGTTGCGTACACGTACTCATCCAGATTATCTAAAAACTTCCAGATAACTTCTATTTCGTTCATTCTTTATACTCCGTTTCATGCAGATATGAAATTTCTATAAAAATCTGTATAGTAAAATAGCACCTCCTGAGAGGTACTATCTCACCATACGCCATTATTATGCGGATTGCAAACAAACTCTTCCATAAACTTCTTTTTTTCACAGGGTTTTCCAAAAAAATACCCCTGAAGATAATCCGCCTGCAGTTCTTTCATCTTAAGATGCCAGTCTTCTTTTTCAATTCCTTCCACACAGATGCGGATGCCGATGCTGTGAACCATCTCAATGATCTTTTTAAACAGCTCGTAATCCCGTTCGCAGCTCATTGCCTTTGCTGTGAAATCCTTATCCATTTTCACATAGCCCGGATTCATGTCACTGATGCAGTGGAGATTGGAATATCCGGTTCCAAAATCATCGATCACGAACTGAATCCCATTTTCCTCAAGCACTTTCCTGAATTTACAAAAGACCGGTGTCATATCCATGAAGCCGCTTTCAGTCATTTCTATGCAGATGCGATCCGGCATCAGTCCATTGTCCCTGACCGCAGTGAGTATCTTGTCTGCAATCTTTCCATGCTCGATCTGATAACAGGAAATATTCACGTTCACACTGAATTCCGGTATATATTGCTGTATCTCACGGCACATTTTTGCTGCCTCATTTAACACAAACCTTCCCGCCGGAATGATCAGTCCTGTCTTTTCCAGAAGCGGTATAAACTCGACCGGAGACAGCCACTCCTTACCTTCCTCTGTCACCATGGTATACCGCATGAGTGCTTCTGCACCGATCACACGCCCGGAAACACAATCCACGATCGGCTGATAATATACTTCAAAGCCTTCACACCCGTTAGCGATGGAATTTCTCAGTGCACTTATGATTCTTCCATTCCGCTGGAATTTCTCGTAATCCTCCTGCCTGTAAAAATAGATGTTATTTTTTCCCATCCGTTTTGCCTTTTTCAGGGAAAATTCAAACTTTTTGCGGCATTCCTCGTAGCCTTCTGCCACAGTCGAGGCATCGATCACTCCTGCAGAAGCTGAAAATACAACTTCATATTTTTCAGAGATGATGAATTCGTCTATTTTCTCACCGATCTTTTTTTTGAGCTGTATGGCATCATCCATGGAAGTACTGTCAAGATCCACGATCACATACTGATCTGCGACCAGATGATAGAGTCGCTGATTTCCGGACAGGCACTCTTTCATACAGTCTGCAACACTTTTTAACACATAATCGCCATAATTGCTGCCATGTGTTTCATTCACCGTTGCAAAATCATCAATTCCAATATGCATAAGAAATCCGGTCGTCACAGGTTTCTTCTGTGACCGCAGATAAGCACAAAATTCCATTCCGCCTAAAAGCCCGGTCACATTATCAGCCCGCCGCTGGTTTCCGGTCTCATTCAGACATCCCACCAGATACCCCGGCTTCCCATCTTCATCATCGATCACTACTCCGCGGCAGTTGACCCATACCGGAAGCCCGTTTTTGTCGAGCCACCGGTAATGGATATCATGCACCTTTTCCTTTCCATCCATCACAGCCTGCATATGCTTTGCAAACATAGTGCGGTCTTCTTTGTAGACAACGGACATGATCTCCTGCTTTACATTCCTCACATGTGTCTCAGAAATCATAAACCGATCCAGGGCTGACTGGGAAATTTCCATCTTATTGTTCTTGAGATCGAACACATATAGGTAATCATCCATGCATTCCGCTATGATCTCCAATAAGATCTCTGCTGTCAGATCTCCTAATATTCCATATACATCCTTATTCATAACCAGAGAACCTTCCCTTTTCTTTTGCGCTTATACTCCTGCGCATCCAGTTGAATTTATCTGGTCCGATATTATTTTTTATGCTTTGCAACTTTAAATCTGCGGATCATTGTACGTAAATTGTCTGCTTCGCTGCTCATCTCTTCACTTGCAGCCGCACATTCCTCTGAAGTAGCTGAATTCGTCTGTACCACATCATTGATCTGCTCGATTCCTTCATTGATCTGATGGATCTCTGCTGTCTGTGTCTCTAAGGTGTCTGCGATATTTGTCACTTCACTTGTGATCGTTTTTGAATTCTCTGCCACTTCCTCTAACTGTGCTGCTGTTTCCTTTGCAACTATCATACCTTTTTCAACAGCATTCACAGAGCGCTCGATCAGTGCCGCTGATTCCTTTGCCGCTTCTGCACTCTGATCTGCCAGGACATTTACCTGATTTGCAACTACTGCGAAACCTTTTCCTGCCTCACCGGCTCTTGCAGCCTCAATAGATGCGTTTAAGGCAAGCAGGTTGGTCTGGGATGCGATCTCATTGATCGTCGCAATGATCTTGTCAATCTCATGCGATGCATCATTGATCTCGTTCATGGAGACAACCATCTCCTGCATCTTTCCGTTGCTCTCGATCAGCGCCTGTCCAAGCTGTTCCACTTTTCCGCTGATCTCCTTTGCTGCCTGTGAATTGTTTGCCACCTGTTCGGAAACACCAGTAACGGTAGCGGTCAGTTCCTCGACAACTGCTGCCTGATTCGTTGCGCCGTCTGCAAGCTCGTTCGAGCTGGATGCCACCTGTTCTGCTCCGTTGGATACCTCATCGGAAACCCTCTGGATTCCTCTTACCGTATCAGACATGCTGTTCTGGAACTCCATAAAGGATTGTAAAATACCAACAAAGTCCCCTCTCCACTCTACCTCTGGCTGTACATCAAAATTGCCCTCTGAGAACTGTTTCATGGAGCGGTCAATATCATCGACATACGTTCCAAGGATACGGATGGACTTACGCATGCTGTGTGCAAGTCTTCCGATCTCGTCCTCGGAGTGGTAGTCCAGCTGGCTGTGCAGATTTCCTTCCGTGAGTTCCTTCGCCACGTCCTCGATCGCATGTAATGGTTCCAGAATGGTTTCAAGTACCATCCTGCTCACTTTCTTTGCGATTGCCCATGCAAGGAGCAGGAAGATAATGATCACTGCAATACCGGCAACTGCACAGAAGATCGTGCTCTGGACAGCCTTACTTCTCTGTTTATCAGTCAATGCATCTAATTTCTTTGAAATTTCTACTAAGCTGTTTAATGCAGGGGTACACTTATTTAAGATACCATCGACAGCCTGATCTTCCTTACCAGCCTTGATCTCTTCCATGATCTCATATCCGATCGTTCCCCAGTCCGTAAATGCACCTTTATATTCTGTATAAAGATCCTCTGTAATGACACCTGTGCCGTGTAAAACATTCATCTGTGTATCTACGATCCCGAGAAGCTCTTTCACCTTCTCCTCGTAGCTGTCGTAAGTGGATTCGTCATCATTCAGCGCCATTTCACGGATATTTCTTGCTGCTGTATTTATATTAATTCTGCATGTTTTTACTGCCTGATCTGCTGCGTTGACATTATTGACATAATTCATCATATTGGCAAACAGAATGCCTATTGCAATAATAGAAATCACTCCTGACAGCAGCATCATGGTAATGACTTTTCTATAACCGTAACTGATTCTTTCCTGTAGATACATATTTTCAAGTTTTGTTTTCATTGTACTCTTTTGTGACAACATAAATTGTATTTTCCTTTCCATCCTAATATACTTTTTTTCTTTCTCTGATATATTAATTTTTCCAGTCTGACAATGTATTAATTGCCTCGTTTTATTTCACTTTTTATCTGTTTTTTCTTCTACCCTCCCCCAGAAAAATCTGTCAATTTTCTTCTAGTTTCTCACATTATAGTCTCATATTTTATGTCTGTCAAACCTTAAACAACTTTTTTATCAATTATTTGTTTGAAAACGTTTCTAAATTGTATTTCCGACCGCTTCCTTTGCAAGGTGGTCTGCTTCTTCATTGCCATCCACACCGGAATGGCCTTTTACTTTCACAAATTTAATCCTGATTTTATTTTTTGCAGACTGCATATATTCATAGTAGGCGATCGTGCCCTGCCTGTTTCGTTTCCATGCTCCCTCTGCCCACATCTCGATTCCCATGTAGTCGTAATAAATCGTCACTTCCGGAAGTTTTAACTCGATCGCACGTTCTACTGCAGCCATCGCTCCTAATATTTCTCCTGAAACATTGCGCATAGATGCCATCTCCGCATCGTTTCCGCTTCCCTGCAGCACTTCTTTCTCTCCATTATGAATGAGAAATCCGCCGTAGCCGTAGACTTTGGTGGCAATGTTGTAAGAGCCGTCGACAAAGGCGTAGACTGCCGGATTTTGTTCCTGCTTCCCTGTATCTGGTTTTTCTGCTTTTTCGCTCCGCTTTCTGGAGGTGTCTTCTGCACCCACGAAGGCTTCCGCTTCCTCAAGTGTTTTGAAGCTTTTATATACGGCACCCGGAAAACCGTCTACCATTTTTTTGCAATCATCCCAGCTGTTATAGATTCCCGGAATTTTACCTTTTTTTACCGCGTAGAATTTTGATGCCATGTATGCTTCCTTTCTGACTGATATTTCATTATGATAATTCCAGCCTGCAGCTTCCTCTCATCTGCAGTGGACACTCGTAAACATTTTCGTCCCCATTTCTTCCAATATAGGACAATGGGCATTTTCTGCAATCCTCTAATACAAAATCTGCCGGAACATCAAACTCAATTTTCGCTTTTTTACTTCCTTTTGCCTCATTCTCATGCCTGATATTGTCCCAGCTTAATTTCTGTCCGCATCCCTGACATTTTTCAGTACCGGTTGCAACTGCGCGTTTGCATGTCGGACAGGCATAGTACTCTTTCCCTGTCATATCCTTTGTCTCTATTACCTCTGATGGGAACTGTTTGATCAGTTCTGCTCTTAAATCGTCCTGCATTTTTTGTCTCCTGTATTCTAATTTTTTATTTAAAGCATGTGATGTTTGTTGTTATCGCCATTCTTACTCACCATCACTGCAAATGCCAACAACTTATTTTATCACAACAATTTTTAAATTTCACTAACATTTATATCAGTATATTGAAATATTTTCTATGTAATGCGCTATTGCAAAAATTGTCGATTTTTCAAAGTTTTTGCATTTCAGTGCATAAACTTTATGTCCAGGTCACGGAATCAATGACAAGTGAAGATGTTCGCAAAAGAGAATTAACACCACTCCAAAAAAGGAACCAGAGATTTTCTCTGGTTCCTCAAAATTATAGGATATTCTTCATGAACCGGAATTTTACGCTTCCTGATTCATATTCGCCAGCTTCGCAGCCTGGTCGGCTGCGATACACGCATCAATGATCTCCTGAATATCACCATTCATGATCTTATCTAATTTGTAAAGTGTCAGATTGATACGGTGGTCTGTCACACGTCCCTGTGGGAAGTTGTAGGTTCTGATCTTTTCAGAACGGTCACCGGTACCGATCTGGCTCTTACGAAGTTCAGCTTCTGCATCATGTGCTTTCTGCTGCTCTAAGTCAAATAACTTTGTACGGAGCAACGCAAACGCTTTTGCCTTGTTCTGGATCTGTGATTTTTCAGTCTGGCTGTAGATCACGATTCCAGTTGGAATATGTGTTAAACGAACCGCAGAGTCTGTGGTGTTGACACACTGTCCGCCGTTTCCGGATGCACGGAACACATCGAATTTACATTCATTGAGATCCAGATGGAAATCAATCTCTTCTGCTTCAGGCATGATGGCCACAGTACAGGTGGAAGTATGGATTCTTCCGCCGGATTCTGTCTCCGGTACACGCTGTACACGGTGTACACCACTCTCATATTTCAAAAGAGAATATGCACCCTGACC
>ERZ779869.2336-NODE-2336-length-15871-cov-4.107233_pt1 | contig 15871 bp, 14 predicted proteins | sample MGYA00511557_ERZ779869 | MGnify/ENA primary metagenome ERZ779869 (study PRJEB29588, sample SAMEA2154620) | human gut metagenome | biome: human gut; feature: human-associated habitat; material: faeces | place: Denmark | collected 2008/2010 ...
ACTTTTTTTATTATCTTTTTTATTTCACTTGACTTTTTATACTTAATATTATATAATGCTGTTTGTTAATTTTAAGGCGAAAATTTTACAAGGAGAATGGGCTAATGAAAGAAAACATACATCCAAATTATCACGAAGTATCTGTTGAGTGTGCTTGTGGTAACAAGTTTAAAACAAGAAGCACAAAAGAGGGCGATGTTATTAAACTAGACATTTGCAACAAGTGTCATCCATTTTTTACCGGAACACAAAAGCTTGTTGATTCTGGTGGAAGAGTAGATAGATTTAATAAAAGATACTCTAATAGCAATAAGTAGATATTTTTTTGTTGCAAGTATTTTATTTGGGTACTTGCATTTTTTAATGCGGGTAGATTATACTCGCATTTTTTATTGGAGAAAAATATGACTAATACTGCAGAATTAAAATCCTTTTTAATAAAAAAGGCTGGTACAAATGAACTTAATGCTGATATTGATTGGCTTATGGCTGATATTTTAAATTTGTCTAGGAACAAAGTGAATGCAGGTGTGTCAGTATCTCCTAAAAACCTGAAAAAGATACTTAAAGGTTTTGCCAAATTGCAAAAAGGTATGCCACTTTCATTAATATTGCATAAAGCAAATTTTTATGGAAGAGATTATTATGTAAACAAGAATGTTTTATGTCCTAGATGTGAAACGGAAGAGCTTGTTGAATTAGTTTTAAAAAATGAGAAAAATGCAACTGGTTTGGATTTGTGCACTGGTAGTGGTGCAATTGCAATAACTTTAACAAAAGAGAATCCTTGTTTAAAGATGACGGCAAGTGATATTAGTTTTAAGGCGCTTAAAGTTGCAAAATTTAATGCAAAGAAAAATGATTGCAATATTACATTTTTGCATTCTAATTTGTTTAAGAAAATTAGGGGTAAGTTTGATTTTGTCGTTTGTAATCCACCATACATAAAAACGAAAGATATTGAAAAACTAGACACACAAGTAAAAAAATATGAACCTAAACTTGCACTTGATGGTGGCGATGATGGTTTGGTTTTTTACAGGAAAATAATTAAGCAATTGCCTAATTGGCTGAACGATGATGGAAGAGTTTATTTTGAAATTGGCTTTGACGAAGGCAAACAGGTAAAAAATTTGCTGACAAAAAGTTTTAAAGATGTTAAAATTATTAAAGATATTGAAAAAAATGATAGGATTGTATCGGCAATCTTAAAGTAAATGGAGAATTATATGTTTGAAAAATTGAAAGAAATGAAACTTAAGTTTAAGCAGTTAACTGAACTGATTGGTGATCCAGATGTTATTGCAGATACTGAAAGGTGGCAAAAACTTTGCAAGGAGCATTCTGACCTGTCTCCTATTATTGAAAAATATGATGAGTATCTTAAAGTTTTATCTGATATTAAAAGTGCGGAAGAACTTAAGGAAACTGAAACCGATGCCGAGATGCTTGAACTTGCTAATGATGAAATTTATGAAAATAAGGAAAAGTTAAAAAAGGTTGAAGAAGAACTTAGAGTTTTGTTGTTGCCAAAAGATGAGAATGATGAAAAGAATGTAATAATTGAAATAAGAGCGGGTGCAGGTGGAGATGAAGCATCTTTGTTTGCTATGGAACTTAAAAGAATGTATTACCTTTATGCAGAGAAACACCGTTTTTCTATTGAAGAGTTAGATGGAAATTACACCGAGGCAGGTGGAGTTAAAGAATGTTCTTTTATGATGAAAGGTAAAAATGTTTACAGTCTTATGAAATATGAAAGTGGTGTACACAGAGTTCAACGTGTACCTGTAACTGAAAGTCAAGGTAGAGTACATACATCTACCGCAACTGTTGCTGTTTTGCCAGAAGCACCGGAAGTTAATATACAAATTAACGAAGATGACCTTGAAATAGATACTTACCGAAGCAGTGGTGCTGGTGGTCAACATGTTAATAAAACTGAAAGTGCAATAAGAATTACTCATAAGCCAACAGGAATAGTTGTCGCATGTCAAGATGAGCGTTCGCAAATTAAAAACCGTGAAAAAGCAATGAATTATTTAAAAAATAAATTGTATGACTTTTATCAAACGCAAGCTGATAAGGAGTATGCAAATAAACGTCGATTGCAAATTGGAACAGGTGACCGCAGTGAGAAAATAAGAACATATAATTTCCCACAAAGCAGAGTTACTGATCACCGAATTAATTTTACAATTTATTCACTAGATAACTTTATGAATGGAGACCTTGATACTATGATTAGTGAATTATCTTTGGCTGAAAGGGAAAAACTATTGGCATCACAGAACTATTCTTATTAATGTAAGGATTAATAAATGAACGATAAAATTGCCTATATATTGTCTAATTTACCATCTTCTTCTGGGGTCTATTTAATGAAAGATGCCGGTGGTAATATTATTTATATTGGTAAGGCTAAAAATTTAAAAAATAGAGTTTCTTCTTATTTTATGAATACTGAGAAAAATATTAAAACGACAATGTTGGTTTCTAATATTGATTCTCTGGATTATATTTTAACAGCATCTGAACAAGATGCTTTTTCGCTAGAAAGTAATTTAATTAAGGAACACAAGCCTAAGTATAATATTTTGCTTAAAGATGATAAACTGTTTCCTTATATAAGAATAGATAAAAATCAATTGTATCCTGAAATTACTGTTGTAAGAAAAGTAAAAAATGACCACGCTCTATATTTTGGTCCATATGTTACAGGAATAAGAGTAAGTGAATTGGTTTCTATTATTAAATCGGTGTTTCCTGTTAGACAGTGTTCAATTAAGTTTGAGAAGGTAAAGGTGCAACGTAGAGCGTGTTTATATGGTGATATGGGGCATTGCTGTATGCCGTGTGTAGGCAATGTTTCTAATGAAGAATATTTGGCGATTATTGATGAAGTGATAGATTTTTTAAATGGAAAGACTGCAAAGGTAAGAAAGTCGTTAACCGATAAAATGAATGAATGTGCCAAGAATTTTGAGTTTGAACAAGCGATTGATTATAGAAATAAAATTGAGATGTTGAAAAAAAGTGAAATTTATGTATTAACAAATCTTGCAAAAAATGAGAATATTGATTGTTTTACTATTAATTCTAAAAATGATTTTGTAGTTATAAATAAAACAATAATAAGAAACGGAAAGACAATAGCTGATAAAAATATTTTAATTGAAACAATTGAAGGAACATCGTTAGAGGAAAATCTTGCTGAATATTTAGCTGTTTATTATGAAAATAATACTATTGCCCCCCTTATAATTTCTAATATAGCAATGAATGGGCTTGCTGACTATTTAACCAACATTGCGGGAAAGAAAATTGAAGTAAATGTTCCCATGAAAGGAATGAAAAAGAAAATTGTTGAAGTTTCGCTGAAAAATACCGAAGAATTTTTGGAAAAGAATTATGAACTTCAAAAGCGGAAACAAAAACTGTCACATAATGCCTTAATTGAACTGGCAAAAGTTTTAAATTTAGAAAAAGTTCCTTATAGGCTTGAATGTTATGATATTTCTAATATTAGTGGAACGAACAATGTTTCTAGTATGGTTGTTTTTGAAGATGGGGTACCAAACAAGAAGGAGTATCGCAAATTTAAAATAAAAACGTTTGAAGGTGCAAATGACTTTGCTTCTATGGAAGAAACGCTTAAGCGCAGACTAACTAGACTTAAGGACAATGATGTGAAATTTAATAGAACACCAGACTTAATTGTTATTGATGGTGGCCTTGGACAACTTCATTCGGCAAATGAAGCAATGAAAAGAATGGGGTTTAATATTCCGATTATTAGTCTTGCAAAAAAGCAAGAAGAAATATTTACTTTAGGTTCAAGTGAAAGTATTAAATTAGATGAAAATAATGATGCAAGAAAATTGTTGCAAAGGATAAGAGATGAGGCGCACAGATTTGCAATAACATTTCATAGAAGTCTAAGAGATAAGAAAATGTTTGAAAGTTAGTTTTGGATATGGCTGATGGTATTATATAAAAGGGTGTAATAATTTACACTCTTTTTTCATAAGTTGTACAAATGAAGAATGGTGAAAACAAAAAGAAATTTAATATAATTAATCTATTAGCACTATGCGTGCTGGTTGTTGTGTTTATGACTGTTCCTACTTTTGTATTCCGTGAATATAATGGGCAAGCAGAGATTGAAAACAATTTCTTTGGTGAAGAATCTGAGCTTAAAGGTGTTCTTATCGTTTGGAATATAGACACCTTTGAAGGTGGAAATATTTCTAAGTCTGATTATTTAGAAGAAGTTGGAAGGCTTTTTGAAAATAATCATAAAGGTCTTTATGTAGCGGTTAAAAATATGACGGTAGAAGAAGCAAAACTTAAAATTGAAGCAGGTGAACTTCCTGATGCGGTTTCGTTTGGTATGGGCCTTGGAAATATGTTTAAGCCCTATTTAAGTGAATTAAATTTTGCAACAAATGTAAGGCAAAGTGTATTAAATTCAGGTATGGCAGATGGTAAACAATTGGCGATTGGTTATATTATGGGTTGTTATGCCCTTTTTTCTACCAATGAAAAACTTATAAATGCAGGAAAGGAAAGTAGTACGGTGCTACTTAATAGTTATTTGGCGTGTGGATATACTAAGCAATTAAAGAACAAGACAAGGACAATTTATAGCTTAAATTATGGAGCTTCTAACTATTTAAACACGAAGAGAGTGTTAAATATTGATGTAAATGATATGGTTTTAATTAGCGAAAGTCAATACGATGCATATGTTGATTTTATTAATTATAACAAGTCTACAATTTTACTTGGTACGCAGAGGGATTTTATAAAACTTAAAAACAAAGAAAATCTTGGGAAAATAAGCGGTCTTATAGTTGAACCATTGTGTGGTTATAATGATTTAGTTCAATATATTGGTGTGATAAATTCAGGCAATGAACTTAGGATGAAGTATTCAAGATATTTTGCACAATTTTTGGTGAATGATGGAACACAACAAGAAATTGAAGGAAGTGGAATGTTTAGCACAGTGCTTGATGGGCTTTATACCGAAGATGGATTAAAGGCTCTTGAAGAGGCTGTGGTTGGCAGTGATGATATTCCTAATGTTATTGACTAAAGTATTAAAATTGTGTTGAAAAAATTTGGGGTTTGGGGTAAAATTATTATGGTTGAAAAACTTATTAAAATTGTAGGAAAACAGAATGTAAAAATAAATGAACCACTTAAAAACCATTGCACTTTTGGTATTGGTGGATCTGCAAAATACTATGTTTCGCCAGAAAATTTTGAAGCACTGAATAAGCTTTTGTATTTTGCTAAACTTGCAGATATTAAGTTTATGGTTGTTGGAAAGGGTAGCAATTGTTTGTTTGATTCGTTGGGCTATGATGGAATAATCATTTCAACCGAAAAGTTGTCTAAAATAGTTAATTTGGGTTCGGGATATTTTGAAGCTATGGCTGGAACCAGTCTTGCTGAATTGTTAACTTATACTAGCAATTTGGGGTTTGGTGGGCTTGAATTTGCCAGTGGGATACCTGGTTCTGTTGGTGGTGCAATACTTATGAATGCAGGTGCCAACGGACATGAAATTGGTGAACTTGTTAAGTATGTTGCTTACTATGAAGCTGGTGAACGCAAAGTTAAGCAGGCAAGTGAACTTGATTTTGGTTATAGGACTTCTTACTTTTTATCACATAAAGATTGTATTATTGCTTCTGTTGTGGTTAAACTTAAACAAGAAGAACCAAAAGTAATTTACAATAAAATTTTGGAGCTTGTTGCAAAGCGTAGGCAGACCCAACCACTAGGCAGAAGTGCAGGTTGTGTCTTTAAGAAATGTGGTGATATGCCGGCCGGACTTTTAATTGATAGGTGTGGGCTTAAAGGTATTAAAATTGGTGGTGCGGAAATTAGTACGATGCACGCAAATTTTATTTTAAATTCTAATGATGCAACAAGTGCTGATGTAATTAGTCTTATTGAATTGATTAGATCACAAGTTAAAAACAAGTATAACAAAGAACTGGAACTAGAGATAGAAATAATAGAAAAATAGTAAAGGATAGATATGGAAGAAATTAAGGGATTATATCACACGCATTCTAAGTACTCTAAGTTTAATCATGGCAAAAACACTGTAAGAGAAATGGTTGAAGAAGCGAAAAGGCTTGGTTTAGAAGAGATTGCTATTACCGATCATGGTTGCAAGCATATTTTTGGAATTAGGAAAAATAATATAAAGAAATTAAGAAATGATATTGACCAAATGAATAGTGAAGGTGGCATCAATGCAATTATGGGACTAGAATTAAATTTGCTTGGAAATAATGGAGAGTATGATTTGCCAGAAAAATATTCAGATTTATTAGATATAAAACTTCTTGGTGTGCATAAGGCTGGCCGAGTTGGTTTTAAAGCTTTCTTTAATTTTTTATTGCCAAATTTATTCTGTCGTAAAAGCAAAAAGAGAATTGATAAAAACACCGATGCCTATATAAATGCAATAAAATTACACAATATAGACATTATTACGCATCCGAATGAATACTTTTTAATTAATCCTTATAAATTAGCAGATGGTTGTGCTAAAAATAATTGTTATATTGAAATTAATAACAAACATTTAAAATTGACTAAAGATGACATTGAGCAAATGCTTAAAACAGATGTAAAGTTTATTATTAGTTCAGATGCACACTCTGTTGATAGAATTAAAAATATTGGCAAGGCACTTGAATTTGCAAAAGAGTGTAAAATTCCTGAAGAGCGTATTGCAAACCTAAACAAGCTTCCGGACTTTAAAAATAAATATCCTGAAAGCAAAACAAAAGCGGAGTAAATAGATGTCGTTTTCAAATGATGTTAAAGAACAATTATTAAGTCAAAAGTTAGAGGCGGATTGCTGTATGCAATCTAGCCTTTGTGCTTTTATTAATTGTCTTGGTAGTTTAGAAATAAATAAAAGTGGTGTAACATTTTCAATAAAAACAGATAATATCGAGATTTTAGAACGAATACAAGAAATTGTAAATACATTGTACTCAGATAAAATTGAAGAACTTTTTGTTACTAGTCAGACAGTTGGGAAAACTATACTTTATGAGTTTACCGCACCAATGAAAGTTGGTACACAAATTTTAAAAGATTGCGGAATAATTGAACTTGATGAAAAAAATATGGTTAATATTAACAGAAGCATAAATCACCATATTATTTTAGAAGACTGTTGTAAAATTTGGTACATTAAATCGTGTTTCTTGGCGGTTGGAACAATAAGCATTCCGCAAAATGGATATCACTTTGAAATGGAATTTGCGTCTAATGATCAAGCGAAAGCTGTAGCTAATTTAATGGGTGAATTTGGGTTTATTACTAGAAAGGTTGAGCGAAACGAAAAATTTGTTGTATATATGAAAGAATCTGAGTCTATTGCAGACTTTTTGGCTTTTGTTGGAGATACTAAGTCGTATCTTAAATTACAAGAAGAAATTTTAAATAGAGATATGCGAAATTCAATAAATAGAACTAGTAATTGTATATCTGCAAATATTTCTAAAACGGTTGATGCTAGTGTTGTTCAACTTAAAGCGATTGAAACTATTGAAGATACAATTGGCTTAGAAAATTTATCTAATGGGTTAAGAGAAGTTGCAATATTAAGAAAGAATAATCCACAGGCGTCGCTTTCTGAATTGATTAATAGAAGTGAAACCCCGCTAACAAAGTCCGGATTGAATTACAAACTGAACAAAATAGTTGAAATATCTAAAAATTTATAATACAATTATTTACATAAAGGATAAAAAAATGGGTAATTTTGTACACTTGCATGTTCACACCGAGTATAGTTTACTAGATGGCGCTGCAAGAATTGAAAAACTTGTTAAAACTTGTAAAGAGTATGGAATGACAGCGTGTGCTATTACTGACCATGGTAATATGTATGGCTGTATTACTTTTTTTGATGCTTGCAATAAGGTTGGAATTAAGCCAATATTTGGTTGTGAGTTTTATGTTGCTGACAATCTTTTTGAAAAAAATGGGAAGAGTAAAAATTCACATTTAATTTTACTTGCAAAAAATCGTACTGGGTACTTAAATCTTTGTGAATTAAATACTATTGCTTTTAGAGATGGTTTTTATTATAAGCCAAGGATTGATTATAAAACGCTTGAAAAATATAGTGAGGGTGTAATTGCACTTTCTGCTTGTGTTGCGGGAGATATCCCTCAATATATTATTAAAGGTGAGTATCAAAAAGCAGAAGACCTTGTAGTTTGGTTTAAAAGTGTTTTTAAAGATGATTTTTATCTTGAAATTCAAAATCATGGTCTTGAAGAAGAAAGAATTGTAAACAGAAAGTTACATGAATATGCTGAAAAGTATAACATAAAATTGGTTGCAACTAACGATGTTCACTATATATATAAAGAAGACTCTGTTGTTCAAGATGTTTTGATGTGTGTTCAGATGGGTAAAACTTATGATGATCCAAACCGATTAAAATTTACTGGTGAAGAGTTTTACTTAAAGAATTATGAAGAAATGGCAAAAGCATTTCCTAATGACCTTGAAGCTCTTGAAACAACAAATGAAATTGCTGAAAAATGCAATTATTCATTTAAAGAAGATCATATTGATGAAAATAGATATATGTTCCCTCCATTTGTTCCTCCGGATGGGAAAAGTTGTGTAGATTATTTGTGGGAACTAGTTAGGGCAGGTGTAAAACGCAGATATGGTGAAGAAACACCGGTTATTAAAGAAAGAGTAGATCGAGAAATGTCGGTTATTGTTAAGCAGGGATTTGCTCAGTACTTTTTAACCGTGTGGGACTATATTAATGCTGCAAAAAATATGGGAGTTCCGGTTGGGCCAGGGCGTGGCTCGGGTGCTGGTTCAGTAGTTGCTTATTGTATAGGAATTACTAACATTGACCCATTTAAATTTGATCTTCTTTTTGAAAGATTTTTGCACACTGAAAGGGTTACCGCACCCGATTTTGATGTCGACTTTGCCGATGACCGCAGACAAGATGTTATTGATTATGTTAGAAACAAATATGGTGAAGATAAAGTCGTTAAGATTGTGACATTCGGAACAATGGCGGCGAAGAACGCAATTAAAGATGTAGGAAGAGTTTTAGGTGTGCCATATAGTGAATTAGACAAAGTTACCAAAAATATTCCTAACATTCCTGCAAAACATCATGATGTTATTAAAAAGTCGTTTGGATTTTACAAAGCCAAAGAAGGCGACAAGGACTTTGGTGTGGATTATGCCGTTCCTGAGTTGGTTGAGTTATATAACAGCAATAGCGATATTAAAAGAGTTGTAGATATTGCTATGAAACTTGAAGGTATGCCAAGACAGTGTTCTACGCATGCTTGCGGTGTTGTAATTGCTTGTGATAGCATAGATAAATTTATGCCACTATCTAGAAATGGTGATGATCTTACCACTCAGTATAGTATGACTGATATTGAACGATTGGGTCACCTTAAAATGGATTTTTTGGGTCTTAGGAACTTGAATGATATATCTAAGGCAATCCAATATGTTAAAGAAAACTATGGGGTGGAATTAGATTTTGATAAAATGGGTTATGAAGACCCAGAAGTATATAAATTGTTGTCTTCGGGAAATACAAAAGCAATATTTCAGGTAGAAAGTGGAGGTTTCCAAAAATTTTTAAAAGAACTTAAACCAACGTGCATTGAAGATATTACCGCTGGTGTTTCGCTGTATAGACCCGGACCAATGGACTCTATTCCAAGGTATGTTCACAACAAGCACAACCCAGCAGATGTTACCTACGATGACCCAATTTTGGAACCAATTTTAAATGTTACATATGGCTGTATAGTCTATCAGGAACAAGTTATGAGAATTGTTCAAGATATGGCGGGTTATACCTTGGGCCAAGCCGATATGGTTAGGCGAATGATGGGTAAGAAGAAACTAGAAGCGATGCAAAAAGAAAAAACGGTATTTTTGTATGGCAAGCCAGCAGAAAATGGCAAACCTGCTATAGATGGAGCAATAAAGCGTGGTGTTAAAAAAGAAGTTGCCGAGAAAATTTGGGGTGAAATGGAAAGCTTTGCTTCCTACGCCTTTAATAAGTCTCATGCGGCAGCGTATAGTATAATTACTTATGAAACAGCTTATCTTAAGTGTTATTATGAGCCCGAATTTTTGACTGCGGTGTTAAATAACCGAATAACAAATGCCGATGAAATTAAGAACTATATTAATCATGCAAAAGATGAAAAGATTGAGGTTTTGCCACCTGATATTAATAAAAGTCAAACGTATTTTAGTGTTAAAGACAAAAAAATTAGATTTGGTTTGGCTGCAATTAAGGGCATTGGCGAGTCTATGTGTGATATGATTGTTGCTGAGCGTGAACAGAATGGCGAATTTAAAAACTTTTCAGACTTTTTGTGTAGATGCTATAAGTATGGTGTTAACAAAAGAGTTATTGAAGGCTTTATTTTTGCTGGTGCTTTTGATTGTTTTGGTGTGTATAGATCGCAAATTTATGCTGTTTATGATCAAGCCTTAAAACAAGTATCTGATCTAAAAAAGAGAACTTCGCTTGGACAAATTTCACTTTTTGGTGAAGATGAGATAATTGATGTTACCTTTCCTAAACTGAACGAGTACGATAACTTTCAAAAATTAAAACGAGAGAAGGAAGTAATTGGAATTTATATTTCAGGTCACCCGCTTGATGCATATAGAGATAAGTTTAAAAATTATACCTTTAATTCTAGTATGATTGCCGAAGAAGAACCTGAAGAATCAGCGGAAGAAACAGATGAAGAAGCAATTACAAACAATTATGGTATTGAAGATGGAGCTAAAGTTACTGCAGGCGGTGTGATTAATGTTATCAACAAAGTTTATACTAAGGCAGGCAACAAAGCAATGGCCGTATTAGAGCTTGAAGACCTTTATGGAACATTCAGTGTTCTTGTGTTTAATAAACTTTATGAGCAAATAAAAAATGAACTTGCAACTGACAAAATTGTATCTATTAGTGGAAAGTTTAGTGTAAGAGAAGGTGAAAGACCAATAATTGTTGCAGAAAAGCTTGAATTTTGGAACATTGTTATAAAAGACTCGCTTGCACTTCAAGCCGAGCAAGAACAAAAAGAGCAAGAAGAAAAGGCAACAAAATTATACCTTAGGTATAATATAGAAGATGAAAGGTTGGACAATATTGTTGAAGATATACTAACTCGGCAAGAGGGCACATCTCCTGTATTTGTTCAGTCTAATGGCAATTTATATAATATGCATATTAATACAACAATAACTACGGCGTTAGTTGCTGAACTTAAAGCCGAACTTGGCGAAGAAAATGTAAAAATAAAGTAATTAAGAGGTTTGTTTATGAAAAAAATTGCAGTTTTAACAAGTGGGGGCGATGCTCCTGGAATGAATGCTTGTATTAGGGCAATTGTAAGGGCTGGGCTAGATTCTGGGGACAAAATTATTGGAGTTAAAGAAGGTTATCAGGGGTTAATTGATGGTAAATTTGTTAACCTGGGACTTAGAGATGTTGGGAACATTATTCAGCAAGGTGGAACAATGCTAAAGACCTCTAGATGTGCTGAATTTATGACTCCTGAAGGCTTTAATAAAGCAGTTTACAATTGCAAAAAAGAGGGCTTTGATGGTGTAATAATTATTGGTGGTAATGGTTCTCTTAGGGGTGCGGTTGAACTTAAAAATGCAGGTGTCAATGTTATTGGGCTTCCTGGAACAATTGACAATGACCTTGGTTATACTGATTTTACTTTGGGTTTTGATACAGCTGTTAATACAGTTACCAACTTGCTAAACAATGTAAGAGATACATCGGCGGCGCATCAAAGAGTTTGTGTAGTAGAAGTTATGGGCAGAAAATGTGGAGATATTGCTTTATATAGCGGAATTGCTTCTGGTGCAGAAGAAATTATTTTGCCAGAAGTGAAAACCGATTATAATGAGGTATGTCATAAACTTCTTAAAAGTGCAAAATCTGGCAAGTTGAGTTCTATTATTGTTGTTGCTGAAGGTGCGGCTAAGAGCGATGAAATTGCAAAATTAATTGAAGAAAAGACAGGACTTGAAACAAAAAGTGTTGTTATTGGGCATTTGCAACGAGGTGGAAGCCCTAGTATGGCAGATCGTGTTTTTGCAAGCAGAATTGGAGTTGAAGCCGTTAACCTTATTGACCAAGGAAAAGGTGGGCTTGCTGTTGGAAGCAGAAATGGAAAAATAATAAGCGAAGATATTGAAAAAGCGGTTAAAACGGTTAATACTTTTGATAAACAAACTTACGAAATTAATAAAAGAATATCTATTTAAGGAAAAACGTTGGCTAAGAAAAAAAATAAAGGTAGTATTTTAAATTTAAAAACTGACAATGAAAAGTTGATTGGTGAAATGATAACAAAAGCTGAAAGTGGAGATTTTTACTCAGCTTTCGTTTGTTATTCAAGAATTGAAGAAGATAAAAAATATATGGCATTGCCTTTTATATCAGGAATTTATTCTAAACTTAATGCGGTTAACTACGAAGTTGATTCTCTTTTAAAACTATTAACTTATCCAAAGTTTAAAGATTATAATCCGCAGGCACTACTTTACCGTGTATATAATTTCTTTAATTCTTTTATGGGGCTTGAAGTTTATGAACATTATGAACAATTGCTTAAGAAGAATTTTAAAAATACTCCGCAAGCTTTTTTACTTGAAGGTGAAACAAAGTCTAATTTGCCGTTTGAACATTTAAGGCTTGTTGATGATAATGGAAAATTTTATTACGAACAAGCTTTAATTTGTTTAAAGTCGGACAATTTAGAGGGCGCAAATAAATGGCTTAAAAAAATTAAACCAACTGATGAATATTTTTATAGAGCAAAAAATTTACAATCTATTATAAATTTAATGGTAGGCAGGATAGATGAGGCTGAAAAAGTTTGTTTAGAATTGCTTGACTATGGCGGAAACAATAGCGAGGCGCTTGCCTCTCTTATGCAAATTGCAAAATTAAATCCAGAAAGAAAAAAAGAAATTTATGAGCGTATAATTAATGCTAATGATTGTGGGAATTTAAGTTCTAAATTAGTTAAGGCAGATTGTTATTTAGAAAATGGCGATTTTGAAAATGCTATTTTAATTTTAGAAACAGTTAAGGGAAACAGTAGATTTGAAGAAAATTTTTTAGATAAATTATCCAATTTATATTTATTAAATGGAAATAAGCAAAAAGCGGAATATTACCTTAAAATTTTAGTTGCTATTTACCCCAAAAATTTTAGAGCAAGGTTTGCACTGAAAAAATTGAGCAAAACGAGCGGAACAAAAGTTACCGAAAGTGTTTTGGGTGGCAAAATAAAAAATGAACTTTCAACCTTTTTTAATTTATCGCATACCAATTTCTTGGCACTAGATGAAAGAGAGTTACAGTATTATTTTTGTATTGCCAGGTTTTATGGTGGTATTGAAAAATTTAAGCAGTTATGCCTAATTTATTTAACATCTACTAAGGCGACAAAGGTGCTTATGGATGGTTTAATTGAAGTTGAAACATCGGAGAAATACCGTCAAATTTTGCTTTCCACCATAATTCAAGCAGGAGTAAAGGGTAAATTTTATTGTTTAGTTATAGGAAAGTTACGAGAGCTTGAAATTGAATACCCTAAAACTTTGTATAACGAGTTTATTGTTTCGGAAGCAAATTTACAAAATTTAGAAGAGAGTAAGGTTAAAGATATATCTTTTATTACACATTTAATAAATTGTTTTAGCCAGGCATATTCACTTTGTTTGTATAGTGGATTTGATATGAAGAATTTTGGAAAATTAAGCGACAAACTTTCAAAAGCGTTAATTGCCTTAGATGAAGTCGGTCGTGATATGTTTAGCAGTATTGATAATTGTGTTTTTGCTTTTTGTTATAACTACAACAAGTGTTTTGCCGAGAGGCAGTTTGTTCAATTATTTGTTGATATTTCGGAAGAAATGAGGGGTAAAATTATTAGTTTTATAAATTTTGAAGTTTAACATAAATGGCATTAATTGGAAATTAATTAGTGCCATTTTCTTATTTGCCAATCAATTGTAAAGTGTATTTGTTTGATTTTATATTTTTATTGTGATAATATTATATATAAGTAAATTTAGGAGCAAATTTAACTAGTGGCAGAAGAAAGGTCTTTTAATATTGTTGCAAACGAAATTTGTGTACAATACGAAGAAAAAAAGTCCAAATTCTTGGGCTACTCTAAGTATGTCCGCACCGAAGAAGATGTTAATACCTTTTTACGATTGGTTAAAGAATCTCACCCAAATGCAACACATATTACTTACGCATATATAATGGGTCAGCATAGTGAATTTTCTAAAAATAATGATGATGGGGAGCCGGCTGGCACGGCTGGTATGCCAATATTAGAAGCCATAAAAAAGAAAAAACTTACAAACACGTTGGTTGTAGTTGTTAGGTACTTTGGTGGTAAGGAACTTGGCAGAAGTGGGTTATATAAAGCATATAACAAGACAGCCATTGAGACGTTAGATAATGCTGGTTCTTACCTTATGATGGAATGTTGCGTGTTTGAGTTTAGATTTACTTATAACGATTTTTCTAAAGTGGGTGGGTATTTTAGAGACAAAAGTTTCCCAATTTTAAATCAGGATTACTCTGATGTTGTTAGGGTAGAAGTGGCTTTTCCTGCCTACCGTGAACAAGTTGTATTTAGTGAAATTAAGACCATACTTGGTGGTAGGTTTATGAATAATAAATTACGCAATGCTTATTTTAGATTTGAGCAAGATGTGCGAAAAAAATGGTAAAAATATGGGAATTATAACAAGTTTATCTCTTCAAAAAAACAAGACTAGAGCAAATATATACCTAGATGGAAAGTTTGTGTGTGGCTTAGACAATGAAACCATTGTTAAAAACCGCCTTAAAGTTGGAGAAGAAATATCTTCTGAAAGTTTAGAGAAAATGCAGTTAGAAAGTGAGGTGAATAAGGCATTTGAAAAAGCATTAAGCCTTATTGAAAGGCAGTTGTATTCTAAAAAACAACTTGAAATAAAACTTAAAGAAAAGGGATATTTACCTGAAACTATTAATATTGCACTAAATAAGCTGGCAGAGTATGGGTACCTTAATGATGCTTTGTTTGCACAAAATTATGCTAGTGTTAGCAAAAACAAAAGCCGTAAAGAAATTAAATATAAATTGATGCAAAAAGGAATAAATGCAAATACTATTGATGAAGTGGTAAATAAAATAGATACTGAAACCGAACGAGATAATGCTGTTGCAATTGCAGAAAAATATATGAGGCGTAAGGAAAATACAAAAGAAAACATAAATAAGCTTTTTGCATATTTAATTGGCAAAGGGTTTGCAATAGATGATGCAAAATTTGCAATAAAAAAATATAATAAGGAGATTGATTATGATTAAGAACGGAATTGATATAGTTAAAATTGAAAAAGTAAAAAAGATGTTGGACAAAAGTAACACCTTTGTTGAAACACTTTTAACAAAAGAAGAGCAAAATTATTATGAAAGCAAAAGGACAACAGTTGAGCGCCAAGGTGTAATTCCAAAACAAATTCAAACTCTGGCTGGTTTTTTTGCTTGTAAAGAAGCTATATTAAAAGCTTTTGGCATCGGTGTATTGAATGGTGTTAATTTTAAAGAAGTTGAAATTAATCATACAGCAAGTGGTGAGCCTATCTGCAATTTTTATGGTAAAATGAAAGACTTGTTTGATAGTCTTGCAGTTAAAAGTTGTGCCGTTTCAATTTCTCATGATGGAGAATATGCAATTGCAATTTGCACTATAGAAATTTAATTATATTTCTTTAT
>ERZ779869.2337-NODE-2337-length-15870-cov-3.478280_pt1 | contig 15870 bp, 9 predicted proteins | sample MGYA00511557_ERZ779869 | MGnify/ENA primary metagenome ERZ779869 (study PRJEB29588, sample SAMEA2154620) | human gut metagenome | biome: human gut; feature: human-associated habitat; material: faeces | place: Denmark | collected 2008/2010 ...
TGACGAAAAAACGATTGAAATTTACGCGGCTTTCGTGTATAATGTCACTGTTCAGGTGCCCCGACCAAAGCACCCCTATTTTACCTCTGGAGGGCAGGCGCTCTCCCGAAAGGAGCTTTTTTGACTATGTACACTGTAAACGCCATTCGTAATATCTGCCTGCTGGGCCATAGCGGCAGCGGCAAATCCGCTCTGGCAGAGAGCCTTCTGTATATGACCGGCGCCATCGACCGCATGGGCAAGAACGCCGACGGCAATACCGTCAGCGACTACGATCCCGAGGAGATCCGCCGTAATATTTCTATTTCCACTTCCGTCATCCCCGTGGAGTACCACAACACCAAGATCAACATTCTGGATACTCCGGGCGGCTTCGACTTCTCCGGCGCCGTTATGGAGGCGCTGCGGGCCTCTGACGCGGCCATCCTGGTGCTCTCCGCCAAGGACGGCATTACTGTGGGCTTTGAGAAAGCCTGGGCCTACTGCGAGGAGCGGAATATGCCCCGCTTCCTCTACATCTCCAAGGTGGACGAGGAGAACAGCGACTACAACGCCACCTTCGACGCCCTGCGTGAGCGCTTCGGCAACAAAATCGCCCCCATCGTGGTCCCCATCTGGGACGACAACAAGAAGGTGAAGTCGCTCGTTTACTGGATTGGCGTATGGGAAAAGAAGGGTCAGGAACTCGGCTGGAACACCAAGATTGATGGTATCGGATCACAGATGCACATCAGCTACTACGAGAATGAACAGACTCTGGAAAGCAAGAAGAGGGCCATCCAGAACATGCTCAAGATCATGGCAGAGACTGGCAAGCTCGTCCGTATCTCAGAGATTGATATGGGCTATGTAGATAAAGATGGCAAAGATGTTACTACTGCTCAGCTGGAGAAGCTTCCTATTGAAGAGCGTGTGGCTAAGGAAAAGGCTATGGCTGAACACTACAAGTGGATTATCGAGCAGTATTTCAAGATCGTTCCTGTCAGTCAGCAGTATGGTATCTGCCAGTGGTGTCTCACCGATTCACCAACAGACAGCGGTTGGCGCCCTGGACAGCCTGTAGGTCTTTGGAACCTCAACTATCAGCGCAAGCCTGCTTACGGTGGTTTTGCTGATGGTCTTGCTTCTTCTGCTAAAGGAGAAAGTGATGTAAAATAATTAATGATTAATTTAAAATAATAAACTATGAGGAAATTTTTATTGACTTTCGTGGCAATTATTGCATCGTGCATGGCCATGGCTGCATCGATTGCAGAAAATGAAGTGGATTATTCGTATCTACGAGGTACGTATACTACTAGTGCGTATCCAAATACTTATGAATTGTTAGAAGAAAATGGATTTCCTAAAAGAGCATGTACAATAGGCGTTCAAATGAAAGCTTTGCCTTATGGTTACCATTATTCTTGGAAAATATTAAAAGGTAATGGTGATGAGGTCCTTCAAGTACAACCTGGGACAAATTTTGCATATATAGGCCAGAATGGACACACTGATGTTTTTGAGTTTTCTATAAGCATAATAGATGAGACTACAGGTCATCCTATAATGTCAAGAGATATTAGTTTTGTATTTATTGAAGGTTTTAACAAGCCGATTGTTCCACCTGTTGGTCAATAAAGTTTTGTAAGTAGAACATTAGTTTTAGGTTTATCATACAAAGATTAACCGAAAAAAGATGTTAGTCGTTAAGGTTGGCTGTGTTGTGATGACACGGTCAACCTTTTTGCTTTGTAACATTTGTCTTGCAATATGTTAAATGTGAGTCAGTAAATAAAAAATAATTCTGATTTTTGAGGTTGTATCACTTCTTTTTTGTATCTTTGCGCTTAAATATCACTATACTGATACATAATGGCTATTTTATGGCTTAATGTTCACTTAAATGATAGTTAAGTATATGAAAGATTTGTATGAATATTCTACTCCGGAACTGGTGAGATTGCTGGGAAATCGCTTTAGGGAATACAGAATGCGATGCAATTTGACACAGAAGGAAGTGGCAGAACTGACAGGCATTGGTATGACTACTATCCACAAGTTTGAGAATGGATGTGCTAGAAACATATCACTTTCTACATTGATTCTCTTGCTCAAGGTGGTGGGACAGATCAATGCGCTTGATAACTTAATGCCCGAATTGCCACCATCCCCTTACTTGATGACCAAGGGAGATAAAAAGGTACAAAGAATTAGACACTGATAATAGCGAATGATTTATGGTTAAGACTTTAAAAGTAATCTTGTGGGATGAGGAAGTTGGTAGGTTGTCGTGGGACGACAAAAGGCAAATGTCCTACTTCACTTATAATCCAACTTTTGTGCATAGGGGTATTGATATATCTCCTCTATGGGCATCCATACGCAACAATAGAGGACTTATGCCTATTTGGGGAGAGGAACAGAGAATTTATCAAAAACTTCCTGCTTTCCTGGCTGACTCATTGCCTGATTCTTGGGGCAATCAGTTGTTTGATCTTTGGAGACAGCAGAATCATCTCTCCAATACGGAAATTTCTCCTCTTGATAAGTTGTCATTTATCGGTAGAAGAGGAATGGGTGCTTTGGAGTTTGTCCCAGAGTATGAGAGGAGTAAGAAATCAGAGAGAATTGATGTCAATTCCTTGGTTGCACTTGCTGAACGCATATTTACTGAACGAGAGGAGGCTCAGATTTTACCAGAGGAAACTCTTACCATGCAGTCGCTCTTGACTGTGGGAACTTCTGCTGGTGGCAGGCAGCCTAAGGCTGTTATTGCTATCAATTCGGCTGATGGTGAGATAAGAAGTGGACAAATCTCGGATCTTGATGGATATGATTACTACTTGTTGAAGTTTGGAAATGCTGATTTCAACTCTGCCGAACTAGAAATGACATACTACGATCTTGCCATCAAGGCTGGCATCAATATGATGCATTCTGAACTCTTGACGGTTGATGGCAGCAAGCACTTCATGACGCAGAGATTTGATAGAAAAGATGGGAAGAAGCTTCATACTCAAACTTTGGCGGCTATGTATCCTGAGGCAAATAGTTATGAGCAACTTATTTCTGTTTGCAGGTCGCTCCATTTGCCAGAGGCTGATTGTGAAGAGGTTTATAGAAGAATGATATTCAACGTGCTGGCAAACAATACTGATGATCACAACAAAAACTTCTCCTTCATGATGGATAGGATGGGTAATTGGCGGTTATCACCTGCTTATGATCTTACCTATATCCTCAATATGGGTGGAGTGCAGCCCAATCAAGACCACTGTATGTTTATCAGGTCCAAACTGCGTAATATTTCAAAAGAGGATGTCTTGCAATTTGCATTCGATAATGGTATTCGAAAGCCAGAGAGTATTATAGGTGATGTAAAGAATGCTTTGTTGCAATTTAGGACTGTGGCTGTAAAATATGCAGTGGATGAAAAATGGATAGGCAGAGTGGAGGCTACCATCCTTTCTCATCTGAAAGAATGGGGTGAGTATGAAGATGATAAACCGACGTTATCTGTAGAGATTAATGGTCATCAAGTGACTGATGTACATATAGAGCAAGCCTACAAGGGCAACTTTCATTTATGTGCAAAGATAGATGGCAGGGAAAAGAAGTTTGTGATAAGCAAAAACAAGAATGAGTTTTCCCTTATAGAGAGTCTCGGAATCGCTAATCTTACAGAGAAACAACTGTTGACTATGGTTGAAAAATTCCTATGTAAGTAAAGAAATATAAAGGTTGGCTGTGTTGTGATGACACGGTCAACCTTTTTGCATTTTTTTAATGATGATAATATTCTCTTTCTCCTATGTGTCATTCTTGAAAGAGATTGTCTAGTGTGACTTCGCTGTTTACTATACTTTCCTTAAAATGGCACGAAAACGCACTTTTTCTCACTTTTTTTTCGAGAAAAAGTGCGTTTTCGTGCCAAAATCTTTAATTTGGCTTCCCAGAGAAGGACGTGATGTATTAGGCTCATCTGTATATTTTTCCTCTGTTTTGACCAAACATTTGGGGAATCTGGAATATTTTGGGTAAAAACATTTGGGGAATCTGGAATATTTGTTTATTTGACTTTTCCTGATTTCCTCTTCAAATAGGTTTGATGGTGTATCATTTTCGTTATAATGTTGGCTATCAAACCTATTTGGTACTTCTCACAAAGTATTTGTTATACCACGCAAAGTCTTTTTCAGCCTTTTCTGTTACTTTTGCCATCAGATTTGAGAAACTTCTCAATTTTATAACTGGATTTATTAACTTAATAACAAATTGTAAAGCTTATGAAAAAGTTATTTACTTTGATTGCTGCCGCCTTGATGGCAGTTGGTGCTAACGCTCAGACAGCGCAGAACTTATTTTTTGGTGGTGCGGGTACAAATGCAACTATCAAAACTCATGATGGTTCTAGTCTCTCTGAACTTTTCACATGTACCAATGAGTATGGTGCCATTAATTTGCTCGGCGGAAAACCTTCTATTTCTGGGGATGAATACAAGGGACTGAAGGTTGTCTTTTCCGATTTAAAGGCTGTTGGTGATAAAGGTGTGAATATCAAAGTTGGTGTGAAAAAGTCTGATTATAATACCTCATACCAGTGTGACCCCGAGCAGTATGCAGGTCTTTCAGGTGATGGTGAGATGGAAGTTACATTTGATGCAGCTTTTAAGGGAAAGAATATAGATTTACTTGATCTTCAGGGATTAGCCCCAGGAGTTGAGGTTAGTCTGAAGAATGTTTATCTTATCAAGAACGATGACTCTCAAGAAGAAGTGCCCTTTGCTATTGCTTGGGGATGGAATAAGTCTGTCGTAGGTAAGGCTGCTTATGCTGATCCTATTATCGTATTTCCTAGTCAGTATAGTTTGATTACTGTTTCTACAGATGAAAACGGAACTTTGGCTACTTTTGACGTTGATTCTGGTGAAAAACAGGAGTATATTGTAGAGTTTGAAGAACCTACAACTGCTGGTCTTAATCTCGGTTGTAATACTGATGTAAAGGATGAAACTGTTACATGGGACGCTAAGATAGCTCTTTATTTCCCAGTAGAGCCTGGATCCAGCAAAGCTTCTTGCGTGATTTCTAAGGATAATGTCTTGGCTGCAACAAATAAGGCAACCAAAGTTATCAGTGTGTTCCTACAGAATACAGACTCTAATGCCCAAACCGTAAAAATCAAAAGTATCAAGCGTGTAACTACTACAGCTACCGGCATTTCTAAGGTAGAGAATCTGAAGGTTGCTAAGGATGGCAAGTGCTTCAACCTCGCTGGTCAGCAGGTAGGTAAGGGTTACAAGGGCGTTGTCATCAAGAATGGTAAAAAGATGGTTATCAAGTAACAGATGAAGCGGCTTTCAATGCTCGCATCTCTTCTCATGGTTCTGTGCCTACAAATGGCGGCACAGACCTGGGAAGATGTAAAAGTGGGGACTTTTACTCGTAAGACCCTCACTTATGTACCAAAGAATGTAGAGAAAGCACCGGCTCTGGTGATTTCTCTACATGGTATGAATCAGGACCCTGGGTATCAGCAGAATCAGACGCAATGGAATGCGCTGGCTGATACCGAGGGCTTTATTGTTACTTATCCGCTGGGTAATAACAAGATGTGGGACACTAACGGTACTTCTGATGTGGAGTTTGTGAAGACTGTCATCCAAGAAATGATAAAACAGCACCATGTGGACAAGAACCGCATCTATCTCTCGGGTTTCTCTATGGGTAGCTGGCTAGGTTACCACTGTCTGGAAACGCTTGGCTATCAGATTGCCGCCTTCGGACCAGTAAGCGGTGTGGATATCGGCAAGCAGCCTAGAGCTAACCGCATGGTGCCTATCACGCATATTCACGGAACCGCTGATGATGTGTTCAAATATAAGGGCGATTCTTATCACATGGCTGGCGGTTATCCTAGCATTGAGGAATATGTAAAGAAGTGGGCTGCCTACGAAGGATGTGATACAAGCAATCCGCAGGTAATGATGGTGTTCTGATGCCTGGGGCGTGTGGGGCTTACATGCGAAACTTCAGTAACGAATTAATCTATATAATATAAATATTAAACAAATGGTATAAAAAATCCCAGAATCGCTCTTCCAAGCAGTTCTGGGATTTATTGTGTCTGATAGTTTGTTTACCATTTAAAGAGGTGAGGAACAAATTCCTTGAAGCAACGGCGCCAGGTGAGCCACTCATGATGAGTGCCTGGTGATACATAAACATCGAGCTTGATGCCCAGTTCCTTCAACTGCTGTGCCATCTTCTCGGTACCGAAGTTCTCTTCCGAACCGCAGCCCATAAACATATAATGAATGTTCTTGTTGTATTTCTCTGCATCGGCAAAAACTCCATTGAAACAGGTCTTTACATCCACGCCAAAGAGTGCACCGCTAAAGGTTCCAAGGGCAGAAAACTTGTCCATGTGAGGCAATACCGTGTTGAATGTCTGGTAACCGCCCCATGACAAGCCAGCCATCGCACGATGCTCGCGGTCGGTATAAGTGCGGAATGTCTTGTCAACCATCGGAATCAGATCCTTGATAATCACATCATAGAAAGAAGCTCCATAGTGGCTGCGCTCTTCATCTACATTCTTGCCTGGACGGGCAACGAAAGGCTTCTTTACATCGCCACTCTCCATGACAACAATCATAGGCTCAGCCTTGCCTTCTGCTATCAGGTTGTCCATGATGTGCTGCATCATTCCCTGCTTGCTCCAGCCCGTTTCGTCTTCGCCCATGCCATGCTGCAGATAGAGCACAGGATAGCGCTTGGTGGTGTTGGTTTCATATTCGGCAGGGGTGTAAACCATGGCGCGGCGGAACTGTTTCTGAGAGGCTGCATAGTAAGATACTGAGCGAACCTGACCGTGGGCTACGCCCTGCTGAGGACGGTAGTAGTTGCCTTCTGCTCCTTCTGGAACTTCCAGACCGCCTGCTTCACGGCAGCAGCCGAAGTAGGTTTCGCTGGCAGGGTCAACTACCTGCACGCCATCTACATTCAGAAAATAGTAGTGGAATCCTACTACCAGCGGATCGCTCACGCCGTACCAGTCGCCATCCAAATCCTTTTTCATCTCATATTGCTTGCCGCAGATGTCGAAGATTACTTTCTTTGCCTCAGGAGCATGGAGCTTTACATAAGCTCTGCGGTCCTTATCTACACGCGGATAGTTGCTGTCTGGAATGATTCCCTGCAGGGCGAGCATCATGTTTGCATAGCGCTTGCCCATGGTGCGGTAGCTTTCTGCGATGAAGTGTAGACCATCGCCACGTTGTGGACAGCCCTTTGAAGAAATGACGTGGGCTGTAGGAATGGTCTTGGCAATATCATCAATGATGGCGATATGTGCCCAGCATTTTCCGCCCATATCCTTCTGTACGGTTTCGCCTACGAGCAGAGGTACGTCTTCTGCCTTCAGATTCAAATCCTTCAAGATGTCGTTATAAACAGTCTTTACACGGTTAGGCCAGTTGGCATCGCCGTTGTTGGTTTCGCCCTGATGCAGGAGGATGCCCTTGATAACACCCTGCTTCTTGGCTATTTTTGCCAGTTCTATCAGTCGGGCGTATGGATTTCCGTTGTACTGGGATGCAAAGTTTTTCATCCAGTCGGGTTGTTTCTTGAGATAAGCCTTATAGGTACGCTTATCGAAGAGGTCGATGCTGGCTCCGCCCACTGCCACGGTGATGGTTCCCACCTTGATGCTGTCTGGCAGGTTATCCACCATCTTTCTTCCGAAATAGTCAACAGGAGTCAGTCCTGTAGAGGGTCTTGCCTGTGGCGGCACGGCGGTGTGCCATTGTCCCTTCTTCCATCCCGCCTTTTCATCATCCACGGCATACATAGCCTGGAATCTCGGGTTCACGCCCGTTCGGTCAATGTCTTCGATAGCCGCATTTCCTTCCATGTTCGACTGTCCGAAGCAGAGATAAATCTGAAAATTTGGATCAGGCTTTTCCTGAACCTTACTGCCCGTTTTCTGTGCCATCATAGGTAGGCACGCCATCGCGAGCATCGATGCTAAGATTGATAATCTCTTCATAGTTTATATTTAATTAAATTATTAGATTGATTTTCATCTTCTGTTCTGTTTGCAAAGTTATGAAAAGATTTCCATACGTGCTTTGTCTCATATATCAATAACTTTTCCCTTTGTTATATAATAAGGTGATTCTTTTTTCTCAGGTCTCAGAATATGTTTCATTTTGTTTCTTTTGGGGTAGATGTTATTTGTGATAAAGTATTTGTTACTTGAGGTAAAATGCGTTTTAATGTTTTTATCTATTTTTGCGACGTGTTTCAGTATCCTTAATGAAATTTTTGAAAATTTAGGATGTAGAATATAATAATGTAGTATTAAACAACTGACTAGTAAGTAAAACTATTAATCTATTTTTAAGATGAAAAATTTTAAAATGCTTGAAAAGCCGTTTGTTTTGCTATTCCTGCTCTGTTTGCTTCCTTTGGGAGTTTCGGCTCAGAGCATAGTAAAAGGTATAGTGACTGATCCAAGTGGAGAACCTGTGATTGGTGCTACTGTTAAAGTAGATGGTAGCAAGCTGGGTGTTGTTACCGACTTGGATGGTAAGTTTAGCATTGATGCTGCACCTGATGCAACATTGACAATTACCTATGTGGGTATGGAGCCTAAGACCGTGAAAGCTGAGGCTGGTAAAACCCTTTCCATTACCTTGAAGGATGATTCAAAAGTTCTGAATGATGTCGTTGTCATCGGTTATGGCGTTCAGAAGAAGAGCGACCTGACTGGTGCAGTTGCATCTATCAAGAGCGATGACATCAAGGGTTTGTCAGCTACCGATGCCGGTGCTGCCCTCCAGGGTAAGGCTGCCGGTGTGCAGATTATCAACTCGGGTGGTCCGGGTGAGGCTGCCGATATCCGTATCCGTGGTTATTCTTCCAATAGTGGTAATATCGGTCCGTTGCTCATCGTCGATGGTCTGAAGGTGGATAACATCCAGTACCTGGATCCATCTATGATCGAGAGCATGGAGGTATTGAAGGATGCCGCTTCTGCTGCCATCTATGGTGCGCAGGCTGGTAATGGTGTCGTTATCATTACTACCAAGACGGGTGCTGCCAATGGCGGTAAGGCTCAGATTTCTTACAGCAGCAAGTTCACCATCCAGTCGTTGGGAAAGAGGGCTGAAATCTTTGATGCTCCTGAGTATATTGAGTATCACAAGTATTTGGGCGACTTGAACGATGATCTTCTGAAGAAGAACAACTATAATGGTCAGAACACCAACTGGTATGACGAGGTATTTGAGAACAGTCTGGCTCACCAGCATAGTCTCACCTTGCAGGCAAGTAACGGTAAGGGACGTTTCCTCGCCAGCTTGAATATCCTGAACAATGATGGTATCGTTAAAGGTAGCAAGGATACTTATAAGCGTTTCACTGGTCAGATCAATGCCGACTATGATATCTATAAGTGGTTGAACGTGACTACTAATACATCTTTTGAAAAGTACAAGACCAAAGGTGTAACTAAAGGTTATGGTTCATTGCTGAACTCTGTGGTTTCTATCGATCCTTTGACTCCAGCTTATATCAGTAATGTGGAGGATTTGGCTCCTGGCATGAAGGCACAGGTAGAAGCCGGTGGCCCAGTTCCAAGAGATCCAAGCCATAACAATGACTACTATGGTACTTCTAAATATGTAGATGATGCTACTGGTAACCCTCTCTATCAGCGCGACCGTCATGACACATGGACTTCTGGTATCAATGTACGTGGTACCGTTGCTGCCAATATCAAGCCATTCAAGGGCTTTACATTTACTTCTCGCTTAGGTTATCGTATCACTCAGAGTAACTATCATAACTACGAGACTCCATATTGGTTATCATCTATGGCACATAGTGAAAACTATACCATTGAAGCGAATACCAATAATGGTTTGTACTATCAGTGGGAGAACTTTGCCAACTATTTGACAACAATCGGCAAGCACACTATTGGTGCCATGGCAGGTATGTCGTTTACCAAGAATCATTGGGATAACAGTTCCATCAGTTCTACAGGAGGTAACATACTCACATCTTATGAGCCAAACTTCCATTACATCAACTACTTGTTGGCTGATGCAACCAAGAATGTAGGTAACGCTCCTTCAGATGCCACAGAGTTATCTTACTTTGGTCGTGTATCTTACAGCTATGACAACCGTTACTTCATGCAGGTTAACTTCCGTCGTGATGCTTTCGATACATCAAAACTTTCAAAGAAGGCACGTTGGGGTAACTTCCCATCAGTTTCAGCAGGATGGGCTATCAGCAATGAGAAGTTCTTCAAGGACAATATAAGCCGTGATGCCATTTCTTTCTTGAAACTTCGTGGTTCTTGGGGTCAGAATGGTAACGTCAATATCTTGAGCGATTATCGTTATGCTTCTACCATAGCTCTTAATCAGAGTTTCTATCAGTATAATCCGTCTATCGGTGATGGTAAGCTTACCTATGGTTCCAAGCCAACTGGTCTTGCCAATCCTGACTTGACGTGGGAGACATCTGAGCAGGTGGACTTAGGTCTTGATGCTCGTTTCCTTAACGACCGTCTTACCTTGGGTGTTGACTGGTATCGCAAGACTACCAAAGACCTCTTGATTGAGATTACTCCTCTTCCTGAGATTGGTGTAAACAAGAGAGTTGTTAATACAGGTAAGGTACTTAACTCTGGTCTTGATTTCGAGTTGGGTTGGAGAGATCACATCAAGGACTTTAAGTATAGTGTGACCGTAAATGGTTCAACTCTGAAAAATGAGGTGAAGGAGGTTTCTAACCTTGTAAGCCGTTTGACCGAAATAGGTATTGATGGATTCAATAACCAGCTTAAGCCTACATTCGAGGCTGGCCATCAGGTATGGTATTTCCGTGGTTACAAGTATGCAGGTGTAGCCGAAGATGGTAGCGCTCTCTATTATAATAAGAATGGCGAAACAACTTCAGCTCCAACCGATGAAGATAAGCAGGATTTGGGCTCAGGTATTCCTAAGTTTACTTATGGTATTACTCTTAATGCAGAATATAAGGGCTTTGACCTCACCGTATTTGGAACAGGCTCTGCTGGCAACAAGATTTACAACTTGATGGTTTCTGCAGACCGTCCGTTGATTAATGGAATTGATACCTACTGGAAGGATTCTTGGAGAGCAGACCGCACCAATGCTAAATATCCTGATATGAAAAAGGTTGCTACAGACTGGAAGTTCTTCAGTTCTGATGCAGCTGTGTTCAGTGGCTCATATTTCAAGATCAAGCAGATTCAGTTGGGCTATACATTGCCAAAGGCTATCACTAGCGTGGCAGGTATCAGCAATCTTCGTGTATATTGCTCACTGGATGATTTCTTCACCATCACCAAGTATCCTGGTGCTGATCCGGAGACCGCTTCTATGAATAGTGGCGCATCTCGTGGTTTTGATAATGGTACTTATCCAACTTCCAGGAAGGTGGTATTTGGTATCAATGTAACATTCTAACCTTTAATATTCAAAAACAATGAAGAAAATATTATTTTCAACAATATTGGCTCTTGCTGCCACAGGAACAATGACGCTCACTACATCTTGTGAGGATCAGCTTGACATTGAGCAGAAGGGTGTAATACTTACCGAGAACTTCTATAAGACCGATGCTGATGCAGAGGCGGCCCTCGTTGCTGCATACGAAAGCTTTATGTGTAATGTGATGGGACGTAACCACGATGGTGGTGGCCCAGGTATTTATACTCCATTGAAACTGATAGTCAATGAGTGTGGAGACGATGTGTTGGCAGCAGGTGCCAACTCTGGTGATAATACGTTTGGTATCATGCTCAATCAGTTCTATTATGATGCTGAGGCTGAGGTGCCAAAGTTTATGTACACAGGCCTCTATCACTCTGTATATGACTGTAACCTTGTACTCGATCACTTTGCCGATGCTACTACCGCTGTGCAGAAACGTTGTGCCGCAGAGGCTCGTGTGCTTCGTGCTTATGATTATTTCCTGTTGGCTAATCTCTGGGGTACTCCACCATTGGTAACTCATGTTCTGGATGCTTCTGCACAGCCTTTTAATTGTGATAAGGATCCTGAGCATCCTATGAATCACCAACAGTTGATAGAGTGGATTGCGCAGGAATGTGAGAATGCTGCCAACGTTTTGGATTGGCGTAAAAGTAAGTATGACAAGGATGGAGCAGTGAAGGTAACCAAGGGCTTTGCATATGCTCTTGCCGGAAAGGCTTACCTTTTCGCCGAACAGTATGACAAGGCTAAAATTGCCCTTAAAAAGGTTATAGACTCGGAGAAGTATGATCTTGTTCCTGGTGAGCGATATGCCGACAACTTCCATATCGAGGGTGATGCCAACGAGGAGAAGGTATTTGAAGTCAACTTCGAGTATAATACAGGTAAGACCGATTGGGGTGGTATGATTCAGCGTTCTAGCTGGATGGAAACCAACTATTGGGATTGGCGTTCTGATCACTTTGTTGTTTCTCCTAACAAGGTTTATTGTGGCGGCGTTGATGGCTGGGGTGGCCTTGGCGTGCCTCAGTGGTTTGGTGACGAGTTCTATGCCAATGATGGTGACTCTTATCGCTTGAAGGCTACTTTAAAGCATATTGATGATGCGGTTTATCATATGCCTTACGGCAAGGATGAAATCGATAATATGACTGACGAGCAGAAGAAAACCAGTGACAAGATTGGCATCAATGACCCTGTTCAGGGACTCTACGGCAACTCTACCTGGTTGGCGTTCAAGCAAATCATGAGAGCTTCTGATACTGATGGCAAGAAATATGGTGATAACATTCGCTTGAATAATTATCTTGTCATGCGTTACGCTGAGGTTTTGCTCAATTATGCAGAGGCTTGTCTTCAGACAGGCGAACCGGATGAAGCTAAGATATATATCAATAAGATTCAGAGACGTGCTGGTTCCAAGACAATCAGTGAAACTGTTGATATGGATGTGTTGAAGAAAGAAAAGTCATATGAACTTTGGCTTGAAGGCTGTCGTTGGTTCGATATCATGCGATGGAATGATACAAAGGCCATTGAGCGTTTGACTAAGGCTGGTACAGTCGTGCCACATTTGTTTGATAAGGTTTTCAGAGCTCCAAAGGCAGACGACCAGGATGTAACTTGGGAGCATGGATCAGAAGCAAACAGCCGTTTCTATACGACCAACACTCCTGAGACTAATTTCAAGGTAGGTTTCAAGAAGGGCAAGCATGAGTTCTTCCCTTATCCACAGACCGTGATGGATAAGAATCCTAACCTGAAGCAGAATCCTGGTTGGTAATCATGAAGTTGTTTTGTTAATATAGTGTTTTTAGTTTAAAGAACTATAGATTGTTTGACAATTAGGGGGTGTTTTGAAAAAAAGCACCCCCTTTTTTCTTCTTTAAAGGAATTTGCGTATGAAAACATGGATGTGTGCCTTGATGCTGGCGTTATCGACAGGAGCTTCGGCTCAGAACCCGATTATCAGCGGACAGTATTCTGCTGATCCTACGGCTCGCGTATTCAACGGGAAGGTATATCTTTATCCTTCTCATGATATTCCGAGTCCTATCGAGAAACTGAAGGAATGGTTCTGCATGGCAGATTATCACGTTTTCTCTTCCACTAATCTTACTGAGTGGCAGGATCATGGAGTCATCGTTTCGCAGGACAAAGTACCTTGGGTACAGGACGGCAGTTATACGATGTGGGCTCCTGACTGTGTAGAGAAAGAGGGGAAATATTACTTCTATTTCCCTGCTGCTCCGAAAGGGGAGGAGAAGGGATTCGGAATAGGTGTGGCGGTTGCCGACCAGCCCGAAGGACCGTTTATGCCGATGTGGAAACCCATAGAGGGTGTGCACGGCATAGATCCTTGTGTGCTGATAGATAAGGACGGACAGGCTTATATCTACTGGGCGGGAGCAGGTTTGCACATGGCTAAGCTGAAACCAAACATGACGGAACTTGCCTCGGAACCCAAACTGGTAGAGGGATTGCCTGAGGGATTCAAGGAAGGACCATTTGCTTTCGAGCGTAACGGCAAGTATTATTTCACCTTCCCTTGGGTACGTGAAAAGGATGGAACCGAAACGCTGGCTTATGCCATGGCTGACCATCCGATGGGACCTTTCACGTTCAAGGGCATCATCATGGATGAATCGCCTACGAAGTGCTGGACCAATCATCATAGCATCGTAGAATATCAGGGACAGTGGTATCTCTTCTATCATCATAATGATTATTCGCCTAAGTTCGACAAGAACCGCTCGGTGCGAATCGACTCTCTGAACTTCAATCCTGACGGAACGATACAGAAGGTGATACCTACGCTAAGAGGTGTGGGATTGACGAAGGCTCGTTCGCGTATTCAGATTGACCGCTATTCTGCGCTGCAAGGCAAGGGTATTGGTATTGATTATCTGGATAAGAACAACTGTTTCGCCGGATGGAAGACTCTCTTTTCTAAATCGAATACAGCCCTTATATATAATAAGGTGGATTTCGGTAATGAGAAGGTGGAAGAAATCACCGTTCGTGCCAAGTCGGTTAAGGGCGGTGTGCTCGTAATCAGAGCCGATGGCAAGAAGGGTAATATCATCGCTAAGGTGAAGATTCCGAAGTCGGCAGCCTGGAAGAATGTCCGTGCCCAGGTGCTTCATGCTCCTCAGGGCGTTCATGCTCTACACGTATCCTTGCAGAGTGGTGCCGACGTCGAGGTTGACTGGCTGGGCTTCGATGCATTGCCTTGGGAAAAGGGAGCTTTTGAAACTCACCAGTATCGTAATCTCTTTGCCGAAATGGGCTATAAGCAGGCTGATATTGACAGGAAGGTGAACGAAGTGTTCAATGATGTATTCTACGGTAAGAACAAGGTTTATTTCGAGGTGGGCGATTCCATGGGATATGTCAGCGATATAAAGAACAATGATGTGAGAACCGAAGGCATGTCGTATGGAATGATGGCTGCCGTGCAGTTTGACAAGAAGGACATCTTCGACCGCCTCTGGCGATGGAGCAAGAAATACATGCAGCATCAGGAAGGACCTTATAAGGGCTATTTCGCATGGAGCTGCAAGACTGATGGAACGAGAAATGCGCAGGGAGCCGCATCGGATGGTGAACTCTATTTCGTAACTTCGCTCATCTTTGCATCCAACCGATGGGGCAATGATACGGGCATCAACTATCTGAAGGAAGCGCAGCATATTCTGGATTGCAGCATGCAGAAGGCGGGAATGGACCGCACAGCTCCGCTCATCAATCTTGAACATCAGCTCATCACCTTTACGCCCGATCATTGGGGCGGGAAGTTTACCGACCCTTCTTACCATCTCCCTGCCTTTTACGAGGTTTGGGCGAAATGGGCTAACGACGGACGGTCCCAGTTCTGGAAGGAGTGTGCTGAGAAAAGCCGTGAGTTCCTGCATAAGTGTATCAATGAGAAGACGGGCTTGAACCCGGACTATTGCAACTATGATGGCAGTCTGATGAAGACCGGTCGGTTGTTGGGTGATGCATTCCGTTATGACTCATGGCGAGTGCCAATGAACATAGCGCTCGATTATTCCTGGGCTTGCAAGGATAAGGAGTGGCAGCAGAAATATGCCAATACGCTGCAGAACTTCCTGTATAGTAAGGGCATTGATTCTTTCCTGGACCAGTATAATGTAGATGGAACGATGGTAGAAGATATTCTGCCGGCAGGTACAGCTCCTAAGGCACTCCGCCATTCTATTGGTTTTGTTGCTACAGCGGCTGCGGCTTCATTGGTCAGCAATCATGTGAAGGGCAGGGAATTCGTCAGTCATTTCTGGAATGCCAAGCATGAACCAGACAAAGAAGGCTTCTTCGATGGCTACTA
>ERZ779869.2347-NODE-2347-length-15824-cov-13.678293_pt1 | contig 15824 bp, 10 predicted proteins | sample MGYA00511557_ERZ779869 | MGnify/ENA primary metagenome ERZ779869 (study PRJEB29588, sample SAMEA2154620) | human gut metagenome | biome: human gut; feature: human-associated habitat; material: faeces | place: Denmark | collected 2008/2010 ...
AAAATCCCTATGACTTTTAAAGGTTGATTTATCCCTATCTATTTTTATATATTCGGTACTTTATGTACCTTTTTTATTTGCACTTTTTAGTACAATTTGTACTTTTTAATTGAGTGTAAACGCATACATCTAACTTAAACGTAATTTATGTTACTATATAGTCAAATTAGTTTACTTTTATTTAATAGGAATATAACCATAGTTTTTAGTGGATTGAAATAGGGTTGAGAGTTTGATAGAGTTAGTACTATTAGGGGAATGGCTATGAAGATAATAGATAATGATTTGACAATTCAAGAAGTGTGTGGGCGTATCGGTGGATATCATCGGTGTTCATTGGAGGATGGATATCCCTTTTTATATGTGAGTTTAAAATTTCAAGAGATTTTTGGTTGGTCAAAAGAAGAGATTGAAACTCGATTTGATAATAAATTAATGAATATGGTGCATCCAGAGGATAGAGAGATGGATTTATTCCATTCTGTTTTTCGTTTGTTAGGAAAAGATGGATATCACTATGTAAGTGAGAGTATAGAGAAAGAGGGAAATTCTATACTGCATGGACATATTTCGGATGTGACAGAATTTATTCGGGAAAAGGAACAGAATAATATCTTATCGGCTTTGACTATGGATTATACTTCTTTAGTGCTTTGTGACTTGAAACAAGATACGGTTGAGGTTATTAAGCAGGATGCGAGTTGTGCTGAAATGAATTGGCATAGTTATAGTGAGAGTTTAAATTATTTCTATGATAATGTACTGATGAAGGATTCTTGTCCAAATTATATGGAACTTTTATCAAATGAGTCTTTAATGCGTACATTAAAGGAACATGGTTCTTTAGAATGGCATTTTCAAATTGTTCCGGATGAGAATGGAATTTCGAATTTAGGTGCAAGGGCAGTATTTCTATATGAGGATTTGAATCATTTTAAGATTATAATGGGTTTTCGTCCAATTGATGAAATTGTAAAGAGGGAAAAAGTATTAGAACTTCAAAGAGAGATTATTGAGGGTCTTGGTAAAGAATATTTTTCCGTATTATTGTTGGAGTTGGATAGTGGTCAAATCTTTTCATATCGTGAAGTGGGTGAGAATGGTAAGCGTATTGCGGATTTTTGTCGTAAATATGAAAATCAGTGGTGTGCATTATTGCCGGCTTATGCCGATGAGATTGTGACGGATGAAAGTCGTGAAAATTTCTTAGATCAGCTTTCGTTAGATGCGTTATGTTCAAATCAAGATGATTTTTCAATGACCTATGAATTTAAAATGGGTGATCGTATTCTTTATCATCAGACACGTATTGCGTATGTTTATAAAAAGGATCGTAGTCGTGTGGCGGTGATTGGTACAAGAAACATTGATGATTTGATCAAGAAGGAACGTATGCAGGAGGCGAAATTAAAAGAGGCGTATATTGTGGCGGAAGAGGCGAATAAGGCGAAAACAGATTTTTTAAACAATATGTCGCATGATATTCGTACGCCTATGAATGTGATTCTTGGCTACAATGAGTTGATGAAGCAGTACTTGGCAGATCCAATCCTGGTGGATTATCAAAATAAGATTGAGCAGAGTGGTAAGTTATTACTTTCAATCATTAATAATGTGCTGGATATGGCGCGTATTGAGAGTGGTAAGATGGTTGTCGAAGAAGGAGCCGAGCAAATCGGGCTTGTAGTCGAAGAAATCGAGAACGTATTCGAGTCAAGTGCACAAGAAAAGAATATCGTATTTACAACGAGTGTGGATGTTGATCATACAAACGTGTTGTGTGATGGTTTTAAGATTCGTGAAATCTTAATGAATCTAGTGGGCAATGCGTTTAAGTATACGCCTGAAGGTGGTCGTATTGCGATTGATGTGAAGGAACTGAATTGTGAAAGATCTGGTTATGCCAAAATTCAAACACAAGTTAAAGATACGGGTGTTGGTATGAGTGAAGACTATCTTCCAACTTTATTTGATTCTTTTTCTAGAGAATACAATACAACGATTGGAAAAGTGTCAGGTACAGGTCTAGGTATGGCGATTGTCAAAAATCTTGTGGATATGATGGATGGAGATATTTGTGTAAAGAGTAAGCTGGGTGAGGGGACTTGTTTCACTCTTACTTTTGAGCATAAAATATCGGATGAGGATTCTATAGAATTGAATCAAGAATTAGATGTTCTGGATGAAAAATCCATCTTAGAAGGCAAGCGTGTTTTACTTGTGGAAGATAATGATTTAAATGCCGAGATTGCGATGGCCATACTTGAACAGAGTGGTTTAATATTGGATCGTGTTGAGGATGGTTTAGCTTGTGTAAATCGGTTGTCTGAAGTGGATGAGGATTTGTATGATTTGATTTTGATGGATATTCAAATGCCAAATATGAATGGGTATGAGGCGACTAGAAGAATTCGTCAATTTGAGAATGTAAAAAAGGCAAGTATTCCAATTCTAGCTATGACGGCCAATGCGTTTGAGGAAGATAAGAAAATGGCAATAGATGCAGGTATGAATGGGCATATTTCTAAGCCAATTGATGTGAATGTATTGGAAAAGCAGATCATAAACATATTCAAAAAAGTTTCTTAATTGGTGCTTTTTTCTATACAAGGTATATATTTGAGGTTTATAATGTGGGTAGTTCGATGCAAAGGAGTGGTAATATATATGAGATTTTTTGATTACATTGATACTATCGAAAAGCCTACAATTGAGAATATTCGAGTTATATATAAGGCTGTAAATGAGAAGTATGATGATCTCATAGACATGGCACTGGAGCCGAATAGTAAGAATTATAAAAAGTGGGTTCAGAATATGGAATGTTTAAAAAAGTCTGAAAACATGATGATTGATTGTATTGGCAAAAAGCAGATTACAGATACAGAGTGGTTAGAACTTATGTATAATATTTATCGTTATCAAGTTAAATATGGTGGTTTAAAATACCTTACAATTGAATTATAGGGAAGAACAGGGCTCGTAATGAGTCCTGCTTTTCTTTTGTACATTTTAACAATTATGTTGCACTTTTTAATCGAGTTTATTTCGGGGGGGGGGACACATATATAACCAAAAAGTAAAATATGTAAGTAAATACTTAGGATATACAATATTTAACACAAAATAAATATAACCATTGTAATTTAGGTATTTGAAAAATGATTGTAAGGCGCGTAATATGTAGATTACCAAAAGTTAGTGAATCTTAAAATGTTTGATAGGTAAGGGGTATTTGATGTATTTATGAATACATTATTGATAATTTGTGCAATATTTTTTTACTAAAGTGGTTTACAAGTTTACAAGGTAGACTTTTTTTTGCTAACTTGAAGTAAGCACTACCAATAAATATAGGGGTTAGATATGGAGAAGAAAGATTTAAAGCATTTGAGTCGTAGTGAGTTGGTGGATGTCATTTGCGAGATGAAAAAGGATACTACAAATTCAAATGATTTAACAATGGAAGAAATAGAATCGGAGCAGAAGCGATTAAAGGATAGGACTGTATATCGTAAAACTTTAAAGGGGACGATTGGTATATTGGTTGTAGTAGCTGCCATTTCTGTTTTAGTAGCTACTTTATGGATGCCCGTATTATCTATTTATGGCTATAGTATGTCTCCTACTTTAGAACAGGGTCAGTATGTCGTTTCTGTAAAGAATACAGAATTAAAGTCAGGAGATATTGTAGCTTTTTGGCAGGGAAATAAGTTGTTGGTAAAACGTGTTATTGCAGGTCCTGGGCAATGGGTAGATATTGATGTGAATGGCACTGTGAGTGTGGATGGTAAAGCATTGAATGAGAAGTATCTTAATGAAAAAGCTTTAGGAAATTGTGATATTGATCTTCCACACCAGGTGTCTGAATCGCATTGGTTTTTAATGGGTGATAATAGGGATACTTCTATAGATTCTAGAAGTAGAGTGATTGGAGATATTTCGAAAGAACAAATAGAGGGGCAGATTATTTTTAGAATTTGGCCTTTTGATCAAATAGGAAGTGTAAAGTAGGTGAGAGAGTATGGTTTCGGAATATATAAAAAAACTACTTAAGGATAATGCACGGTTAAAGAAATGGAAAAGGATTACTTTAGCCCTTTCTTGCGTGGTTGTTTTTTGCGTGGTTTATGCACTAACTCTTCCGGCCATCACTTTAGAGGGTAAGACCATTTGTGGAATGGAAGAGCATACTCATACTGAAGAGTGTTATCAAGATGACAAGTTAATTTGTGATAAAGAAGAACATCAACATACTGAGGATTGTTACGAAAAGGAAGAAGAACAGCCTGTAGAAGAAGAGAATACGCAACCAGATACAACAGAACCTAGTGAAGAAGTACAAGCAGCTACAGAATCAGAAGATAATAAACAAGATGAGAGTAATGAAGAAGAACAACAGCAGGAATCAACCCAAGTTACTTCAGAGGGGTTTAATTTAAGTAGTGATGCAAATAAAATCAGCTCTGTTGATTGGTATTATATAAAAGATGGTACTCCAACTAATATTGATGTGACAGGTAATACAGAAATACCTGGGGATGCAATATTAAAATTAAGTGTTCATTATCAAGGGATACAGATTGAGCACTTAAAAGCAAATTACAATCGTACTTTAATATTTGATTTACCAGAAATACTTAGAAATGCAGAGGCACAAGGCAGTATTATGTCAGGATCAACTAAGGTTGGTATTGTAACTGTAGATAATGGGAAAGTAAAGGTTCAATTTTATGAAGATTATTTAAATGGATTGAAAAATAAAGGAACGACAACGATTGATGGTGACTTCTATGTTACTGGAGAGGCTAATTTAAGCAATGTACCAGATGAAGGGAAAAAAACGATTAACATAGCAGGAAAAGATTACATTTTAAATTTTGGTGAGAATCCAATTGCACATTATGGAAAAGTAGATGTAACAAAATCTTGTGAAAAAACAGATCTAAATAGTGATTATATTAAATATACAATTACGGTGAATGCTGGTGAAGATGGTTGCCCAGCCGTAAAAGTGGTTGATACTTTTTCAACTAATTCTGATCTGATTAGTTATATAAACATAAATAAGACAAAAACAAATCTTAAAGGTGAAGAGAATCAACAAGATCCTTATGAATTTGTTGAATTAGGCAAAACTCATGGAAGCATATATCTAGGATCAACTTCAAGTGAAAGTAATCCTATACCTTCAGAAAATACAAAAAATGATGATGAAATTGGAAGTCTTGTTTGGAATATAGGGAAAATGTCAGCAAATGAAAAACGTACTTTAACTTATTTTGCGAAGTTAAAAGAAGGTGTTGCGTTGAATGGTAAAACTATCAATAATCAGGCCATAGTATATTCAAATACAATCAAGCGTGTTTATAGTAATAATGAGTTTACTCCAAAAGTAGATTATTCCATGAGTAAAGAAAGAGTAGGCTCTGTTGTTAGACAAAATGATGGATCCTACAAGATAGACTATAAGTTGTATTTTAAATTGAATGAAAACGAAAGTAAAAGTAATTATCCAGTAAAAGACTTAGTCTTTTTTGATTGTTTAAATTATGAAGATGTTTTTTCAACAGATTCAAATATATTAAAGTATGTGAAATATGATTCTAATAGTTTCAATCTTTCTGTACAGAAAAAGGGGGATTCGAATTACTCTGAAGTTGATAAATCAAATTATGTTGTTCAATGGTCAAATGACCGTCAAAATTATGTAACAGAATGGAATGGTACAGATAATCCAACTTGTTTCAAACTTGCAGGTAAAGAGGGTAATCCTATAATTGTAAATCCTGGGGATTCTTATTATGTAACCTATACATTGATAGTAAAACCTGGGGCTTTTGCGGAAGTAAAAAAAGATAGTATTGATATAAAGAATAGATTTTTGTTGTCAGCTTCAAATGTTAAAAAACAGTTTGGAGATGCGTTTGATCGAGTGTGGTGTACAGAACAAATCAATACTTATAAATGGGATGAGAAGTCGGTTGAAAGTGCAACAACTAAAGATACTACTATAGAAATGACTGGAAACAAGTATATAAAAGATAATGATAATGATAAGTATATAGTTGATAATTCGTCTGAGAATACATTTCAAGTACCTAAAGGTAGTTATCCATACACAGTAATGGTAAATGATACATTAGGTGATTGGGATGCGACAAATGTACAAATGACTGATAAATTAAATTCGAATAAGATGCAGTATGTTGGTTATGTTAAAATCGAAGCTTTGGAAGAAACTAAAAAAGAAAATAATTTAAGCTCGACTGGAGATAGGAATGCACACATAAATACTCTAGATAGAGAATATAAATCAAAAGAAGTAAAATGGGTAAAAATTGATGGAGACACAAGTTTTACATTAAAGCCAAGTGATTTAGGTTGGGAAAATAATAAATATGCATATAGATTTACTTATTATGCAAAACCAGTAAATCAAGATTCTTATGGTAATTCAAAAGTAACAAATACATTTACTTTAAAAGGTAATGTTGTTGGAAGAAATGGTAAATCGTTTGAGATTTCAAATATTTCTTCAAATAAGGAAGTTACAATTACAGGTAATTATCAGATGAACGTGAAAAAATCATCTTGGTATTATGAGAGTCCGAAAGTTGATAGTGGAAATTGGGCAAAAGGAAAAATTTATTGGGTTGTAGAAGTTAGTGGAACTGCAATAAAAAAAGATACTATCTTTAAAGATACAATATCAAAAGATAAGACAATTTCTTACTTGTATGATGATTCATTGGTTGGTATTTACAAAGGTAATTTACCTGACAATAAAACAATAACAAGTTTTAAAGATTTGGAAGAGTTAAATACTACAAGTGGTTTAATTGATGTAAAAGGCGAGTTCTCTAATCTTAAGATTACAAATAATTCTGAGTTAAGTATTACCGCAAATAAGAATATAGAACTTAAAGATCAAAAGGTGTATATGATTATTGCCACAGAACCTTCTTTATTGCCGACAGATTATAGAGACTACAATGAATATGAAAATCAAATTAGTACAAATGATGATGGTGAAAATGATATTAGTTGGGGTTCAGCAACAAAAACACTGTGTGGAGGTGCAGATATTCTAAAAGAATTAGGCCAAACCTTCACATATGATGGAAGTACGCTAACTAATATTGAACCAGGAAGAGATCAAGGAGATACAACAAAGATATTTAAGGATGGATTATCTGATACTGGACCTGGATTATATGCTTCTTGGGTATTTAAATTAAATTATGCTGGTGAACTATCAGGAACATATCGTGTATTAGAAAAAATCCCTGAAGGAATGGATTTGGCGTATATTCGTGTTAAATGGACTGGACCTAAACAGGACAAAATTCAATCAAAGGAAATCACAAATCTTGGTTCTGAATGGACACCGAAACAAACAATAAATGCTCCAACAGATAATAATGGTCGAACAGAGACAACAATATATTATGTGAACGGAAATCAGGCTCTTATTGAATTGGGTGATTTTAAAGCTGGACAAATAAGAGATGATTATTCTGTAGATGTGCAGGTGGTTTGTAAAGTAAAAGATTCCGATGTGTTACATGGAATAGAAAAAACATTTACAAATGAAGTTGAACTACAAACAGCAGATGGACAAAAGATGAATAATGCGACTTCATCCGCAACTTTGAAGGGACAGAATCTTGAAAAGTCGATGACGTCTAATCAACCGGCTAATGAAAAAGTAAAATTTACAATTAAAGCGAATCCTCTCGGACAAAAAATTCCTGTTAGTGAAGGAACAACACTAAAACTTATAGATAAATTGAGTAATTCGTTGCTTTTAGATACGAAATCAATAAAAGCTATAGATGCAAAGGGTAGTGAACAAGCAATTAAATCTATATTGAAAGATGACAATACGCTAGAAATTGAGATACCTAATAACAAGGCAATCACAATTACTTATGAAGCAACAGTGAATGCACCACCAGGACAAAAGGTAGATTTTTCTAATGAAGCTTATTGGGAAGGATATACTCCTTCAACGGGTGTTAAAGTTGAACAAAAAGGGTATTCATATACTGCTGGTGGAACTGTATCAAGTGGTAATAATATCAAGTTGAATATTCTAAAAAAAGATCAATATGATTTATCCACTTCATTATCTGGTGCTGAATTTACAATGGTTGAATGTGAGCGTTTGAATGATGGCACAATTAAATCAAAAGGAGACACCTTTAATTGGTCTGGAACAACAGATGCTAATGGAACTTTAAGTTTCGGTAGTGGTTCAGCAACTGATCATGTAATGCAATATAACACTATTTATAAAGTGACAGAAACTAAAGCACCAAAAGATTATGTAAAGAGTGAGCAAGAATTATACATAATGGTGCCAAGGGTTGAGTCTGGAAAAAATGATTATTCAGATTATGTTAAAACATGTATTCAGGATAAAAGAATAAAAGTGCAGTATCAAGAAACATATGTTTTAACTGTATTGAACCATAAAGGTGAGATTACTGTTGAAAAGAAGTTTAAAAATTCTGCTAATCACGATATGAATCCAGTAACAGGAAAATATCATTTTGGCTTATATGAAAATGAAGATGGCACAAATGAAGATGGCACAAGAGATCCACTTCAAACAATATTTATTCAATATGATGAAGGTTCAATTGATCCTAAGAGTAATAAGTTTATTAATTTAGAATTGGATAAAACTTATTACGTTTATGAATTAGATGATCAAAACAATCCAATTAAAGATTCTGGTGTTCATGTCATTAACAGATTGGAATACATTACATCTTATAGTACTAATAATGCAGTACAAAGCGGTGCGACGGTAACCGTGACAAATCAAAGCCGTGTAAAACAACTACCTTCTACTGGTAGTTATGGAACTCTGATTTACAGAATATCAGGTGCGATGTTGGTTTTAGCAAGCTTGATAGTTCTGACTAATATAAATAAAAAGAATCATTTAAATGACAAATCAAGGAATAGGAGAAAGAAATGAAACTAATTAAGAAAATTGCTGCCATTATGTTTGCGTTCATGATGGTAGTATCAATGAGTTGTAACGTAAAAGCTGATGAAGGAACATCATCAACGACAAAAGGAACAATTACTATTAGTAATGCGATTCCTGGACAGACATATAAGATTTATAAGATTTTAGATTTAGAGAGTTATAGCACTAATGTGGTGAAGGGAGAAGAAAAAGGTAATTTTGCATATAAACCTTCATCAGAATGGGCAAATTTTATAAAAGGAGAAAATGTTAAGGATAAATATTTTACTTTTGATGGTGAATACGTTTCATGGAAAGAAAATGCTAGTGTTGAAGAATTTGCAAAACAAGCAATTCTATATGCTAATAAAAAAAATCAAGTTATCACAGCTAATGATACGAAGACTGTACCTGCTGCTAGCGCTGGACAGACTACATCAACTTTAACTTTTGAAGTACCATCTCTTGGATATTATCTAGTTGATTCCAGTGTTGGTACTTTATGTAGTCTAGATACTACAAAACCTGCTGCAACTATTCAAGAAAAGAATGGTGTTCCTTCAGTTGACAAAATTATTACTTCTGGCGGAGTTGTTTCTGCTGATGGAAAGTCTAACTCTGCTAGCATTGGCGATACAGTAAATTTTAAAACTACAATTACTGCACAACCAGGAGCTCAAAACTATGTGTTACACGACAAAATGACTGACGGCTTAACATTTAACAATACAGTTGAAGTAAAAAAAGGAAAATCAACTGTTGAATCATCAAAGTATACTTTAAATACAACTGGATTGACTGATGGTTGTGCATTTGAAATTGAGTTTACACAAGATTTTTGTGATACATTAAATGCTAATGATACAATTACTGTTACTTATTCTGCAGTTTTAAACGAAAAAGCCGAAATTGGAAATGTTGACAATAATACGAATGAAACTTGGTTAAAATATGGTGATAGTAAAAATACACAACATAAAACTACAACCACAAAAACATTTGAGATGAATGTGTTTAAATTCTATAAAGATAAGAAAAATTCAGATAAAGAAACAGGTCTTGCTGATGCAACTTTTAAATTAACTAAAAATTCAAAGGATGCAGAGAACATTACTTTTGTTAAAACATCTAATGAAACAGCTACGGATGATGTATATCGTGTTGCTAAAACAGGTGAGACAGGAACAGTTACAACAATTACTTCACCTAAGTCAGGTAAATTCACAATTCAAGGTTTAGGTGCTGGTACTTACTATTTGACAGAGACTCAACAACCTACAGGATACAATAAATTAGCTAATGCTATAGAGGTTCATATTGATGATAATGGAAAAGTAAAAGTGATAAAAGATGGAGCTTTAACCGATGTTACTCAAGTCGAAGTAGAGAACAAAACAGGAACAGTATTACCATCTACTGGTGGTATGGGAACTACAATGATCTACTTGATTGGTGGAGTATTAGTATTGGGTTCTGGTGTTGTGTTGGTAACTAAGAGAAGAGTTAAGGGTAAATAGTAATTGATTGATGATAGGGAGAGGGTTGTAAAATGAAGAAACATATTTCAACTATAATTGCGATACTTGTTTTTATTACGGGTCTTTCCTTATTGTTGTATCCAACGGTGAGTAATTATTGGAATTCTAAACATCAAACGGCTGTTGTGGCGAATTATACGGATACTTTAGCTAAGATGGATGATCAGGATAAGCAGGCTGCGATAGATGCGGCTGTGGCATATAATGAAACATTATTATCGAATGCGGGTCGTTTTACTCCTAGTGATTCAGATCTTAGCTTATATAAGAGTTTATTAAATGCGGATGGTACGGGTATGATGGGATATATCACGATACCTGAGATTCGTTGTAAGCTAGCTATTTATCATAGTGTGGATGATTCTGTTTTACAGGTGGGTGTTGGTCATTTAGAGGGGTCTTCACTTCCTGTTGGTGGTAGTAGTACGCATTGTGTTATTTCTGGTCATAGAGGACTTCCGAGTGCTCGTTTGTTTACGGATATTGATCGTCTTGAAAAGGGGGATTTATTTTATCTGCATGTGTATAGCAAGGTTTTGGCGTATGAGGTGGATAAGATTTCGGTTGTAGAGCCTGAGGATTATGGTCCTTTAGAAATTGAAGAAGGTAAAGATTTTTGTACGTTACTTACGTGTACGCCGTATGGTATTAATACGCAGCGTTTGATGGTTCGTGGTCATCGTGTGGTGGATAGTTTGTATGATGAATCGAATATTACTTCAGATGCAGCTAGGGTGGATACTTTAGTGGTGGCTTCTTGTGTTGGTGTTGTATTATTGTTGGTTGGTATTATTGTTTCGAAGATATGGAGGTTAAAAGGACATGAAAAAAATAATTCGTAGTGTATTGTGTATATTTCTTTTTGTTCTTGTATGTACTCCTGTTTTCGCAAGTGATTATTCGAGTTTAACAGTGACTTGTCCAGCTTCGGATATAGATGTTCGTTTATATCGAGTGGCGGATGCGGATTATAATTTGATGGGTGCTTTTAAATCCTATTCGGTTTCAAAGGATTGGAATATTCTTGGTGATTATATTGATCGTGACAATATTGAATGGGATGATGAAGTTAAGTCAGATTCAGATGGGAAGGCTTTGTTTACGAATTTAACTAAAGGTGTTTATTTAGTAAAGGCTTTAGATAATGTGGATTATACAATGTCGGTTTCTGTTGTTTATGTGGATAAAGATCGTGATGTTGAATTAAAGTATGAGCCTAGAGTTGAAACGACTTCTTTGCGTGTTCAAAAAGTATGGAAGGATGATGACAAGAAGAATCGTCCAAGTTTTATTGGTGTAGATTTACTTGGGGATGGTAAAGTCGTAGATCATCAGGTATTAAGTGAAGAAAATCATTGGACATATGCTTGGAATGATTTGTCGGGTGATATGAGGTGGAGTTGTGTTGAGACAAGTGTTCCTTCTGGATATAGTGTAAGTTCTTATCGAGAAGGGGATCATATTGTGTTAAAGAACAGTTTGAATAAGGTTATGGACTCTAAGAAATCAGAATCAAATCTTCCTTTGACAGGACAATTATGGTGGCCTGTGCCTGTATTATTGTTTGTGGGACTTGGATGTATATGCGTAAGCAAGTTTTAAAGCATATTGGCTGTATCTGTGTTGTACTGGCCCTGGGACTCACTTTGTTTAATGTGTATGATACGTTTCGGGCTAGAAAGAGTGAAGAAGATATATTGGCTGCCTATAATTTAAAGAATGATTTGGATCCAGATATATGGATTGATCCAGATATGGATATGCCTGAAGTAGAACTGGATGGATTATCTTGTATTGGAACGATTGAGATTCCTTCTTTGGACATTAAGCTTCCGGTTACGAGTGAGTTTACGTATGATTTGATGAAATTGGCGCCTTGTCGATATTCGGGTAGTGTATATAAGGGGAATATGGTGATTGCGGCGCATAATTCTTGGTTTCATTTTGGAAGAATTCATAGTTTAGATCCGGGTAGTAAGGTTGTATTTACGGATGCACTTGGAAATCAGTTTGAATATCGTGTTGCAGTGGTTGAGTCTTTAGAGCCAGATAGTGTTGAGGATATGACTTCTTCTGAGTATCCTTTGACTTTATTTACGTGTACTTTGGATGCGAAAAATAGAGTGACAGTTCGTTGTAAATAAAAAAGAGAAATCGATTTTGATTTCTCTTTTAATTTAATTTATCTTGTACGATTTTCTTTACCATTGGATATGCGATTAATGCGATCACAATACCTGCAACTCCTTGAACTACGTTAGCTGGAATTTCACTTGCGGCTACAATCCAGCTTCCTTTTAATATGTATTTAGCAATGAAGTATCCGAATACCATAATGACAGATCCTAATACGTAGCTTGAGATTTGTTTCGGTTTAGAGTAGTTTTTCATAAGTAGGGATACTACGATAGCTTCTAGTCCTTTGATGATTAGGGTGAAGAAGAAGTAGTGGCCGTATCCTCCGGCTACATCGGCTAGTGCGCTTCCTAAGCCTCCAATCAAGAAGCTTTCAAATGGATTTAAAAAGCTTGCGAATAATAGGATGAATCCGTCTCCTAGATTGAAGTATCCGTCTAATGCGTTTGGTACTTTGATGAACATGGTTGCGACAAATACAAGTGCCATACCTAGTCCTGTTAGTACGATTTCGTATGTTTGTTTATTTTTCATAATCTTTCCTTCTTTCTGTAACTTAGTGACTATTATACTTGTTTCTGTATATAAAAAAATATACAATTATAAAAAATAATTAGGGGACAGTTTTATGAAGAAATATCAAGTAATTTATGATTTGTATAAGGAGTCGATTCTTTCGGGGATCTTAAAGTATGGGGATCGTGTGGATTCGATTCGTGAATGTGTAAAGAAGATGAATGTGTCTAAGACCACGGTGGAAAATGCATATAATAAGTTGGTGTTGGATGGTTTTATTTCGAGTCAAGAAAAAGTAGGGTATGTGGTGAGTATGAATCCGGAGCGTATCTTACTGCATCAGGAAATCTTGGATTATAGTTCGAGTCATAAAGAAAAATCGTATGATTATGATTTTCGGATTCAGTCGGTTTCTTTTGATTCGTTTGAAACGACGATTTGGAAACGATATATGAAGGGTGTTTTAAATGATAAGCGTTTGATGTCAAGTTATGGTTTAGCACAGGGTGAGTATGGATTAAGGCAGGCTCTATGTAAGTATGTGTATCAGAATCGGAATATTTTGTGTTTTCCTGAGCAGATGGTGATTGGTTCAAATTATCAGTCTTTGTTGTATATATTTTGTGGGATGTTGGATAAGTCAAAGGTGATTGGTTTAAGTACATTAGTGGATGATCAGGCTAAGCAGGTGTTTTTGTCGTATGGTTTTCATGTGGAGTATTTAAATCCAAATTCTTTTGTGAAGGATATTCAAAGGTTGCATGTGGATGTTGTCTATGTGAATACGACTTGTTTTACGTCGGATAGACAGTCTATGAGTGAAAGGGTCCGTGAAGAATTGGTTTCTTTAGAGAATGTTTTGATTCTTGAGGATGATTATAATGGGGAGCTTGTGTATGCTTCTAAAATCAAGACTTCGTTGTGTTCGAAAAGTAAGAATGTGATTTATTTTTCTTCGTTTTCAAGACTATTATTACCGAGTCTTCGTATTGGGTATATGGTTTTAAATGAGGAGTATATGCGTAAGTATAGTGCTTCTTATTTTGGTCCGACTACGAGTAAAATTGAGCAGGTGGCTTTTACGCAGTATATTGTGGATGGGTATTTGCAGAAGCATTTAAGAAAGCTTGTTCGTGAGTATAAGGAGAAGCATTTGTATTTAAAGAAATTGATTGATACGCATATTGGTTGTTCGTATATTTTGGATGAGACGTATATGGCGTATTGGTTAAATTTAGATGTGGATGTCTCTCATTTTAAAGATTTGTGTGAATCGAATGGTGTTGCCATTAGTATTTTAAATGGGCGTATAGGATTGTCTTTTGCGAGTATGAGTAAAGAATTGATGTTAGATGGTGTGATTCGTCTTGCAGAAATATGGAAAGAGTGTTAAAATTTTATCGATTCGACAGTGAAGAAGATAAGTAGAATTAAAAGTTCTTGTGTATAGAGAGAGGGCGTTTGGTGAAAGCTCTTCGAGTCTTTTAGTTTGAAGCTACTTTGGAGTTGAAACGTAGTCGGCGTTAACGAGTGAATTGAGGGCATTTTTCGATTTTGGAAAATGAACTAGGATGGTACCGCGTAATTATACGTTCCTAGAAATAGGAGCGTTTTTTTATTGGAGGAAAGAAAAGATGAAACAATTAACTGGTAATCAGATTCGTCAGATGTTCTTGGATTATTTTAAATCTAAAGGGCATATGATTGAGCCGGGCGCAAGTTTGATTCCGCACAATGACCCAACATTATTATGGATCAATGCGGGTGTTGCGGCTTTGAAGAAATATTTTGATGGTAGTGAAAAACCGGCTTCAAATCGTATTGCGAATGCGCAGAAATCAATTCGTACAAATGATATTGAAAATGTAGGTCGTACAGCTCGTCACCACACATTCTTTGAAATGTTAGGAAACTTCTCAATTGGAGATTATTTCAAGGATGAAGCGATTCAGTTTGCGTGGGAATTTTTAACAAGCGAAGAATGGATGGGTATTGATAAGGACAGATTGTATGTTTCTGTATATACAGATGATGCGCGTGCTTATGAGGTATGGACTACAATTTGTGGTGTAGATCCTAGTCATATTTTAAAGACAGATGATAACTTCTGGGAAATTGGTAAGGGACCTGGTGGACCTGACAGTGAAATTTTCTTTGATCGTGGAGAAAAATATGATCCTGAGGGATTGGGAGAAAAATTATTCTTTGATGAAATGGAAAATGATCGTTATGTAGAAGTATGGAATGTTGTATTCTCTCAATATGATTGTGATCCAAGTATTGATCGTAAAGATTATAAGGAACTTCCTCAGAAGAATATTGATACAGGTATGGGTCTTGAGCGTTTGGTTGCCTTAGTTCAGGATGGAGAAACAAACTTCGATACAGATTTGTTCTTGCCTATTATTCGTGCAACTGAAGCTATGGCTAAACATCCTTATGAAGGTGAATATAAGATGGCTTACCGTGTTATCGCGGACCACGTTCGTACAGTGACTTTTGCGTTGAGTGATGGTGCTAACTTCTCAAATAGTGGTCGTGGATATGTGCTTCGTCGTGTTCTTCGTCGTGCTGTTCGTTATGGTTTAAAATTAGGTTTGGATGAACCATTCTTATATAAACTAGTTCCTGTTGTTGCAGATTTAATG
>ERZ779869.2350-NODE-2350-length-15814-cov-6.093597_pt1 | contig 15814 bp, 10 predicted proteins | sample MGYA00511557_ERZ779869 | MGnify/ENA primary metagenome ERZ779869 (study PRJEB29588, sample SAMEA2154620) | human gut metagenome | biome: human gut; feature: human-associated habitat; material: faeces | place: Denmark | collected 2008/2010 ...
TCCGAAAGATACGCGCAAAGCCCGCCGCACAGCGTGTCTCCCGCCGCCGTGGTGTCTATTGCTTTCACCTTGATGCAAGGGTAAGTTTTTGCGCCGTCTTTTTCTGCGATTTCGTATCCCTTCGCGCCGAGCGTGGTTACGATTTTATGTATTCCCGCCGCAAACAACGCCTCTTTTCCGCCGAACAGCGCCAGTTCGCTTTCGTTCGGAGTAATCAGATCCACATACGGGAAGTACGCCGCGATGCTCTTATTTGCAGGCGCGGGATTCAGCACGGTGTACAGCCCCTTTTCTTTCGCCTTTTTCAAGCCGTAACCAACAATTTCAATGGGGTTTTCCAGCTGCGTGAGATATACGTCTCCCTCGCCGGCGTCTTTCAGAAATTCGTCGATGTCCTCTTTCGTCAGACAGGCGTTCGCCCCTTTGTCCAGAATGATTCGGTTGTTGTTTTCCGTTACGATAATCATGGCGATGCCCGTCGACACGCCGTTTTCTTTGCGAACGTGCGAAACGTCCGCTCCGGCGTTTTTCAGATTAGCCAACAACGTATCGCCGAAGGCGTCGTTTCCGACAACGCCGCACATTTTCACTTTTCCGCCCAGTTTTGCGGCAGCCGTCGCCTGATTCGCGCCTTTTCCGCCGCCGTTGGTAATAAAATTGCTCCCCGTAATCGTTTCTCCCGCTACGGGCATATACGGGCTTTCGATGCGAAGGTCCATATTCAGACTTCCCGCCACATATATCATAGTCTTTCCTCCTTTTCTGTAAAAAATCATGAAGAGGGCAAAGAAAATTCCTATATTTTAATAGAGTTTCCATATCCAAGTGGAATTGGCTTACACATGGGGCATTGTCGCAGTTATACAGCAATAGATGCTTATGCAAGAAAAAAACGTTTGCAAGGCAAAAATGTACTTTTCCCTTTTGGAACAGATGCATTTGGACTTGAAGCAGAACGCACTGCAATTAAAGAACATAAATTACCACAAGAGATTGTTGCGCGTAATATTGCAACTTTTCAAAGTCAAATTAAACAATTGGGACTTAGTATAGATTGGGACCGAACAATTAATTCTTGTGATTCAGATTATTACAAGTGGACACAGTGGCAATTTTTACAATTTGTAAAACACGGTCTTGCTGAAAAAATGGAAACAACGATTAACTGGTGTCCAAATTGTGGTGTTCTTGCTAACGAAGAAGTGGAAGATGGACTTTGCTGTCAGTGTCATGCTGAAACAATACAAAAGCCCAAAGCGCAATGGGTTATGAAGATGACAAAGTATGGAGAAAGGCTGGCAGATGATCTTAATGAAACAGATTTTTTGGAGCACATAAAACAAAGTCAACTTAATTGGATTGGTAAAAGTGAAGGAGTAGAAGTTGATTTTAACATTGTTGATGGTGGCCAATTTAGCATTTTTACTACTTGTATTGAGACAATTTATGGTATTACATTTATGGTCTTGGCTCCTGAAAATAAAATTGTAGACAAGCTTAAAAGCCGAATTACAAATTGGGAAGAAGTTGATAAATATCGTAAAGAATGTGCAAAGAAAAGCGACTTTGACCGCACTGAAATGAATAAGGAAAAGTCCGGGTGTAAACTTGAAGGCATTTATGCTGTTAACCCTGTAAATGGTAAAGAAGTTCCTGTTTATATTGGAGATTTTGTGCTTGCAAGTTATGGCACAGGAGCGGTTATGGCAGTTCCTTGTCATGACCAACGAGACTATGAGTTTGCGGAAAAATACAATATACCTATGATAGAAGTCATTAGTGGTGGAGATGTTTCGGTTCAAGCATTTGAAAAGGGCGATTACTTAAACAAAGGTTGTAAGTTAATAAACTCTGGTGAATTTGATGGCCTAGTTGTAGAAGAAGCAAAAGTAAAAATAACCGACAAACTTGTTAATATGGGAGTGGCAAGAAAAAAACTTAATTTTAAAATGCGTGATTGGATTTTTTCTCGTCAGCGATATTGGGGAGAACCAATTCCTATGATTCACTGTGATAAGTGTGGCTGGGTGCCTGTTCCAGAAGAAGAGCTTCCTGTTACATTGCCACAAGTTAATAGTTATGAACCAACTAAAGACGGAGAATCTCCACTTTCAGCAATAGATTCTTGGGTTAATGTTAAGTGTCCTAATTGTGGCGGAAATGCTAAAAGAGAAACCGATACAATGCCTGGTTGGGCAGGGTCTAGTTGGTATTTCTTAAGGTATACCGACCCACATAATGATAAAGAATTTGCAAGTGCAGATGCCTTAAAAGCTTGGTTACCAATAGAGCTTTATAATGGCGGAAATGAGCATACTACAAGACATTTATTATATGCAAGATTTTGGGTTAAGTTCTTATACGATATTGGTCTTTCACCAGTTAGCGAGCCATTTAAAAAGAGAATAAGTCATGGCTTAATTTTGGGTGCAGATGGAAAGAAGATGAGTAAGAGTGCGGGGAATGGAGTTGATCCAAGACTTATGATTGAACAATATGGAGCAGATAGTTTAAGACTTTGGATGAGCTTTATTGGAGATTATGGTGCTTCGGTTACTTGGAGTGAAGATGGTCTTAAAGCGTGCAACCGTTTAATTAACAGAATTTGGGCTATGCAAGAATTTTTAGTTGATGGCGATGAATATTCAAAAGAACTTGAGTTTGCAATGCATTCAACTATAAAGAAAGTTAGTGCGGATATTGACAGTACAAAATTTAATACTGCAATTGCAAGTATAATGACCCTAGTTAACGAAATTTATAAGGTTGGCAAAGTAAACAAGGCTGAGTACAAATCTTTGCTACTACTGATAAGCCCATTTGCACCACATGTTGTTAATGAGCTTTATGAAGAGTTAAATTTGGGGCAAAACTTTGAAGATGAACGTTGGCCACAGTTCAGTGAAGAAAAACTTGAACTTGATGAAATTGAAATTCCTGTTCAAATTAATGGCAAATTACGAGGCAAAGTTATTGCACAAAAAAATGTCACGCAAGAAGAACTTGTTAAGCTTGCAACTGAAAATTCCGAAATTGCAAAGTATATTACAAATTCACCTAAAAAGATAATTTATGTTCCAAACAAAATATTTAATATAGTAGTTTAGGAGTTTATGATGACAGAGAATAATAAAATTGAAGATGTTATTGAATCTTTAAAAGAAAAGAGTGTAGATATATTTGGGTTAGAAGAACTTGCCGAAGGCTTAAAGTCTGGAAAACCGCTTACAATTAAGTTTGGTTGTGACCCATCTAGACCAGATTTACACTTGGGGCATACCGTTCCATTAAGGCAACTTAAAAAGTTGCAGGAACTAGGACACCGCATTGTGTTTATTATTGGAGACTTTACTGCAATGATTGGTGACCCATCTGGGAAAAGTAAAACAAGACCAGCATTAACTTTTGAGCAAACAAGAGAGAGTGGAAAAACTTACTTTAATCAAGTTACAAAAATATTGGACCCAAATAAAACTGAAATTGTTTATAACAGTGAATGGCTTTCTAAAATGGGATTTGAAGATGTTCTTAAACTTGCTGGGAAGTATACCGTTGCGAGATTGCTTGAAAGAGATGATTTTGCATTAAGATTTAAAGATGGAGTTCCTATTGGAGTGCATGAGTTTTTCTATCCATTAATGCAGGGGTATGATAGTGTTGCCATTAAAGCCGATGTAGAAATTGGTGGTACAGATCAAACTTTTAATTTGCTTGTTGGTAGAGAACTGCAAAAAGATTATGGACAAAAATCTCAGTCGGTTATAACTTTTCCACTTTTAGTTGGGTTAGATGGCGTAAACAAAATGAGTAAATCATTAGACAATTATATTGGTATTGATGAGCCTGCAGATGTTATTTTTGAAAAATGTATGCGAGTACCAGATAATTTGCTAAATTCTTATTTTAAATTAACAACCGATTTAAAAGCAATTAACTACACTGAAGCAATAAACAAAGATATAAGAGAAGCACACTTTTTATATGCAAGAACAATTGTGGAAATGTATCATGGAAAAGAAGCAATCAAACCTGCTGAAGATAGGTATCGTTCGGTTGCAGGTGGCGGAGTTCCAGCAAATGTTAAAACATATGAAGTGACAGAAAAAGAATTTAATGCTGTTTCAATGTTAACAATGTCTGGTTTTGCATCAAGCAACAGTGAAGCAAGAAAACTTGTTCAAAATCGTGGTGTAAAAATTAATGGAGAAGTTGTTGTTGACCCACTAAAAATGGTAGATTTAACAAATGGTGTTGTTATTAGTAAGGGAAAAAACAACTTTGCAAAGTTTGTTAAAAAGTAATTTTATAAGAGGTAAAAATGGACGATATTATTTTGACAAACAGAAACAAATTTTTAGAAATCGCAAGAAGTATTATAAAGAGAGATGGTATAGATAATTTGTTAGATTATCTTGAAAAGGGTGATTTTTTTACCGCCCCAGCAAGTGCCAAATTCCATTGTGATTACGAAGGTGGTTTGCTTGAACATAGCTTAAATGTTTATAACAGACTAAGGCAAAATATTTTAAACGAATATGGCGATTTTAATACTTATAGTGAAGAATCCATAGCAATTTGTGGCTTACTTCACGATTTATGCAAGGTAGATTACTACAAAGTTGAAATGAGAAATGTTAAAGAAAAAGGTGAATGGGTTCAAAAGCCGTACTATGTTGTAGATGAAAAGTTGCCTTACGGGCACGGAGAGAAATCAGTTTATATTATAAATGGTTTCATTCGTTTAACCAGAGAGGAAGCCATTGCAATTAATTGGCATATGGGTGGTTTTGACCATCGTGTGCAAGGTGGAAATGGTACTAGCGTAGGCGAAAGTTATAAAAAGTTTCCACTGGCATTGTGGCTACACTTATCAGATATGCAGGCAACTTATTTAGATGAAAATTCGCTATTAAAGAAGAATTAAAAGGAGAAAGTATTATGCCAACATTAGATGAATATAAAAAAATGGCAGAGTTATTGTTTCCAAACATCAATAAAACACCAGAAGATTATTATAAAATGTATCCAGCGCGTAATTTGCCAGATGGAGCAGAAGTAACAAGGTTTGCTCCTAGTCCAACCGGTTATATGCATATTGGTGGGGTGTACCAGGCATTAATCAATAGCCAAATAGCCCATTCTAAGCCTGGTGGGATTTTTTATTTAAGAAATGAAGATACAGACAGTAAACGAGAAGTTGAAGGTGCTTGTGATATTTTTATTCCAGCTCTTGATGGCTTTGGTATTAGACCAGATGAAGGGTTTGTTTCATCAAATAAAGAAATCGGAGACTATGGTCCATATACACAAAGTAAGCGTAAAGAAATATATCAATGTTTTGCAAAATATCTTGTTTCAAAAGGTTTAGCATACCCTTGTTTTTGTGAGGGTGAAAATGAAGAGGCAAAGGCTGAACAGAACAGGCTTGGTCTTCCACTTGGCTATTATGGTAAGTGGGCAAAATGTAGGGATTTAAGCTTAGAAGAAGTTGAAGCGAACCTTAAACAAGGTAAAAAATTTACCATAAGGATAAAAAGTAATGGCGATGGAACACGACGCTTTAAATTTCACGATTTAAGAATTGGTGATACGCTGTTGCCTGTTAATTCTAATGATTATGTTATTTTGAAAAGTGATGGGCAAACACTTTACCATTTGGCACATTTGGTTGATGATACTCTTATGCACACAACAACGGTAGTAAGAGATGAAAGTTGGTTCCCAAGTGTTCCGCTTCATGTGCAATTGTTTGAATATTTTGGCTTACAACCTCCCAAATACTTACATACGCCAACTGTAAATACCATAGACAAAGAAACAGGAAATGCAAGAAAAGTAAGTAAAAGAAAAGATGACTGGGCAGACTCTAGATGGTTCCATATTAGTGGCTATCCAAAAGAAGCAATTGTAGATTACTTAATGAATATTATAAATTCAAATTATGAGCCTTGGAGAGAACAACACCCATTTAGTCCTATAAGTGAATTTGAATTTAAGGTTAGCAATATGAGCAAAAGTGGTGCGCTTTTTGACATTGTAAAAATTAACAATGTAAGCAAAAATGTTATTTCAAGATTCACTGGTGAGCAACTGTTTAATCGTACAATAGAATGGGCAGAAAAATATAATAAAGAAGATTATAAGATATTAAATAAAAATCAAAATTACTCTATTAAAGTTTTAAGTATGGATAGAAATCCGGATCGTCCTCGAAAGGATATTACTACTTTTGCAGAAGTTGTAGGCTTTTATTCATTCATGTTTGATGAGACATATAAGAATGATTTTGAATATAATTACGATAAATTGCCAAAGGATTTAGTACTGAGCGTTGTTGAAAACTATTCTAAAGCAATTAATTATAATGACAATAAAGAAGAATGGTTTGCAAGGATGAAAGAAGTTGCAGGAAGACTTGGATTTGCTACAGATATGAAAGAATATAAGAAAAATCCAGAGAATTTTGTGGGTAATATAGCCGATTTTTCGGGTGTGATTAGGGTTACTTTAACAGGAAGAACTCAAACACCAGACTTGTTTGAAATAATTAGTACTCTTGGCGGAGAAGAGTGTAATGCAAGATTTAATGAGGCAATTAAACACTTACAAAACTTGTAAAATTATGCCGTACAAAATGTTGTACGGCTTTTTGTGTCTATAACAATCCAAATTTTATTTTGAAATGTTAAATTTATATGGTAAAATTAACCCATAATAAAAGAAAGGGAGTTTAATAATTGTGATCAAGAAAAAGTTTGTATTAAGTTGCTTAGTTATGCTATGTTTTGCGTTTTCGTCTTTATTTTTATTAACCGCTTGTGGAAATAATGACAAAGATGAAAATAATAACACTAATCAAGATGAAGTGGGTTCATACACCTTTGACTATCAAAATTGCACAAGTAATGATGCTTATCAGTATTGCTTTAATGGCGAGAGTATGGTTATGAGTGACTACAACAAGGGACTTAGCGAAAGTGAGCGAACAATTTCGCTTACATTAACAATCAACAAAGGATACAAACCCGAAGCCAATTTTGGTTTATATCTAAATAATGACTTGTTACAATTCGACTATATTTGTGATGAATTTTATTGCCCAATAGATTCAAATCAATTTACAAATTATGAAATTACAAGAAATGTAATATATAGTTTTATTATAGACAAAAACACTTCAATTAAGATTGATGGTAACATAAATCGGGCAGAAATTATTGTTCCTGTTGCAAAAAATAGTGACTATGTTGTTTATTATTCAACAAATATAAATGATTGGCAAGAAGTAACAGGCACTAGCATAACTGCAAAATTTGGAGACACAGTTTATTTTGATTATCATTTTGCAGATGAAAGGACCAATTATAATACTATAAGATTTTTAGATGCCAAAAACTCTTCAATAATGTCAATGCAAGATAATTTTGGAAACCCACTAGTTTTGCTTAAATCCAAAACTGGTGAAGCAGAAGAAATTTCATGGGTAAGATTTGCTGTTAATATTGATTGCGATACTGAAATTGGTGAACCTACAACTGCAAATGAACAAACAATAAATTATTATTCTTCTTGTAGTAATTATTTCATAAGTAAATGTGATATAAACGGAGATAGTCTTGGCTCATCTGACTTTGTAGCTGGTGAAAAAGCATATGTAAAAATAACATTTTTACAACCATTGCATAAAAACTATTTTAGTCTTACGGTAGCACCAAGCATACCCGGGGCTTGTACTTTAACAGAAGTATGTGATTTACTTTCTAGCAATGATGGAACTACAAAAGTGTACAATTTTGAAAGAGTTTACGAAATCATCTCTTATTTTAGTTCAGAATTAGAATTAAGAGAACGAACTCTTGATGGGGATAATATTGTTGTTGGAGAAACCGCAATTAACCCAATCGATGTTACTTCTAAGATAGATAATTATATTTTAATTAGGTCAAATGAAGAGGCCCTTAACGGAAGCACACTTGTTAACTTTTCCGATGTTGATGGATCGCTTGAAATTAAATGTGTAGAAATTGCTGATAATTATGCTTTTATGGGCTATATAATTGAAACAAAATATGGATTTTTGATTGATGCTACTGGAAACTATTCAATACAATTTGATAAGTATAATAAGACAGTATCAGTAATTGATGGTAATGTAAATTTTGGTTTAAAGTTATATAATGCTGATGGTGAAGAAAAGTATTCTGTTAATGGAGTATATAATTCTACCAGCGAAAAATATGTAATTGATTTAGGTGATTTATCCGGATTGAACGAGGTATTGTATGCAGATTTCTTTGGTGTTAGCGTTTTAAATAAGACTCCAAAAACATTAAAAATTTCTACAAATGCTGAAGAAGCGGAGCAGAATTTTACGGCCTATTATTTGTCGAAGAACAACATTTGGCAAACACTAGATTTATCTAGCAAAGAAACAACAATAACCGACCTATATATTGGTGAAAGTTGCACTATAAAAGTGGTTCCAAACGATAATTATTATATTTATTTCCAAGCAGGAATAATTAGTGTTCACAATGACACTGCTTTGAATTATGAATATGATAATGGTACACTAAAGACTAGTGAAAGTGGAGAAGTGTATATAAATATAATAATTAATGGTGATTCTCCATCTATTGAAATTGCAAGTGAAAATATAAAAAATAAAACCACAGATCTGTATGCTTTTGTTTTAAATTCGCTAAAAATTAAAACAGTAGATGAAAGCGGTAATGAATCTACAGAATTTGTTGATGGGTTTGTTTATGGTTCTACCAACAATAGGTTTGTTCTGTATGAACAAGACGAAACTACAGGCGATTACATTAAGATTACAAGTGGAACAATTTGTTATGAATTAAAAAATATAGAAAATAGTTACTACTATCATAAATTTATAGTAGCAGATGAAAATGGAATTTTTACTTTGCCAGATGAAGTTAAGTATGTTGTTTTTGTAGATTTCCAAAGTTCTAGCGATATGTGGACAGTTAACTTAAATTTAGAAAATGGTAAGGAAAATTGCAGGATTTATTATAAAACTTCTAGTGATGCTATTTTCACAGAGTTTACACAAAACATTCAGTTGACAAATTTGTTAGCAAATCAGACTTTGATTGTAAAAGTTGCTTACGATAAAGGATATTTTAGAACAAATTGTGCGTTAAGTGCATATTTATCAACTGACACCAGTACAAATTATATGGAAAGGCGGGCATCTACTGAAGAAGGAGGCCAAAATGTGGATTACTATGTTTTGGTTCTTCCATACAAAGTTGCAACCAATTTGGAAGGTGAACTTAATGTATGCATAGCATCATATTTAGGAGATTCGGAAACTAATTATGTAACAGAAGAAAAAGTGTATGCAATTAATTTTATTAATGATTCAATTATTTCGCAACATAGTTTACTTGATTTAAGTGGCAAGAATGTTTTAATAGGCGACACTTTATATAAACAGGTTCCTACAACCACTGAAAATAATGGTGTAAGAATTTATCTTTGTTATAATTTTGTTAAAGATTTTAAAACATATATTAGAAATGATGAAACTGGCGCTATTACAGAATTAACTGTTGAAAAAGATGAACTTGGCTATGTTGCCGATTATATTTTTGATACAGGTTATTACATTTACACAGTTTACACTGAGTATGAAATATGTTCAGAGTTTGTAAGCATTGATTTTAGTGATATAATGAAATATTCTGATGGGGAACTGTTTGTAAATAATTACTTATATTCTTATGGAAATATCTATTATTTTGGTGTTGGAACAGAAGCTGAAATTGAAATAGTTCCAAAAAGAAAATATATTTTAGATAATGCAGAACTTAATTACGGAACTTTAATTCAGTTAACAAAAACCGATCAAGAAACATTTGTAGCAAAGTTTGTTGTTAGCACTACTGATACAATAAGTTTAACCAATGTTATGACAAAACAATCTACAATACTTTTAAATGAGAATGTTGAAATAATTAAAGTTGATGGTGCTGAGGTTGACTTAGCGGGAAAAACTGAAGTAAATGCAGATGTTGATAGTGTTATATATATTGAAATTAAGGAAAATAATGAAGATTTTGAACTTGAATTGTATTCAGAATCCTATGTAATATACTTTGAAATTGCTATTGATGAAAATGGCTATTTTTATACAGATGGAAGACATTGGGTTCACAAAGTAGACACAACGGGCATTTTTGAAATTAAATAAGTTAAAAACTTAAAAAACACCGATTGAATATCGGTGTTTTTACTTTGTTGTTTATATAGATAATTGGGAAAGACAGAAAGGTTAGCTATCTTTAAATAATGCGCTAAATTACTTTAAATTAATTTGTATAACTATTGAAATTTTGCATTTTTATGCTATAATGTTTTGTGCTAAATTTGGATAGGAGATAAACAATGAAAACTAGAGATTGGAAATTTTACGTTGATATAGCAAAAGAACTTAAAACAATTAAAGATACAAACAAAAAAAATGGAGAATTAATTTATTCTTTGGTTAAACAATACCGTAGTGCAGATTGTGATAAAAGAGATGATATTATAGACAACCTTGCAAGATTAGATGGCAGATTTAGTTATGCTTCGGCTGGAGAAGGGTATTTGCTTACACAAGAAGAAGCAAAAGTAATTGTTTCCGCTGGTGGATATAATAAATACTTAAAATATTTTGAAACTGATCCGCAAAAAGCAAATGTTGCATTAGATGAAATTAAAACCGTTTTAATGGGTGGTTATGCCGATGCTTGTGATTTTGTTATAGAAAAGTTTGAAAAAATAATTAAAAATGCAGAATATGTAATAAGCAGATACATTGAAAACGATACCTTGGCAGAAATTTTGTGCCATAACGCAAAATTAAACAAGGACATTAAGGAACTTGGAGAACTAGCAAAAATAATGTCTGCTAAGTACGATGAAGATACAAATATTCAAATTAATGAGCATTTGGACTTGATAAGAACTTTGTCAGCAGAGATTAGGAAATTAAATATTTTGAAAAATTATGAAAATGAAATGAAGCAAGCAGACCGTCAAGAAGCAAATTGTGAAGTTATATAATTGGCACAGAACAGATAATTTGTCTGTTCTGTTTTAATTGTGGCAAATTTTTGCTAATTTTTGCCTTGTTTATTTGTACAAACAAATATATACAAAGTCTTTTTGCTTGTCAGAATGACATAAAATTTGGCTCCATTTTGTTATGGCTAAATACTTAAATGGAATAACTATATAAATAAATAAAGTTTTGTAAAAATTTTTTATTAAAAGCGTACAAAAATGAGGTGGTTACCTTGACTAACCATAACATATAGGCTATAATATGAATATAGTAAATAAGGTGGATACGTATACTTGGGAATTGCTGTATTCGTCTTGTAATATAGAGGCGGTTGGGAGCCGGTCATACAAAATTTATTTGGAGGAAGAAATTATGGAGAACAAATTATTAGACAGCTATTCAGCGTCTGGTACAGATGCAAAAAGTTTTATCTCAGAGATGAGAGATCTTGCGGCAAGAACGTCTTACCCATTCGTAGACCCTACGGATGTGTTTTTGCTTTCTTACCACAAAACAGAAGACAAACCTATCAAAGATAGCACAGATATCAAGCGTATCTATTATTTTTACAAACTTGATCGTAAGAACCTTTCTGGGCTTGTAGACCACAATAATGGGATTGTAGATGTTCCTTTTGTTGTAATAATTAAAAAAGGCATTAAATCAACAAACTGCGAATTTTTCGAAGAAGTCATTAAAAATTCAGGGCTTATGATTGCGTACAACGATGAAGATGGAAATACTCATTATAATGGGGTATCAGGATACGGAGTCGTTACACTTTGTAAGAAAGCGGATGCAAAAGGAGAGCGTCTTCATGAAAAAAGTCTTTTTAGAGATATGTTTATTGCAGATGGAATCCTTCCTAAACACTACGATGAGCTGGACGACGAAGCAAATAGACGAAACGATCGTTTAATTAGCGATGGCTTTAAAATGGTAGTCCGTCACAACATTAAAACGAATGACAAAGGAGAGCTTGTAAGAACAGGATTTGGAATTGTTGTTGGGGTATTCAGTGGCACTTACAACGAGGCTGGAATGATGGCTCTTGTAGATCTTTATAAATTAATCAGCGAAGACAAAACTTTGGGTAAAGCTAAACTCACACACTGGGAATCCAACCAGGGATATTCTTCTGTTATAATTGAATTCCCGGAAGCAGCAAAAAGCTTTCAGGAAAAATACAATCTTCCGGTTAAGCTTGTACCCGGTATCAAAATGACATCTTCAGACTGTGGACTGTCATCTCTTGTTGTGAGTGGCACCTATCGTGTAGATGGGACGGATAGTACGATAATTGTAAACGAATACTCTCATAAACATTCTGGTAAAATCGTGATCTCAAAAGTTATGGATGTTGTGAAAGAAACAATCATTCAAAAGCTTGAGTCTTTTGCTAAAGCTGTATCAAATCTCACGAAGAAAACCCTTGGGGACTTTGATCTTACGACCGAACAAGGCAAACAACGCAACAGGGGAGCAATTAAAGTTGCAATCAGCAATGGATTTACTAAGCTCTCGCTTAATCGAATCCTTGGCCAAAAAAGATCTACATTAGTAAAAAATTATATGTTTGATTCTACTGATGAAAGTATGGCTTATACTTACTATGATATAGCAGAAATGTTTTTTCATTTAGAAACTTATATTTACAGAACAGACGGAACAACCACTCTTGGTAAAACAGCCAGAGACTGTTTAATCAGAGAACTTGCAAATATTATCGATGTTGATTTCACAAAGAATCAGGAAGCATTCGAAAAAAGAGGTTCTAAAAAAGAAACGAAGAAAGCAGCAGCAAAGAAGCAAACAGTGAAAAAAGCAACAAAAGCAAAAAAGGACACAACAAAGAAAACAACGAGAAGAAAAACTGTTGCAAAGGAGGCCGTATAGTCAATAACCCACGACTAAAGTCGCGGGCTTGCAAAAGCCCTTATTGACTAGCCTAAGTGCTTCGGGCACTACGTTAAGAGAGAATATATAGTTACCAAAGGGTGTTATACCTAGCCCTCTGCTCTAAGGTCGGGGTTAAACAGTTCTGATGGGTAGGAACAGTGCTGCCGATATAAAACCTCTCATTAACATAGGCGAAGGTATTTTACAGTCTGATATGTACTGGCTTACAGCATAAAACATATCACTATCAAAGAAAAGGAGTGCCTGTTATGGTATATGTACTTAACAAAGACGGACAACCACTTATGCCGACAAACAGGCATGGTAAAGTAAGAAGGCTTTTAAAAACCAAAAAAGCCAAAGTAATAAAACGTTGTCCGTTTACGATACAGTTATTGTATGATACAGCAAATCATACTTAAAACATTACATTAGGTGTAGACGCAGGTTCTAAGCATATCGGATTATCTGCAACTACAGAAGATAAAGTATTGTTCGAAGCCGATGTAGAGCTTCGTAACGATATAAGCAGACTGCTTGAAGCGAGATATACATTTCGTCGTTCAAGACGAAATCGAAAGACCCGCTACAGGAAGAAACGATTTGATAACCGAGTATCCAGCAAGCACAAAGGCTGGCTGGCTCCAAGCATCGAGCATAAGATCCAGTCCCATTTTGCGATGGTTGAAAAGCTGCACAGGATATTGCCTATTACGAAAATTGTAGTAGAAACAGCGTCGTTTGATACGCAGCTGCTCAAGGCGCAGCTGGAAGATAAACCCATCCCTCAGGGGACAGACTACCAAAATGGCGAGCTTGCAGGTTGGAATATCAGAGAATATATCTTTCACCGAGACAACTATACATGCCAATGGTGCAAAGGCAAATCGAAAGATCCAATTCTTGTAACACACCATCATGCATACTGGAAAGGCGACCATACAAACAAGCCTTCAAGTCTTATTACGCTCTGCAATACCTGCAATGATAGCAAATATCACAAAAAGGAAGCTAACAGACTCTGGGGCTGGGAACCGAAGATAACAAACTCTTACAAGCATGCAGCTTTCATGGGCGTTATGAGATGGACGTTCTATAATCGGTTAAAGGAAATCTATCCAAATGTTTCCATGACTTATGGATATATTACAAAAAATACCCGTATAGAAAATAATCTACCAAAAACTCATTATGTGGACGCAAGATGTATCAGTGGTCATCCAGAGGCTAAAAGCAATGGAGAATATTTTTACTACAAAAAGGTCAGATGCCATAACCGTCAGCTGCATAAAGCCAATACGTTAAAAGGAGGCATCCGAAAACGTAACCAAGCTGAATATATAGTCAAAGGTTTCAGACTCTTTGACAGAGTGGAATACCAGAATAACGAATATTTCATATTTGGCAGAAGGACCTCAGGCTTCTTTGACATTCGGACTTTGGATGGACAAAAGGTCAACAAAGGCTCTATCAGCTTTAAGAAATTAAAATTAAAAGAAACAAGCAAAACTTATTTAATTGAAAGGAGGATGGCGGATACAGGAGTTAGCTTGGCTCCTCTCACGACTGAAGTCACGAGTCTCCGCCAAACAGGCTGATGAGAAAGAGTACAATAGATTATATTGATACGGTAACTTCATTTATGGAACGAGCCGTTGCTGGAGAGCCAATGATTTTCTTTGACTTGGAGACAACAGGCTTAAAAAGAAGCTTTAATAGAATTCTTTCCTGTAGTGCTGTAAAATACAGATATAATGCTGGAAAGTTCGAAGAGATTGGCAAGCTTGATTTCTTTATGAATCCGGGATTTCATATTCCAGATGAAGCGAGCGAAGTGAACGGCATTACAGACGAGATGGTAAAAGACGCTCCAGACGAAGACGATGGATTTGAAGAAATTTATGCATTTTTTGGGGAACATCCATTGGTTGCGGGATACAATTCCGAAAGTTTTGATCAGGGATTTATGGAAGATATGTATCAAAGAGCCGCTGGTAAGAATTTTACTCCTGTAATCCACTTAGATGTCTTAAAGATGGCAAAAGAAAAACTCGGAATGACCAGTCATAAACTTTCTGATGTGGCTGAAGAACTCGGATGCGATATCGGGCTTACATTCCACCGTTCTATCGATGATGTATATGCAACGGCAAATGTATTCAAAGTTCTTCTTGGAATGTATCTTATTCCGGAAGAAGAATGCAATAAGACAGCAAAAGTATTCGCCTTTAACTACTGGGCACCGAGCCATACATTGGCAAGGGTTTACGTATATACAAATCCAAAAACGAAGACATATTATGATGTCTATCAAAAATCATGGAATTCAGACATGGAAGGATTAAACCTGGATGATATAAGGATGCAGGCATTAAGATTATCCGAGGCAAAGGATGAAAAGGAATTTGTTGCTATAGCGAAAGCGAAGAAAAGATAATGATGAAAAAGCAAAAATTAAGAGTGTTAAGCATAGACTTCGATTATTTTCAGGTTGTAGACAAGGATACAGTCCAATCCTGTTATCCCGATGGCATTGATCTGGATACAAGTCTTTCTACAGTTGTATGGGCCAGCCATTATGCAATCCCATCTCAAAAAGAAAAGTTAGACAAAGTCTTCTGCAATCAAGAAGAATTGCGCTTGATACGGCACATTTTAAATAATAATTGTAAGGCTACTGCGCCCGTATGTATCGCCAACAGCCATGTACATATTTATGATTTCATCAAGAAAAATATGGAATCTTTTGGAGCAACATCTGTGGATGTTACAAATGTCGACATTTGACTTTGGAACCTCTACGATTGCGACAGTCTCAAACAACGAGGTCCATCTGGA
>ERZ779869.2353-NODE-2353-length-15802-cov-5.746682_pt1 | contig 15802 bp, 15 predicted proteins | sample MGYA00511557_ERZ779869 | MGnify/ENA primary metagenome ERZ779869 (study PRJEB29588, sample SAMEA2154620) | human gut metagenome | biome: human gut; feature: human-associated habitat; material: faeces | place: Denmark | collected 2008/2010 ...
TCACTGCCGATAGTGCGCGAGACCGGCGGCCTGCGCGACACCGTGACGCCCTATAACCGCTTCACCGGCGAGGGCAACGGCTTCTCGTTTGCAAACTACGACGCGTGGGAGCTGCGCGACGCGATACGTCTCGCTCTCAGCTGCTGGAACGACAAGGACGTTATGCGCGGGCTTATCGACCACGCGATGAAGGCCGATTTCGGCTTCGAAATTTCTGCACAGGAGTACGCAAAGCTTTATATATGGATGCTGTAAGAGAGACAGAAAACGAAAAAACATTTGAGATATACTTCGGCGGCACATACACCGAATGCTGGAGTGAGGATTACAGCCTTGCCATCCGCTACAGCAGTCGCCGGAGCGTTACGGCAAGGCGGGTAGGCGGAGTCTGGCGCGCCATAGGCGGCGACGCAGAGCTATGCGCGGAGCTTGAGTCGGCATCCTGTACGGCGGCTATGCGCGAGTATTTCAACGCAGCGGCGACGGTATATGCTGCGGCGCGGGACTGCGTTGAGCGCGGTCTGCCGTTGGAGCGTCTGCGCGAGTGTCTGCCGGTGCAGAAAGGCCCGTTTGCATCGGCGGAGCTGATGCGGCTGCTGATGGACGACTGCGGGATGAAGCTCGAAGCCGCGCTTGAGATTTGCGCGGAGTGCTGTGAAGACTGCCGCATGGCGGATGCCGACGAGAAGGAGCTGCTGCCGTACCAGCCGCGCACGGCGCATATCGTCTCGGTGCTGCGCGACGTCAGCTCAAAGCAGCTCACGGCAGTGCACGACGCGCGGAGCATCCGGTTCCGCTGCCCCGTCGGCGCCGTCAGGAGCGGCGAGGAGCTTCGGCTAAGCTTCCGTCTAGCGTCCGGAAAAATAAACAGTGCCGCACTCGTTCTGTACGGCGACGATCTGGATCTTGAATACGCGATGGAAAGCTCCGGAGAGCTGTACTCCGCGTACATCGCGCCGCAAAGCCCCGCCGCACTCTGGTACTGCTTCCATCTCGACACAGACAAGGGCGAGCGCTGGCTTTGTCCGGACGGGAGCGGATATTACGGCAGGCTCTATTCCGAGCGCCGCAGCGGCTTCCGCCTGACGGTGTTCTGCCGCGACTTTGAGACTCCGGCCTGGTTCCGCCGCAGCGTGATGTATCAGATATTCCCCGACCGCTTTGCGTTCTCGGATGACGACACCGCGAGCCGCGGCATAGAGTATCACAAAAGCCTTGGCCAGACTCCGGAGCTGCACAAGAGTCTTGACGAGCCTGTACGCTACTGGCCGCGCGAATTTGAGACCTCGTATTCGCCGGACGATTTCTACGGCGGCACGCTGCGCGGCATCGAGAGCAACCTGCCGTACCTGAAAGAGCTTGGCGTGACCTGCCTGTACCTCAACCCCATCGTTGAGGCGCGCTCCAACCACCGCTACGACAGCTCTGATTATCTGAAGGTCGATCCAATCCTCGGCACAAACGAGGACTTCACGCATCTGTGCGAGACGGCGCGCAGCATGGGGATACGCATAATGCTTGACGGCGTGTATTCGCACACCGGAGCGGACAGCGTGTACTTCAACCGCTATGGTGCATACCCCGACACGGGCGCGTGCCAAGGCACGCAGTCTCCGTATTACAGCTGGTACGATTTCCGCCATTTTCCGGACGACTACCGCTGCTGGTGGGGCTTCAAGGATCTGCCGGAGGTCAACGAGCGCAACGGCGCATGGCAGGACTTTGTCGTCAGCGGAGAGGACAGCGTCGTGAAAACGTGGCTGCGGCGCGGTGCATCCGGCTGGCGGCTAGACGTTGCCGACGAGCTTCCGGACGATACGCTCGCGCTCATCCGCTCCGCGGTAAAGAGCGTTGACCCCGACGCGCCGGTTCTCGGCGAGGTCTGGGAGGACGCGGTGATAAAGGAGAGCTACGGCGGGCGCAGGAATTACGCCCTCGGCTACTCACTCGATTCCGTTATGAATTACCCCTTCCGCGCCGCGGCGCTGGATTTCATCCACCGCCGCATCGACGCCTTCGCTCTGCGCGATTTTCTGATATCGCAGCAGATGAATTATCCCGCTCCGATGTACTACTCGCTTATGAACCTCCTCGGCACGCACGACACCGACCGCATACGAACCGCGCTTGCTACGAGCACGACCATCCGCGGCATGAGCCGTGAGGATCAGCTGAGGCTCCGCTTCGACGATGAGTCTCTGCGTCTCGCACTCAGGCGCGAAAAGCTGTGCGCCGTGCTGCAGTTCGCCATTCCCGGGGTGCCTAGCATTTACTACGGCGACGAGCAGGGCATGTGCGGCGTGGGCGATCCGTTCAACCGGCTCCCCTTCCGCGAGGGCGAAACGGAGCTGCATGATCTCTACGCACAGCTTGCCAACATGCGCGGCGCGAATCCCGCGCTCTCCACGGGCGACGCGGTGTTCATGGCATATAACGCCGACATCCTGCTGGTTCTGCGCTATGTCCGCGGCGGGGTCGATCACTTCGGCGCGAGCGCGGAAAACGGCGCATTTCTGGCCGTGATAAACCGCGGCGCGGCTCAGTGCTTCGACGTGGAATGCCCCGAGGAATATGACTTCGGGCGGCTCAGCGGCGTTGCCGACGAATTCAGTGCAAAAATAATTAAGGTATAAGGAGAATGACTATGAGCGTAAAAAAACTTGGCTTTGGCATGATGCGTCTGCCCCTGCTCAACAAGGACGACGACGGCAGCATTGATATTGAACTGACCAAGAAGATGGTCGATGTATTCATCGAGCGCGGCTTCACCTACTTTGATACCGCGTGGATGTACTGCGATTACAAGAGCGAGAACGCCGTAAAGGCCGCCGTCGTTGACCGGCACCCGCGCGACAGCTTCACTCTGACGACAAAGCTGCACAACATGTATGTGCACAGCTTTGAGGACAGGGACAAGATATTCAACGAGCAGCTGCGCAAGACCGGCGTTGAGTACTTCGACTACTATCTTCTGCACGACGTCAATGTCCACAGCTACGAAACCTACAAGAAGTATGACTGCTATGAGTGGCTCAAGGAGAAGAAGGCCAAGGGGCTGACCCGCCATATTGCGATGTCCTTCCATGACAGCGCCGATTTTCTCGACAAGGTGCTGACCGAGTGGCCGGAGATCGAATTTGTGCAGCTCCAACTAAACTATCTCGACTGGGACAGCCTTGGCGTCCAGTCGCGCCTCTGCTACGAGACCGCGGTGAAGCACGGCAAGAAGGTCGTCGTCATGGAGCCGGTCAAGGGCGGTACGCTGGCAAAGCTGCCGGAGCGCGTTGAGACCATGTTCCATGAGCACTCCCCCGCCGCCTCAAATGCGTCCTGGGCGATCCGCTTTGCGGCGAGCTGTCCTGAGGTGTTCATGGTGCTCAGCGGCATGAGCGATATGCAGCAAATGCTCGACAACACCTCGTATATGCAGGACTTCAAGCCGCTCGACGACGAGGAGCGCGCCATCATCAAGTCCGCCGTTGACATCATAAACGGTACTATAACCGTCCCCTGCACCGGCTGCTCCTACTGCACCGACGGATGTCCGATGAATATCGCGATCCCCAAATACTTCTCACTCTACAATGCCGACAAGCAGGAGTCCGCAGAGAAGGGCTGGAACTCGCACGGGGAGTATTACTATAATCTCACCAAGAACTTCGGCAAGGCCAGCGACTGCATCGGCTGCGGCCAGTGCGAGAGCGTATGTCCACAGCACCTCCCGATACGCAAGTACCTCAAGGACGTCGCCGAGCATTTTGAATCCGAGCAGGCATAACATGCTGGTTCCAAGCAAGTATATAAAAACACAGGCAGAACGCTTAAACGTTCTGCCTGCGTTTATTTATGTTGAAAGGGAGCCGGACTTCGTGCTTGCGGCGTCAATTTCGGGCGCGAACCTCGCCACGGGGCTGTGCTGCCTTGTGCATGGCATGTCATATGCTGCAACGGCAGAAACGCTCGGTGTAGACGCGCGCACTGTCAAATTCCACGTCAGCAACATGCTGCAGAAAACCAATTTTGAAAACAAGCTTCAGCTTGCCGTTGCCGCCATTGAGGCACGGTTGACAGCGAATTTCCCTGAGGATTAAATGAATTTTTTCCAAGCACACTGTCCGTTTGGACAATGTGCTTTTTTGTGTCATTCGCTATGCTGTGATTCAGAAAGGAGGGATTCCATGAAAAGGATCGTGCTCGATATGCAGTGCGCAATGTTTGCCGATGCAATATCACAGGCGCTTGAACGCTGCGATCCGGATTTTTGCATCCAGCGCGCCGAATCGCCGGACACGACTGCGGCGCTCTGCAAATCGAGCCTTGCATACGCACTCATCATGGAAGTGACCGGATACACGCCGTGGCGGCTGGCGGAACGGCTGCATCTGCGCGATGAAGTAAAACGTCAGTGCCCCGACTGCAAGGTTCTGCTTCTCGTAGATGAAAATGCCGACCGCGCGCTGGCAGCAAACGTTTTGCAGGCAAAGAAGGACGGTCGGATCGACAACTTCATCTACGCCTCAGTCTCCCCTGCGTATCTGGCCGCGGTGCTGGATACACTCTGAAAAAGATATTATTAAGGAGGAAATCATGAAAAAGAATTTGACAAAGCTGTTTGCTCTGCTGATGGTGGCGATAATGCTGCTTGGGCTGACCGCTTGCGGCAAGGTCGGCACAGACGTCACCGGCAAATATACCTGCATTGCCATCTCTTTGGACGGTACGAGCTTCACCGCGCCGTTAAGTGATGAAAGCTATGTGGAGCTTAAAAAAGGCGGCAAGGGTACGATCTCCGATACGCTGTCGTTTGAAATGACGTGGAAGCTCGACGGCGAGAGTTTCTCCGGCAGCTATAAAATCTTCGGTATCGACGTACCTATTACTGGAACTCAGAAGGATGGCATCCTCGAAATCCATGATGAAAACACTGTCACCCGTTACCTTAAAGCGGGTGCTGAAATGCCTGACTGGGCAAAAAATCTGGAATCCGCGCAGAGTGACGAGGGGCGTCTCGCAGGGCACTACACGATGTACGCGATAGACCTCTCGGGTACGCACTACGACTACGCCGCGCTTCTGGAGCTTGACATGATTGACAACAGCTATATCGACATTGAATATGACAAGCTAACTGGCTACACAGGCGAGATATGCTTTGACGGCGAGGAGCCGAACTCGTTTACATACAACGAGGTTTCCGAGCTGCTTACCACGGGTGTCGGCGAATTGCTCAATTTCTATGAATCGGAATCGGGTGTCATGTGTCTGGTGTATGAGGAGTTGGGCGGGTCTTTCTACTTTGCGCTGGATTCCGTCGAGCGTTCCGGCATACTGTATATGAGCTTATTGACAACGGCTATGACATGGCCGTTGTGGATGATCTTGAAACCGGCTTTATAGATGCAGTGCACCCCAAGGCGAGGTTTTATAAGGGAGACCTGAGGGGCAAGGCCTTTATAGACTCGGTGTTCGACAAAGAAAGGGTGGACGCCGTAATACACTTCGCCGCCAATTCTCAGGTGGGTGAAAGCATGGTAAAGCCTCTTAAATACTATGATAACAATATAGGGGGGCACGCGCACCATGCTCCAGTCCATGATAGAGCATGGGATAAAGCATATCGTGTTCTCGGCAACGGCGTGGGCTTTACGGTAAAGGAGATCGTGGAAGCTTCGGAAAAAGTCGTCGGCAGGCCGATACCGGCAAAGATAGCCCCAAGGAGAGCCGGAGATCCGGCGCAGCTTGTTGCATCCAGCGAAAAAGCAAAGAAGGTGCTGGGCTGGAAGCCGAAGTTTCACGATATCACGATATAGATGCCATAATCTCAACCGCCTGGAGGTGGCACAGCGCCCATCCGCACGGCTATAAGGCGTAGAGGTGGCTTTATGGCGAAGGATAGGGTATATGAATTTTCAGCACCCGGCAGGGTAGAGATAGGCGGCAACCATACCGACCATCAGCACGGGCGGGTGCTTGCGGCGGCTATCGACCTTACAACAAACGCATCGGTGTGTAAAAACGATGATGAAGTAATAAGGGTGTTTTCCCAGGGCTATGACCCGGTAGAGGTATACATACACGGCCTTGAGCTGCACGAGGCGGAAAAGAACACCACCGTCGCCCTCGTGCTGGGCGTTTCTGCGGCCTTTGTGCAGCGCGGCTGCCCCATAGGCGGCTTTGATGCCAGAATAAGCTCAACCGTGCTGCCCGGCTCCGGCCTTTCCAGCTCCGCCGCCTTTGAGGTGCTTATGGGACGCATAATAAACGGACTGTATTTTGAAAACAGGCTCTCCTCCGTTGAAATAGCCCAGATAGGCCAGTACGCGGAAAATGTATACTTCGGCAAGCCCTGCGGCCTTATGGATCAGACCGCCTCCAGCGTGGGCGGCATGGTGTATATTGACTTCAAAAATACTCAGGCTCCCATTGTTGAGCGCGTAGAATACGATTTCGGCGGCTGCGGGTATACCCTGTGCATAGTGGACAGCGGCGCGGATCATGCGGGTCTTACCAAGTCATATGCGGCGATACCGGAGGAGCTGCATAGGGTCTGCGGCGTTTTTGGCAAGGAATATCTTCGTGATGTGGACGAGGCGGAGTTTTACCGCAGGCTGCCCGAGGTAAGGGCAGCGGCGGGCGACAGGGCCGTCCTTCGGGCGATGCACATATTCGACGACAACAGGCGAGTAACTGAGCAGGCGGAGGCCCTCAAGCACGGCCGCTTTGACAGCTTCCTGAGGCTGGTCAATGAATCCGGTGAATCGTCATGGAAGTACCTTCAAAACGTGATCCCCTCAGGCAGCAACGAGCATCAGGAAATGGCTTTTGCCATAGCCCTCTGCAAAAAGCTGCTGAACGGCCGCGGCGCCGTGCGGGTACATGGCGAAGGCTTCGCAGGCACCGTGCTCGCCTTCGTGCCGAACGATAAGTTCGACGCCTTCAAGGCGCAGCTTGAGGGCACACTCGGCAGCGGCTGCTGCCATAGGCTGAGGATAATGGGGTAACGATATCAATGATGTGAAAATAAACTATCGGCCGGCGTATTTTACGCCGACCGGTTTATTTGGTTGGTATCGTTTCTTGCTATTGGTTCAAATCGTTATTCTATTATCGGGAGGATAACACGGCTGCAATGATCGCCGCCGCTATATACCGTCTGCTCTGCCACGACCTTATCAACGTCGTCTACAATGGGGAGGCCGGTATTTGTGTTGCAGAAAATTGAGTTGTCCGCGCCGGAGGTGACCTCCACCCTTATCCGATGGCCTACTTCGAATCTGTTTGATATCCAGGTCATCGGTATTTCATATCTTACTATCTCGCCGGGCAGCAGCAGCTTGGGCTCGATAAAGGACTTGCGGAACTTGGCTCTTACTATGCCGTCGCACATGCGTATCGAGTTGCCGGCCTGGTCAAGATCGGTTATCCTGACCACCCAGTCGGTATCCTTGGCGCTGGATGCAGCATAAAGTATCGCAACAGGCTCACCGGCGATGGTGACGGCCTCCTTCAAGGGCTCCGTGGTATACACCAGCACGTCATCTCTCAGCTCGACATCTTTATAATTCTCAGGCACCAGGCACTCGTTTTCGCTCACGTCGATGAGAAACGGAGTAGGGTCGTCGGGATCGTACACATAATGATCCTCGCCTGCGGCCACCGGGCGATCAAAGGTCAATGCTCCGCCGCCATCGGTGGAGGCTCCGTCCCCCGATGAGAGATACAGGTTCTTTTCCACGGCACACTTCGGTGGCCACTCGGTATCCTTGTGCCAGCGATTTTCGCCGATTACAAAATAATCCACAGGTTCCTCGCGGTCTATTCCGTTGTCCACGCCCTTGAGGAAGTGATCGTACCAGCGCATATACATGCAGAACATGTCATAGCGCACGGCATCCGGGCCATAATTGATATTGTGAATGTCCCGGGATACGTTCATCTTGTGCATCCATGGGCCGCATACGAGCTTTTGATTCTTGCGCCCGTTTCGCTTATTCATATCCCATATCTGCATGCTGCCCGGGCCGACGTCATCATACCAGCCGGTAACATACAGCGCAGGAAGGTCAATTTTGTGCTGATTTACCAGGAAATTTCCCCTGTGCCAGTAACCGTCATAATATTCGTGCTCCATCCACTCGTTCCAAAAAGGATTTTCATTTCCAGTGGCCACAAGGGGTATATCCCTTATCGGGCGGTGCTTAAGCACCTGATTCCAGTCATCCCTTACCCCGTCTTCTGGAGCAAAATTCTTGTTTCGCATAGAGGTAATCCACGCCATGGTTCCCGGGGACAGAACACCCGCCCTGTGCGGAAAATCGAACAGCGGAACACCGCCGGTGACCATGCTTATACTGGCTTTGAAGTGGGGGTTTCCGCTGGCCGCCGCCTGCCACTGGACGATTGACAAGTAAGACGGGCCAATCATGCCCACGCCACCATCGCTCCATTCCTGTGCTGCTATCCAGTTCAGTGTGTCGTCCCCGTCGTCCTTTTCGTTTATTATAGGCTGCCACAGACCCTCGGACAGCTCGCGCCCTCTGGTATCTTGGGCGACCACGGCATAGCCGTAATGCACATAGGCAAAGTACATGTCGGTATTGAGCTTATTATAGCAGGTGCGAATAAGCACCGTGGGGAACTTCTGCCCCGCCTTGCGCTGTGTCGGCAAATAGATGTCCGTTGCAAGGCGCACCCCATCCCGCATGGGTATCATTTCAGTGCCTATGAACTCCATGCCATACTCGGGCTTTGACAGAAGCGGATCCTCCATAGCGGCTTGAGGGGTAGCGGCTTCCCAGCCATCCTCCACCAACAGGCCTATGTAGTGGCGCTCATTATCTATTGCGGCAACAATTTTACCCTCAGAAACGAGAAAGTCCAAAGGATACCAGCCGCTATGCTGCACATAGCGCTCTACCCGCAGTTGTTTTCCGTTTATCTCGGCAATATAGTCGTCCGCCTTTTCATGCCCATCGGGTATGGCTTCGCGTTGTACGGCAGCGGCAGCCTCCGCGATACGCCTATCCAGCTCTGCGTTGAATGGCTCCATGGGCAGAGAAAACTCTCTTTCCGGTCCAAATTCCATGGTCTTTATGTCGCGAGGCACGCAATACACCTTCTCACCGGATATGCGGAATTTTGCCAGCACCACACCGGAGCGGTAATACGTGAAATTTCTAAATCCCATGATGCTTCCTCCTATTTATCTTGCATAGAAGCAGGACACAAAGTGGCCAAGCGTTATCTCCCTAAGCTCCGGTACGCCTTGATGGCACTGTTCGGTGGCGTACTTGCAGCGCCCCGCGAAACGGCACTCCTCCTTCGGGTTGATTGGAGACTTTATTTCGCCCTGCAAAATTTCTCGCTTTCTGTTTCTGCTACTGAGTTTGGGGCTAGGTATGGCCTCCAGCAGCGCCTTGGTGTAGGGATGCATCGGGTTTTTGAACAGCTCGCTCTTTGGGGCTTTCTCCACCATCTTGCCGAGGTACATGACCATGATATCATCCGATATATGCTTAACCACGCTAAGGTTATGCGTTATGAACATGTAGGTAAACCCGCGCTCCTTCTGCAGGTCCTGCATAAGGTTCAATATCTGTGCCTGAATGGATACATCAAGAGCAGATACGGGCTCATCGCACACGATAAACTTTGGTGACACAGAAAGGGCCCGCGCAATGCCTATGCGCTGGCGGCGGCCGCCATCCAGCTCGTGAGGATAGGAGTTTATCATCCTCTCCGCAAGGCCTACGGTATCCATCAGCTCCCTGACCTTTTTATCCATCTCAGCGCCCTTGCATATTTTGTTTACGATAAGCGGCTCGGCGATGAGCTCGCCTACGCTCATGCGGGGATTGATGGATTCATAGGGATCTTGGAAAATGATCTGCATGCTTTTACGCATGGCTCTCATCTCCGCCTTGGAATACTTGAGGACATCCTCTCCCTCGAACAGCACTTCGCCTTCGGTGCTGTCGATAAGCCTGAGTATGACCCTGCCGAGGGTAGATTTGCCACAGCCGGACTCTCCCACAACACCCAGCGTCTTCCCCTTCTCGATATTAAAAGACAGATCATCCACGGCATGCAGCAGGCCATGTGGAGTATTAAAATACTTTTTTAAACCTCTAACTTCCAGAATGTTGTCTGCCATGACGCTATTCCTCCTTTTCGGCAACCTTGGCCATGTGACATTGTACATAGTGGCCAGAGGATACTTCTACATTTGCGGGCTGCTCTTTTTTACATCTTTCTGTGGCATAGGGACAGCGGGGATGGAACTTACAGCCTTTGGGAAGGTTTACGGGGTCGGGCATCAAGCCGTTAATCGGTGTAAGCCTTTCCTGCTCATCCTCCAGATTGGGAACCGAGTCGAACAGGCCTATAGTATAGGGATGCTGCCTTGCTCCGTAGATATCCTCGACCGTACCGGATTCCACTATCTCCCCCGCATACATTATGGCTACTTTGCTGCACATTTCCACGACTATACCCAGGTCGTGGGTAATTAGTATCATCGAGGTGTTGCGTTCGCGCTTCAGCTCCTCGATCATGTGCAGTATCTGCGCCTGAATGGTCACGTCCAATGCAGTGGTGGGCTCGTCCGCAATGAGGAGCGAGGGGTTGCAGGCCAGTGCTATCGCTATAACTATGCGCTGCTTCATTCCGCCGGAAAACTGATGGGGATATTCGTCCTTGCGGTCTGGCGGGAGGCCCACGCTTTTCATTATCTCATCAACGGTCTTTTCCGTTTCTTCCTTGCTCTGGTCGCGATGAAGGCTTATGACCTCCGCGATCTGCTCACCAACCCGTTGAAGAGGGTTAAGGGCGGTCATGGGATCCTGAAATATCATCGCTATCTGGCTGCCGCGGATCTCGAACATATCCTTTTCCGGCAGGCTCAGCAGGTTCTGACCGTTGAAAATTATTTCGCCGTTAAGCACTTCGCCGGTACGCTTGGGCAGCAGCCTCATTATGCTGAGGGCGGTGGTGGTTTTGCCCGCGCCCGTTTCGCCGACGAGACCCAGTGTCTCACCCTTCTCCAGGGAAAGGCTCACATGGTTTACGGCCTTTACCACCTCGTCATACGCGTGGTAGCAGACTGACAGATCCTTTATTTCGAGGAATTCATTTTTGGTTTCCATTTTATGTCCTCCTTACTTCAGCCTGGGATCAAGCGCATCTCTCAAGCCGTCGCCCAGCAAATTCAGCGACAGGACCGTTACCATGATGCAAAGGCCGGGATATATGACCTGAGAAGGCATAGTCCTTATGACCTCTCTGCCTTCTGATAACATCTGACCCCACTCGGGAAGGGGAGGCTCTATGCCCAGACCCAAGAAGCTGAAGCCTGCGGCTGCGATTATTATCTCTCCCACGCCAAGGGTAGCCTGAACGATCAACGGGCCTATGGCATTCGGGATGATATTTTTGCAGATAATGCGCAGGTCGCCAGTGCCTATTGCCCTGGCAGCCTCTATATACTCCTTGCTTCGTATGGAAAGCACGGACGAGCGTATTATACGGGCATAAATAGGCACGTATGATACGGCCACGGCTATCATCAGGTTTACGATGCTGGAGCCGAGGGCCGCGATAACCGCTATTGCAAGCAAAACGGAGGGCAGACCGAGGAAAACATCCATAATACGCATTATGATGTTGTCCAGCTTGCCGCCGTAAAATCCTGCCGCCGCACCTATGATGCCTCCAACCGCCAGCGCCGAAAGCGCCGTCACAATGCCTATGGTAATAGAGATGCGTCCGCCAAATATTAGCCTTGCCAATGTGTCGCGGCCATAAGTATCCGTGCCGAGCAAATGCTCTGCGCTTGGGGCCTGCAGCTTTTCGGAAATATTCTGCTGGATGACCATTGCATCATAATCCATGTACAGTGGGGCGGAAAAGCATATGAGCACGATCAGGCAAAAAACAGCTAACCCTACCATAGCCTGCTTGTTTTTCTTTAGCCGCAGCCAAACCTCCTGCGCTTGACTTCTTTTTTTAGTGCCGCTTGCAGCGGCGGCCTTTTTCGTCATATCCAAACTCCTCCCCCTTAATCGCGAATACGAGGATCAACATAGGTATATAGGATATCTACAATTAAGTTGACTAGGCTGAATGCCAACGCAATGACGATGACGGACGCCAGTACAACAGGATTGTCTTTTTGTCGTATAGCGGTAATTATTTGTGTACCCATGCCTGGCAGGCCGAAAACGGTCTCGGTAACCACCGCCCCGCCCAAGCTGGAGCCAAATGCGGTACCCACCACTGTAATAACGGGAATGATGGCGTTTTTCAGCGCATGCCTGAAGACGACCCTCTTTTCCGTGGCACCCTTTGCGCGGGCGGTACGGATAAAGTCCTGACGTACCACCTCCAGCATGCTGGAGCGAGTCATGCGCATGATCGTGGCGCAGTTTATAAAGCCGAGGGTAATGGAAGGCAATATGAGCCATTTCACTCCCTCATACCCGCTGGAGGGCAGCCATCCTAAATTCAAGGAGAACAGCAGCATTAGCAGCATGCCGAGCCAAAACGCGGGAATTGATGCCATCAACAGCGCAAAGATTACCGAAAAGGCGTCAATAACGGAATACTGCTTTACTGCCGACAGGATGCCGACAGGTACGCCTATCAACACCGCTATCAGCATTGTAAAGGTCGTAAGCTGCAGTGTCAGCGGGAATCTCAGCTTGATTATATCCCAAACCGGCATGCGAAGCTGATAGGAATTTCCGAAGTCGCCGTGTATGGCATTTTTTATATAGTTGAAAAGCTGCTGATAATAGGGAAGATCCAATCCCAGCTCATGCCTCAAGGCTGCCACCTGCTCCTCCGGCGCGCGATCGCCCAGTATAAGTTTTGCGGGATCCCCGGGAGAGAAATACATGATCGTAAATACCAAAAAAACGATACCGATTAGTACCGGAATAAGGTATATGATTCGTTTTGAAATATATTTCAGCAAGTTTAGCCCTCCTTTTCACGGTGCCTTCAATTTAATTTCGCTGTTGTCGCTGAAACGGTTTTTTACACTAACAGGCATGAAGGAGCACTGTTAAACGGCACTCCTTCATGAAGCTCTGAATACTTATTGGTTCAAGGTCCAGGTCGCTACGGGGTAGTAGCAGTTATCAACGATCTCGATGCCGTCGATGTTCTTGTTGGCTCCTACGATCTCATTGGGGAAGAGGAGGCATATTATAGGCATATCCTCATGGCCCAGTTCCACAATCTGCTTATACAGCTCTACGCGCTCGGCGGTATCCAGAGTCTGGCTTGCCTTCTCGATCATTTCGTCCATTGCGGAGTTGCTGTAAACATGGTCATAGTTGAAGCCGCCTTTGGTATGGTAAAGATAGGTTACCATATTGTTGGTATCCGCCCAGTTAAGGGTACCCAGTGCAAACTCAAAGTTAACTTTGTTGAGATTGTCGCTCCAAGCAGCCTTTTCAAGCTGTTCAACGGACACGTCGATGCCTATCTGCGCCAACTGGTTCTGCATGATCTGTATCTACAGCTTTGCCAGGAAAAATATTTGCACATTGTGGAAAGCGTCATTGACGGAGCTATCTAATTAAAAGATGCGGATGATGAGAAGGAGGATGCCCGAAAGGGCAAAAATACGGGGTGCGAGAAACCGGCAAGCAATGCAAACTTGTACAAGTTTGCTTATTTTCGCAGATTTGCCGTACCCGGCAAACCTGCGAAAACGCTTGTTGGTGACATGTCCCCAAACCCCTGAGATCGTCCCCTGCGGTGACGGCTGCGCGTTCCTTCGGAACACTAAAAACCCAAAGCAACATAAGACTTATTGCCGGGATTTTTGCTTGTCTTTCTGCTGCTCCTGGGAAGAAGGAACGTCCAGCAGATAATCCACATTGGCCTTGATATTGTGAAGCTCCTTCATATCAGACCGGGCCTGCTTATAGGCAGCATAGGCTTTCCGTTTCTGTTCCAGCAGACCAGTGTATTCCTCCCGAAGCGATTTGACGGAGGGCAGTTTCGTAATTCCCATGCTGTCAAAATATTTCTTCGCCGCCTGGTGCAACAGAATGTCCGCCTCATGCTCTGACCGGAATTTCTTACTGTAACCGGCCTTGCGGTATTCCACATAGACCGCCCGCGTCTTTGCATAGCTCACGATCTGCTTCTGCAATTCTCCGTTGGCAGTCATCCGCGATTCCAGTTCCTTGATCTGTTCTGACAGCGTATTAAAGCTGACGGTAACCGCCGCAGCTTTTTCCTGCAAATCTTCATAGCTCATATCGCCATGCTCTTTCAGGTAGATCACCGCTTGGGAGAGCTGTTTTAAGTTAAACACCTTCGCCCAGCGTTCATAGCCCGGCCCCTTGCCGGCCCGAGCCGCCGCCTCAATATCCACCAGCAGCCCAACCTTTGGAGCCGGCTTTTGGGAGAAAGTACGGCGGGACTTTACCGTGCGGGTGCCCTCAATCCGTTCCCGTATGGCCTGCTCGGTATAGTCGCCTTTCAGCGTATTGCACCGGGTATAGTTTTGCTGCCCCGGCACCCGGAGCCGGAGGTTCTTACGTTCCCGGTTGACTTCAATTCTGGCTGCCTCCAGCTTTTTCAGAAATTCCTCAAAGTCCTTCGGCTTTTCTTCCAGAGCCGCGTCGATTGCCCGGCGTAGCTGCTCCTGGAAGGAGGGCTGCTTCGTATTTCCCAGCCATGTGCCATAGTGATCCCTGCTGGGTTTTGGATTTTCCACGATAGACAGACCATGCTCCAGACACAGCTTGTCATTCATGCGCCGGATCGCCCAGGTAGAGCCCCAGAAGTTGCGGAATTTCCGGGTGCAGTCAAGGGCGGTGGAATTGATGATGATGTGATTATGAACATGGTGCTTATCCACATGGGTACACACCACAAAGGCATGATTGCCCTTTGTCAGTTTCAGTGCGAGCTCCCGCCCGATCTGGTTCGCTTCTTCCGGCGTGACTTCGCCGGGCTTGAAGGCTTGCCGGAGGTGGTAGGCGATCACATCATCCGCGCCCCGGTCCCGTCCGGTCAGGTTCAAATACTGCTGCTTGGAAAGCAGAAACTCCGCATCTGCGATCCGGCTATCACACGCATAACCATAAATGAATTTTCCAAAATCCGTTTTCTGCGGATTCTCCACATAGTCAATGATGTCCGCAATAGCCGTAGACACATCCCGGCCTTTCCCTATATGCAGCGGCATCAGCCGTGTAGTCGCCATACCATCACCCCCTTAATTCAATTTACCCGGTTATCGTTCCTGCCCTTGTGTTGCTTTGGTTTTTCTGCTCTGACCTGCTGCCCGGCATTTTTATTCAGGCTGTCACGGACAGAAGGCTTTTTCTCCTGGGCCAGTGCATACTCCCTCCGTGCCTGGGTAAGAAATAAATCTGTAAGTCCGGGGTGGCTACGGTCCACCACAAAGTAAACATTCCGGTCATAGCCGAAGCCGTCCGGGTTCTCATAAACAGGAATGATTTTCGCCCAGGCTTTGTTATCACGGGAAATGCGCCCGTCCCAATCCTTCTGCCGGACCGTGTTTGCAAGCACATAAAACATCCGGTCATAGCCGAACTGTTCCACGACCTGATGTACTGCCTCCGTGCTGAGACAATTATCCCGGTAATGATCGGCAATGGCCTGTTCGATTGCCTCCTTGCAGGCGATATTTGCCTTATAGGAAGCGCGGTATTGTTCCAGCTCTCCATGCTCATGTGCATAGGAAGCCGGATAAATATATAACTGTGTTGTGTCTTTCATGTGATCCCTCCAAATAGAAAAAGCTGCCTTGTGAGAC